>OGFF01003295.1_pt1 | contig 12290 bp, 9 predicted proteins | sample 1570751 | NCBI WGS metagenome assembly OGFF01 (sample SAMEA2581951, study PRJEB24529) | metagenome | biome: Human gut stool | place: China | collected 2011 | reverse complement strand
AGGTAGTCGGCAAACTCTTCCCAACCTGCGAGAAGATAAGCATTGACTATGCCGTGATGGAAAAGTCGAAGGAAATCTATACGTTGCCAGCCGAGTTCGGCTGGAGCGACTTAGGTAGCTGGGGCAGCCTCCGTACCTTGCTTCCACAGGATGAGGCTGGCAATGCCAAGGTCGGCAAGGACATCCGCTTGTATGAATGCAAGAACTGCGTGGTTCATGCAGCCGATGAAAGCAAGGTGGTGGTTCAAGGTTTGGATGGCTATATCGTAGCCGAGAAGAATGGACAGCTACTTGTCTGCTCCTTGAAGGAGGAACAGAGAATTAAGGAGTTTGGAAAGTGACTATATTGGGAATAAAGATTCCGTAGAATTTAAGAAAATTAGGTATTTATAAGATATTTATGAGTTATACAAGATTAAGTGCTGCTGAAGCAGCTGCGATGATTAACGATCAAGATACTATCGGATTGAGTGGCTTTACTCCAAATGGAGTACCGAAGGCTACTTTCCGTGAACTTTCTAAGAGAGCTGTAGCGGAGCATGAGGCAGGAAGACCTTTTCAGGTCGGTATCTTGACAGGTGCTTCTACTTCACAAAGTATTGAAGGTGATATGGCGGCAGCCCATGCTATCAAGTTCCGTGCACCGTTTTCTACTAATAGAGACTTCCGTAATCATACCAACCTTGGAGAAATTGATTATGAGGATATGCATTTGGGACACATGGCAGAACGTCTGCGCCGTGGTTTCTATGGCGAGATAGACCTTGCCATCATCGAGGTATCTGATATGGAGGAAGGAGAAAACATCTGCAAGGCATTCTTAACTTCTGCAGGTGGAATCGTTCCAACCATTGTGCGATTGGCAAAAAAGGTGCTCATAGAGAAGAATACCTTCCATAGTCCTGAATCTCGTTTCCTTCACGATGTATATGAGATTGCAGAATGTCCTTTCCGAACACCTATTCCTATTATGAATGTGGGAGATAGAATCGGTAAGGAGTATGTGGAGATTGATGCAGATAAAATAATTGGTGTTGTTGAATGTTGTATTCCTGAGGAGGCTCGTGCTTTCAAGCCGCTTGACTCTGTAACTGAGCAGATGGGACACAATGTAGCCGACTTCTTGATCTCAGATATGAAGAAGGGGCATATTCCACCACAGTTCTTACCTTTGCAGAGTGGTGTTGGTACAACATCAAATGCAGTTCTTGAAGCATTGGGACAGAATCCTAATGTGCCTGTGTTCAGCGTCTATACCGAGGTGGTTCAGGATGCCGTGGTGAAATACATGCGCGAGGGAAGAATCAAGGATGCTTCCTGCTCTTCGCTCACCGTAACCAACGATACATTGAAAGAGGTGTATGATGATATTGATTACTTCAAGAAGCATCTCACCATCCGCCAGAGCGAGATTTCAAACTCTCCTGAGGTCATCCGCCGACTGGGTGTCATCGCCATGAACACCGCTATCGAATGCGATATCTATGGCAATGAGAACTCCAGCCACATCTGCGGCAGCAAGCTGATGAATGGTATCGGCGGTTCGTGCGATTACGAGCGCAATGGCTACATCTCTATCTTCACCACGCAGAGTACCACCAAGAACGGTTGCATCTCTGCCATCGTTCCGATGTGCAGCCATGTGGACAGCACCGAGCACGATGTGGATGTTATCGTTACCGAGCAGGGAGTAGCCGATCTTCGTGGCAAGGGTCCGTTGCGCCGTGCCAAAGAGATTATCGAAAACTGTGCGCATCCGGATTATCGCCCTATGCTCCGTGAGTATCTGAAGTTTGCCGAGAAGGGACACGAGCCACAGAGTATGCGTGCCGCCCTCGCCATGCACGATACCTTCCTGAAGAAGGGTGATATGAGATTGACTGATTTTAGTGAATATTTGAAATAATTATTATCACAATGATAAATATACAAGATAAATCAAAGTGTTGTGGATGTTGCGCTTGTGTTGATGTATGCGCTCATCAGGCAATTTCTTTAAAAACGGATATTGAAGGCTTTTGGTATCCTGTAGTAGATGACACAAAATGTGTTGATTGTGGTCTTTGTAATAAGGTTTGCCCAGAATTGAATATTTCAGATCTCAAGAAGAACGATTATCCGCAACCTGCTCATACGATAGCTGCTATCAATAAAAAGATGAGTGTTCGTTGGGATAGTACATCTGGCGGAGCTTTTTCTGCATTGGCTGATGCTATGTATGAAGAAGGAGGTTATGTTAGTGGAGCTATCTACAATGACGATTTTTCGGTTAGAAATTTCATATCTAATAATCCGGATGATTTAAAGAAGTTACGCAGCTCAAAGTATTTGCAGAGCAAGGCAGAAGGAATATATAAAGAAATACGAGATATTTTACGCAAAGGTGAGAAAGTCTTGGCTTGCGGAACACCTTGTCAGATGGCAGCTTTGCGATCATTCCTGAGAAAAGATTATGAAAATCTCATCATTGTAGATTTTATTTGCCGTGGTGTAAATTCACCAAAGGTTTATCGTAAGTATCTTGATTCTCTTGAGCGCAAGTTCGGAGGAAAGGTTGTTTATGTTAAGGCTAAAAATAAAGAGCTTGGATGGCGTAATTTGACAAGGAAGGTTGTCTTCGATAATGGAGAATCATATTATGGTGTAGGAATGATAGATGATTTCCGTAGAGGCTATCATACCAATGTTTATTGTCGTCCAAGTTGTTATTCTTGTCAGTATAAGGGCTTCCCAAGAATGGCTGATATAACGATAGCAGATTATTGGGGTATTGAAAAAGTTGATCCCAATATGGATAACAACATAGGTACTTCCATGATTCTTTTGAATTCCAATAAAGGTATTGCATTCTTTGAGAAGGTAAAGGATAAGTTGGAATGGGAAGAGACCAAGTTTGAATCCATTTTACCGGGAAACATTGCTCTTCGCAAGCCGATAGAACCAGCAAAAATTGACAGAAAAACGTTCTTTGAAGATTTAGATAGAGGTACTTTTGAAGAGGTGACTGCTAAATATTTCCCTTTAATTCCTAAAAATAAGACGCTTAAATATAAAGTAAAATTTATTTTAAAGGCAGGCTATAACTTTTATAAAAGATTTGGTTTCTCTTATCGTTCCTGGTCTAATTTCATTAAGGTAAACTTTAGAAAGAATACGATTTCCAATATAAAGGCTGGACATGTTATCTATACAATGCCGAGTGCAGTTTTTGATATTCATCCTTCTGCAAAGATTGAAATAACGGCACCTTTCCTTTTTGGTAATAATCCTGTGAAGGGCATGAAGATGCCAACCTGTCTTAGAATGGATGCAAATACGAAATTAGAGGTTCATGATGGTCCTTTGACTCGCTATGGTACAGGACCTTATAATCTCCGCTATGGGGCTTATATAGAAATTGTAAATGGTGGTAAACTGACAATAGGCCAAGGTGCATGTAATGTGGGATTAACCATTATGTGTGCAAAGGAAGTAACCATAGGTAATGGTGTTCGTATTGGTAGAAATGTATCTATACGAGATTGGAATGGCCCTCATGTCATCATTAACGAGCATTATCGAAATCATGCTCCTGTACATATTGGTGATAGAGTATGGTTATGTACTGGATGTACCATTATGCCAGGTGTTACTATTGGTGAGGGTGCTGTTGTTGCAGCCAATTCAACCGTAACTAAAGATGTACCACCCTATAGTTTAGTAGGTGGTTCACCAGCAAAGGTTTTGAAAGAAAAGATAGAATGGTATTAAGAAGATATTGTAACTAATGGCAAATAATAAACGAATAGCAAAGAATACCATGTTCTTGTATTTCAGAATGATGTTGATAATGGGAGTTACTCTCTATACATCACGTATCGTTCTGAAAACTTTAGGAATAGAAGATTTTGGTATTTATAATGTGGTTGGTGGTATTGTTACGATGTTTACATTCTTGAATGGTTCATTGGGGGCTGCTACTTCTCGCTATATAACATTTGAGTTAGGTACGAAGAATTATGAACGGTTAAATCAGGTATTTAATGTTGCTTTTTTGATACATTTATTTATTGGTGTGCTTGTTATGTTATTAGCAGAAACAATAGGTCTTTGGTTCTTTTATGAAAAGATGACAATACCTGAAAATCGTATGTTTGCGGCATTTTGGGTGTATCAAATATCTATCCTTACCTGTTTTTTTACATTAACGCAAGTTCCATATAATGCAACGATCATAGCTCATGAAAATATGAAAATCTATGCTTGGGTTGGTGTTGTGGAAGTGTTATGTAAATTATTAGTGGTGTATTTGTTAATAATTTCGCCTTTTGATAAATTGGTGTTTTATGCAGCACTACTCTGTCTGATTCAAGTATCTATTATATGCTTTTACCGTATATATTGTTCAAGGCATTATACGGAAAGTTCCTTGAAGCTTTATAAGGATAAAGGATTGTATAAAGAGATGTTTGGATATGCTGGCTCTGATTTGATAGGTAATATTTCTGTCTTAGCCCAGGGACAAGGTTTAAATTTGTTGTTGAATGTATTCTTTGGTCCCGTGGTAAATGCAGCACGTGGAGTTGCTTATCAGGTGCAAGGTGCTGTTACGCAGTTTTCCAATAACTTTATGACGGCAGTTAGACCTCAAATCATCAAGTCGTATGCTCAAGGAGATGTAAAGGGTATGATGAAATTGGTTGTGGATAGCAGTTGTTTTTCATATTACCTGATGTGGATTATTTCTTTTCCTATCATGCTTGAGGCTGATTATATCTTAAAGCTATGGTTAGGAGAATATCCAGACCATACCGTAAGTTTCCTTAATTTAGTGTTAGTTCTATGTTTGATTCAAACATTGAAAACACCGAGGAGTACTGTCTTTCATGCAACAGGTCATTTGAAACTTACCAATATGGTTGTTGGAAGTATTCTATGTGCAGCATTTCCTTTGGCATATTTGTTCTTGAAATTAGGAATGACACCAGAAGCAGTATTTTGGGCGGCTAATATAACAATGTTTATTTCTGAATTTGCCAGTATTATTATATTAAAGAGGTATATACGGTATTCAATACCATCGTATTTACTCCATGTACATGGAAGATGTTTGCTAGTATCATGTGTTTCAGCTATAATACCATTATTCTTTTTTGATAAGTTTATGGAGCCTTCTTTTATCCGACTCTTGGCAACCAGTGTAATGACGACATTGTCTATTGCTGTTTCTGTGTTAGCAATAGGTATGGATAAAGAAATGAGAATGAAAATTTTGACTTTAATAAAAAATAAGATTTAATGAACAGCGTAATTTTAAGCAATGGTGTAGAAATGCCTAGTATAGGTCTTGGAACATATCCTTTGTATGGGGATGTCTTGACTAATACGTTGTATGAAGCCTATAAGATAGGTTATCGACTTATTGATACTGCAGATAATTACCATAATGAAAAAGATTTAGGTGAAAGTTTGGACTATTTATATAGTCATTCTTCAGCTACACGCAAGGATATGTTTCTAGTTTCAAAAATTAGTGATGATTTATATCCACAAGGTACAATTGATGCAGGAAATAACATGGGAAAATATTTTTGGAAGTCTTCTTCCTATATGCAGGAAGAACAGGCTGTGAAAAAAGTAATTACCCATAAGATTGAGGAAAGTTTAACCTCACTTCATACTGATTATCTTGACTTGTGGTTAATGCATTGGCCATATCCTGATTATTTTGAAGAAATATGGTATGAAATGGAACTGGTATATAAGCAGGGTAAGGTAAGGGCAATTGGATTATGCAATAGTAGAGAACGACATTTCGAAAAACTTAAGAAATGTTGCTCTGTATTCCCTCATGTGAATCAGGTTGAAACTTCTCCGCTTAATACAAAAGTAGGTCTCTTAGAGTATTGTAACAACAATAATGTACGAAGCATGGTCTATTCCCCTTTAAAGAGTTTGTCGTTTCATATTAATGAAAAGTATGATAAATATGTAGATTACTTAGCAAAGAAGTATAATAAGACTAAGGAGCAAATCGTTCTTAAGTTTCATATTCAACGAGGAACCGTGCCAATTCCCAAATCAACTCATACAAGTCGTTTGAATGCAAATTATAATATTTTTGATTTTGAAATTTCAAACCAGGAAATGAATACTTTACTTTCATTTAATATGGATTATCAATATATGGCAGAATCTATGAGATGCCCAGGTCTTTAATATTGGAAAATTATGATTATAAATAAGATTATAAATAAGGCTTTTAGTATTGTCAATAACCATATAGTTCTGCCATCTGAATATTATAAAACTACATGGGGTGGAGCAAACAAATTTTGGCATATTCGTAATTTCAATCTTGATGTTGTAAATCTCGGATCAAATAGTGGCGTTCATGCTTTTGACTATTCTGGCATGAAATTGCTCGGTATGAATTGGGCTTTAGGACCTCAGTCTTTAGTTCATGATTTCAGTATTTTGAAAAACTATTTTAGTTATTTGAAAGAAAATGCAACAGTGATAATTACACTCTGCCCTTTCTCATGTTTGGTTTCATCATACAATAAGCAGCAAATTTTTAAATACTATACATTTTTGCATCCTGCAACAATACAGGAATTTGATGAGTCTGAACACATTAGAGCGTTAACTTTAAAAAAGCAGAATGTTCTCCGAGTTGCTCCTTTGCATACACTGAAAGGATTGTTGAGAAGTTACAAACGATGTGTCTCAAGTAAAATTCATTCCTGTGATTATGAAAATAATGCATCTAATTTCATTGAAAGTTGGAAAAAACAATTTGGTATCTCAGATTTGGATGCTTGCTTATCAAGAAAGCATTTACAAGAGCAGGAATTGCGAGCAAGTAATCTTTCTGAAATGATAGACTTTTGTTTGGAGAGAAAGCTGAGACCTGTATTGATAATTCCTCCGATTCATCCAGAACTTCGTAAATATTTTACGGATAGTTTTGTTGAGCATTATATAAACGATTTCTTGAAAAAAGGAAATATACAGTCTGCATTCTTTAGAAATTATATGTTTGACCAGCGTTTTGAATCTGATAATTACTTTTTAAATTCATTATTCTTGAATAAAAAAGGAGCAAAGAAGTTTACTAAGATAGTACTGACTGATATTGGGTTGATACAATGAAATCATTTGTTAAAAACAAATATGGCTATCGGTTAGAGTCAAAGGTTAAGAAATGAAAGTAAATAAACTGATATGGGACTTAAGATACGAAAAATAAAGTTTCTTAACGAAGCTCAGCTTGGAGATTTGGAATTAGATTTCTTGAATTCACAAACAGGGCTTCCTTATCAAAACATAGTCTTTGTTGGTGATAACGGTGTTGGAAAAACAAATCTTTTGAGGTCTCTTTTAGAGATTATAAGTTCAACAACTCGTTCATATATATACCGATATATAGAGTATGAATTGAGTGGCAGAGTTTGTCGTTTTGAACGATTACGAGATTATGATGATGCAGAACACGATTATAGATTTCAGCTATATGATGCCGAAACGAATCATATTTATATGATAAGCCCACTGGAAGATGATTATCCAGAAGAATTAAGGCCACGTTCCGAGGGAATTATAATGTCTTGTTCTAATAATGATCATTTTGCCAAAAAGGGCGATGATTTTTCATCAATGATAGAACGTCTGGTAAATTTACAGAATGAAGATAGTATCAATTATGCTTATTACAATATACAACATGATGATGCTCCTTTAAAGTGGTCAGAGTTCTTTCAAAGGTCTAAAATGAAGACTTTTGCTGATTCTTTTAATGCTTTCTTTGAAGATATGAAGTATTTTGGAATGGGATTCTCTGATCGACATAAAAAGGTTATTGGCTTCACAAAATACGGGACGCAAATAGATATGCAGAGCTTAAGTTCTGGTGAAAAGCAAATTATAGAAAGAACAGTTCCTATATTGGAAATAATGACGGAACAAAAAGATAATTTACTGTTTATTGATGAGCCTGAGATGAGTTTGCATCCCAAGTGGCAAGAAAAGGTTCATTCATATTTTAAACAGTTATTTACTGATGCTAGTGGTTTTCAGCAGAACCAAATCTTTATAGCTTCTCATTCAAGTGCTTTTCTCAAAAAAGCTATGATGGATGAAACATCCTTGGTAGTTCGTTTGATTAATCATAATGGTAAAGTAGAAGCTCTGAGAATAGAGCATCCTACATATTTGTCTGCTGTCACTTTTGCTGAAGTTAATTATCTAGTATTTGATATTGTTTCTGCTGAATATCACAATCAGCTGTATTGTCAAATTCAGAACAGGCATAATCTGTCAAAGGTTAAAGCTTGTGATGATTATATATATCATCATCATGCTTTTAATTCTAATCTACATCAGAGAATTTCCGGTTATGGTCATGTTCGATATAATACAATTTGCTCATATATAAGAAATGCCATCGATCATTTTGATAATGGTCATGCATATACTGAAGATGAATTGCGGTGTTCGATTCAACTCATGCAGGCGATTCTGAGGTGATGGATATCATTTAAATTAAATCTTTATATTATTGAATAGCATAAAAAATAATTACAAGATTTAGTAAAGGTGCAGAAGGTGTTATAAAGCATGCTTATGGTGAATAGTGAGTTCAAGATAGAATAAACGAATTAATAACTTATAGAGTCTCAGAGATGCAAACTGTCATGAGCAATTTTATTAAGCTACTTTTCTGCTTGTAGCAGGGAGCATGCTGGGACTCATTTTAATGATATATATAAAACTATGAGAATAGGAATATTAACGTTACCTCTCCATACTAATTATGGAGGGATATTGCAAGCTTATGCCTTGCAGACAGTGCTGGAGCGAATGGGGCATGAGGTGGTGGTATTTGATACACCAAATAAAATGCTTCTGCCTCCATATAGGAAATTACCTTTTATTCTTGCCAAGCGGATATTGTTGAAGTGCATGGGGAGAATAGATAGAATATTTATAGAAAAATATAATAATCAGATACGACCGGTTATCGCAAAAGAGATTCAACCATTTATCGATGAAAAAATACACCGAAAGATAATAATAAATTTCTCTACATTAGAAGCTCATGAATTTGATGCAATAGTAGTCGGAAGTGATCAAATTTGGCGTTCCATTTATTTCGTACCTCTGTGGCTTTGGCAAACTATGGAGAAAGCCTATTTGTCTTTTACTAAAGGATGGCAAATCAAAAGGATATCTTATGCAGCTTCGTTTGGTACTGATAAATGGGAATATAATAAAAAACAGACCCTACATTGTAAGAAAGCGCTTCAAAAGTTTGATGCTGTATCTGTACGAGAAGAAAATGGAGTGAAGTTATGCAAACAATATTTTGATGTGGATGCTTTGCAGGTATTAGACCCAACGATGTTGTTGGTTGCAAATGATTACTACGAACTTTTTAAAAAGAAGCAGACTCCTAAAAGCAAGGGGAACTTGTTGAATTATGTCTTAGACGAAACCGATGAAATTAAGAACTTAATCCAGAAAGTTGCATCCGAGAAAAAGATGATTCCATTTGCTGTGAATAATCCTTATGAGAATGATGACACCAAACCTTTGAATCAAAGAATCAAACTATCTGTCGAGTCTTGGCTTCGTGGCTTCTACGATGCAGATTTTGTTATTACTGATTCCTTTCATGCTTGTGTTTTCTCTATCATCTTCAAGAAGCAATTCATTGTAGTAGGCAACAAGGAGCGTGGGATGGCACGATTTGAATCTCTTCTAAAGATGTTTGGTTTGGAAGATAGACTTGTAGATGAAAAGATTGATATAAATTCTCTTCAGCCGATTGATTACGATAAAGTTTATGTCCTTTATGGTAAGCTGAAAGAAAAATCTCTTCATTTTTTGTCTGAAAACTTGGAATCACAGCTAGTATAGCATGTTCCAATCCTTAAATATTTTGCCGTAGTTTTGTGCTTGACAGCTAAGAATCATTGTTTATAACATGATTCGTTCTTATTTTATCATAACTAATAAAATAAAAGAGTAAAATGAATCCAAAAATAAGTGTGATTGTGCCGGTCTACAATGTGGAGAAATACCTTCATCGTTGTATCGACAGTATTTTCGCCCAAACTTTTACAGGCTTCGAGTTGATCCTGATTGATGATGGGAGTAAAGATAAGTCGGGGGAGATTTGTGATGAGTATGCGCGAAAAGACAAGAGGGTGAGAGCTTTTCATAAAGCGAATGGAGGTGTTAGCTCAGCAAGAAATGTTGGACTTGATAATGCAAAGGGGGAATATATATGTTTTTGTGATGCAGATGATTGGGTAGATCGGACATGGCTGGAAGATTTTTGTGATAAGTTGCCTTGTGATATGGTTGTCCAAGGTTATAAATACCAAAAAGTTGATGATAGCTTGTGGCAAACAGTCCAATTGCAGAATTTGGATGCAAAGGTTACCTTCGCTTTAGATTATCTGTTTACTTTTGATAATATAGGATATTTGTGGTGCAGATGTTTTAAGACATCTGTTATAAAAGAATTTAACTTGAAGTTTAATAGTGATTATGTTGTTAGAGAAGATCATGAATTTATAATTGCTTATTCTTCCCATATCCATATGTTTACTATATCATCAGCTTGTGGATATAATTATTATATGCCGAATTTTTGTGGAGATAAATATAAGAAGATTAATGTTTTTTCGGATATAAATTGCACATTATCCATTATTAAAAATTTAGAATATATATATAAAAAGGATTTGAATAAAGAGATGTTATGGTCGGAAATATCTCGGCTTCAAAATAATTTGATAAAAATAAGCTTTAGTTTTTACCGAGCAAATGTTCGTAGTTTATTGTTTGAGTATCAAAAATATAAATCTAGCTCTTGTTATGTACCACAAAACTTAAAAGCAAAACTTAAAAGTTTATGCTTAAATGTTTTGATAAAATTGATAAAAATTTATGTTTAATTTTGATTTTGTTTATGACTCTATTAATATACTCCTTATTTGTATTATGTATTATATGGGGAGTCTTATTTGCAGAGGAAAGAATTATTGGAAATGTTGTTTACTGGTTATCATATCATTTACAATAGTAGAAGGGGTCCGTTATGGTAGGGGAGTCGATTATTTGCATTATATAGATGTTTATAACCATGATTTGGAAAATAAACAAGTACTGTTTACGTCCTTAAATCAGTTCTTGAAATCTTTAGGAGTATCTGCCGAATATGCATTTATGGTTTATGCTTACCCCTTTATAACTGGTGCAGTCATTATGCTGAAACCTTTGAAAAAATATGCAACTTATTTATTTCCTTTATTTTTAATGAGCATCATTTCTATGCATGAAGCATTTATTCGACAATTTTTAGCAATGTCATTTGTCTTTATGTATATAAGTTTGTTGAATAGTGAAATTGATGTCATATTAAATAAAAAAATAAAGTTTAGTAAAGTGCTATGTCTTTTAGTTTTGGCCTTTGTTGCGTATTCCATTCACTCAATCTCTATTGTCGCAATATTGGTTGTAACCATATTGATGGTATTTGTTAAGAAACCATTTCCGTGGATATATACAGTACCATTACTAGTACTGGGTAAATTTGTTATAAGTAAGAGTTTTGATTTTAGTTATTTAAATTTGTTATTATCATTTTTAGGTTCATCTAGTGATAATAAGTTTGCAGGTTATACAGAGAATGCCGATATGTGGTTTTCTGCAGATGCTATGAATGATATTTATACTCGTAATGTTACAATCGAGTTTCTTGAAACTTTTGGTTGCTGTTCTCTCTTATATTTAGGTAGTAAACTTTTAAATTACTTTCAGAAGATGTCAATTGTAGATAAAGCCAATGCAACTCCTACGTTTTTAAAAAGTAATTTACGTTTAATGATAACATCGTTTAATGCATTTATAGTCGGTATAATTATTCTTGAAACATTTTATAACCTTGAAATTTTACGTCGAGTGGCTCATTGTTGGGACTTCTTTTGGTTTATACCAGTGTCCTTAATTCTCTATTATAGAAAATATAAAATTTTCAATTTTTTAGATAAGTTTTTAATGTTAGGCTTTACTTATTGGTTATGGGAATATATACGCTTCTTATTTGTTTGGAACGAGACCCCAATGTTTATATGGGATAAATAATTTAAATGAATGAAATATGAATTTGATACATAAAGTTATAAATAAAATATTGAGCATTTACTATCGAAGTAGTGGTGAACGTTTGCTGTCTTATTACAAATGTGGGGGAGGCTGTCCGAAAATTTAATTAGGGAAGCAAACAACTGAATTGAGCA
>OGFF01003292.1_pt1 | contig 12301 bp, 16 predicted proteins | sample 1570751 | NCBI WGS metagenome assembly OGFF01 (sample SAMEA2581951, study PRJEB24529) | metagenome | biome: Human gut stool | place: China | collected 2011 | reverse complement strand
GGTTGTATCCCCGGTAACAATCATGTATAGAAATGTATAGAAAAAGGATAGCGTAACCGCAAGGCGGGAAGCGCTATCCTTTTTCCTGTCTTATTGTAATCTTACTTCAAGATATCTTCGCAATATCTGTTCTCTACATACTTTTTCTGTCGGCAATCTCTGCCATCTTTGCAGCATTCAGTCTGGTATCACCATGCACTCTGGAATAGGACAGATATCCATTCATCCGGTCGATCTTGGTCAGATTCTTACTGCCGCATTTCGGACACACATCCATCTGCAGCTCCTCATGTCCGCAGTCATCACAGTAGGACAGTGAGAGATTTACTCCCTCATAGAAGCCCATATCCATGGCACGGCGGATTAAGGATTTGATCGCCAGCGTGTTATAGCCAATCGGATATTTCACATACTGGATCTTGCCGCCGTTACTTAAGTTCCAGAAACGGTTCTCCAGATCCTGCTTCTGGATCGGAGTGATGTCCTCGGAGACATGGCAGTGGAAGCTGTTGCTGACATAAGGTCTGTCAGATACGCCTTCGATGATACCGTACTGCTCTCTAAACTGTCTAATCTGCAGTCCGCAGAGGTTCTCAGCAGGTGTTCCATAGATGGCATAGAGATTGCCATCTTCTTCCTTGAACTCATCCACGCGCTTGTTGATATGTTCCATGACCTCCAGTGCAAAAGCACCGTCTTCCACAAGTGATTTCCCATTGTAGAGCATCTGCAGCTCATTCAGAGCAGTGATCCCGAAGCTGGCAGTTGCTGTCTTCAGGACGGGCTTTATTTTGTCCGTAAGCTTCAGATGTCCACCGTAAAATCCACCCTCACAATATGCTAAAGGATTCGTGGATGCACGCATCTCCCCCAAATAAGCATAGGTACGGATGTGAAGCCTGCGGATCAGCTCCAGGTAATAATCCAGCACTTCATAAAAATCCCTGCTTTCCTTGCGGGCTTTTGCCAAGATCATCGGCAGATGCAGGGATACCACACCGATATTGAAGCGTCCCACAAATACCGGTTCGTCTCCATCAAACGCCGGGTGCATACCGCCTTGTTCGTACCAGGGAGACAGAAATGCCCTGCAGCCCATGGGAGAGACGATCTTGCCGTATTTCTTATACATACTGGCGACATAGCCTTTTCCGGTCAGACTCAGCCAGTCGGGATACATGGTCTTGGCAGAGCATGATACCCCTGCTTCAAACACATCCTCTAAAGGCCTGCCGGGACCATGGAGGTTCTCATCGTATAAAAATACGATCTTCGGAAACAGCACCGGCTTTTTATGTCCGGCTTTTCCCTGGCCGCCCCGGCGGACTTCCAGCATGGCAACGGAAGCCATTCTGGCAAACTGTCCGGTGCCGGTGCCTGCAGTCACGGTAATGAAAGGATAGTCTCCGCGGCTGCTTGCCACGGTGTTGAATTTATATTCCCAGCCCTGGAAGCCCTGCTCGAACTCCTTCTTCACATCCGCAAGAGCTTCCCGTTCGGCAAGATCAGCAGCGACACCCAGCCGCTCATACTTAGCCAGGGCTCTGCGGTAGGATTTCTCGGCATAAGGCTCTAAGATCAGATCCACACTGGGGACGGTAAAGCCGCCGTACTGCTGGCTGGCGGCACTTAAGACAATATCCCCGATGACATCGAATGCCACATCCAGAGTCTTCGGCTCATTGTACCAGATATTCCCCATCTCGAAGCCGCCGGAGAGTACATGCGCCACATCGAACAGACAGCAGTTCATGGTATCCCTTCTGGCAGACATATCATGGATGTAGATATACCCGTCCCTGCATGCCTGGATCTCTTCTGTCGTCAGGAAGAACTTCTGGTAAAGCTCTTTGTTTAACTGATTAAAGATCAGGCTGCGCTTTGTGGAGACCAGTGCGGAATCTGCATTGGAATTTTCCTTATCGCCCACATACATGATCGCCTGGCTTTTTTTGTAGACATCGTCCAGCATCCGGACAAAGTCCTGCTTATAGTTCCTATAATCGCGGTAGCTTTTGGCTACGATGGGACGTACCTGCTCGAGGGCATTTTCCACGATATTGTGCATGACAGAGATGGGTACCTGTGTGGATTCCAGAGCATCTATATGAGAAATGACGCATTCACAGATCTGTTCCTTTTCTTCCGGAGTGAACTTCGTAAGTGCGCGATAAGCACTTTTTCCGATAGCATCGATCACCTTCTGGACATGAAATGCCTCAAGACTCCCATCCTTTTTGATCACATAGGTCTCTCTTTCCGGAGAATAACGTTCGTTGTAGTTTTCTACGTTGTTAGTATTCATAGGCTCACGCTTCCCATAGACCGTGGAGGTTACAATAAGCATACACGGCTTCCACAGTTTCCCCTTCGCAGAGGGCAAATTCTGCTCTCGGAGCCATATCCGGGGTCAGATTCTTATACTGCACACCGCGGTCTGTCTGCACGGCGATCAGGGAGATATAGTGCTCCGGGGTCATCGGATGCTCCACGGAGCCGACATGTACGGAGACAATCCCGTTTTTTACCGTATATTCGGGAAGATGCTTCTCCACTGCGGCATCCACGGTGCCGGGTACCAGTTCGGTCATCTTTTCCCCGCAGCAGAACAGGGGAACCTTATGATCTACAACCTTTATAGCAACATTTTTACAATGATCACAAAAATAAAATTTAATTTCCATAGCTTTTCTCCTTTGCCTAATAAAAAATATTTATTTTGACACTTATAGTATAACTTGTTTCGACCGGAAATGATATAGACCGGGATGTAGAATATGATAATGAGAATTATTATTATAATTGTTAATAATTACCAAGATTCACCAGAAAATGGCAGATTTCAAAGTGATTTGTAAGTACAAAAAGAATATTAACGTAAATTTTATATAAATTATGGAAAAGCTTTTTGCAAAAAATTCAGATAAGATATAGTGTAGAGCGATAGATGTTTTTAAGACTTTTATGTTTTGTTTGCATTAATGTTCAACTGCTATGATTAAGTTGTCAGTTCCATCGGAAGATCAAAAGGTACTTGGCACGCAGAAGAACTGTAAGAGGATGCATTTCATGCTGTATGAAGAGGGAGCGACAGCATCCATAAAGTCAGTGGGCGAGGACCACAGGAGGTAGCAATTGAGAACACAGATCATCAATGATTTAATGACCAATATTTTTTTCAATCTGATCGAGACAGAGGACAGGATTGCAGCGGATGAGCGGTTTGAAGGTTTAAGCAGCAATGATGCCCTGGAGATCTATAAGGTGCTATCTGACCAGCTGATCCGCACCCATATTTATGCCGCACATATCGGAAGCGGGATCAGCAGCAGAATCGCAATGTCCATACTGTCGTCCGGGAGTTTCCTCTTATAGAAGATCTTTCCGTCTCACCTGAAGGCATAACGATATTGGATACGGTGTATGTGCCGCCATTAATGTAAAAGGTTGCTTTCGCCGGATTTTTCGGGTTTACTTCGGTGGCACTGGTTAACATAATGCTGGAAATAACATCCGTATCCACACGGTACGTATAGTCCGGGGCTTCCAGCTCTTCGGAAGGCACATCTTTGTAGCTTACAATGCCGATGCCCAGGGAAGAGATAATGGCATCATCCGACACTTTTCCAGAGGTGCTTCCAGTCCATGCAGGGTATCCGAGATCAGATTTTTCTAAAAACAACGCGAGTGGCAGGTTCTGGTGCGTCAGGGAGGGAAGCACCCTTCTTAATGCACCTCCGGATAACTTGTTGTAAAGGGCAGCCTCCGTTGCTGTCATGGCATAGTTTTTTCCATTGTGCGTGAAGTAGGCAATGGGTTCGATCACCAATTTGTAATCCCCATTAATCAGATTCTCAAAGGGGATGCCGGTTTTGGATGCGATAAATTTAGCTGCATACTCTGAGCAGATGTAGCGTTTTATCGCAGCAATGCTGGCTTTGTTCACAGATCCGCTGATGATTCTTGGTAGAGCGACGGCTGGCTTTGAGTAGGTGTAGGAGGCATTAATGGAAAGCGATGAGCCCGCAGTATATTGCAGTTTGGACACTTTTCCAAAGTTTAACACCGTGGAGGAAATGTTGCAGTTTGATAAATCAATGGGAGTAGCAACAACGCTGCCTCCCGTGGTAACGACTGTAACCCGAACACCATCCTGGTTATTTCGCCAGACGTTTAGTTCGGATCCTGTACCAAAAGATCCACCGCCTCCATCAATATTTCCATCACCCATAGCATAAGTAGAAATGCCTGTGGATAAAAATATCGTTAGGGATAGAAGCAGTGGAAAAAAGTATTTCCTGATTGCTCTCATAAGATCTCCTTTGCAATAAAAAAGACATGGCGTGCTTACCATGTCTTAGTTGTTTTGTTATTCTCCCATAGTGCCGATCTGCTTGTTGATGTCGCCATCACTGTCAACCACATCATAAGTAGTATTTCCGGTATCAATCCAACCAAATACCGGATCATAGACTTGTCCGGGATGGGAACTTTCTGAATTATCAGCAGGAACCTGCACTTCTGGTGCCGTTACAGGAACCTCTTCCGGATAGGAAGGCACTTCGTCCTTATTTGTGGTATCCCCGATGGGCTCCGGTTTCTCGGTAGGTTTGGTCTCCTGGGCTTCCTCCTTTGTCACGCTTCCGGATAGATCTACGTTAGATCCGTTCTCATCTTCAGAGATTACAGTCTGCGTGTTGTCGGATATTTCACCGGTATAAAGAGATTCCTCTTTGATGGATGCTTCAGGAATACCAGAATCTAATTTGTCATCCCAGGTTTCTGCCAGGGTTTCCACCTCCTGAGCGGCAGGAGTGAAGGACTCCTCCGGTTCATGGTTTAAATACCAGGCTCCGAAAAGAAGTCCCAGACATAACACACTTATTCCCCCAATGGAAAGTGCGACTTTTTTATCAATATTCTTCTTTTTCATAGGCTGCTCCTTTCTTGGTCCTTAATTATATATACGTAAGTCGGGGTACAAATCTTACAGACTTTTAGAATTTTGTATTGTGGGATCCGGTAAGTTCTGCGTGTCTTCGGATTGGAGGGAAAGACTCTCCAAACATTCGGATCCGGTATGTAATGTCGAACGATGCGATATATTCTATTTTTTCAGAATATTGACGGAATGTCAAATCAATATTTTCTACATCATAATCATCATTTGTAAGTTTTACTCTTGACCTCATGCCCTCAGTAAAACCAGCTCGCAAAGCATTTTTGTAGGCAGTACTTAAGCTGATGTCAGACATATAGGAAGTAAGGTTGGCTTCTCGTTGGGAGTGAAAGGTATCTGCATAGATCCTGGCACTTACGTTATTTAACTCCATTTTAGCTGCATTACGGATGTTGATGCAGTTTATCTGTACAGAAGCATAGAGCAGGACGAAGGACAGGAGCATATTGATGGCGAGGATAATAAAGATGGAGAAAAAAGACATATCCCTGCGTTCATTTTTGATTCTGCTTTTCATGATTCACCTACTTCCAGTAATGTTCGCTGACTCCGGCACCATTTGCTTTTATGTCAATCGGAACCAGGTTTAGTTTCCAAAATCCACCAAGATAACATCTTCCGGTTACTGTCACATAAAAGGGAGTTCCTATCTGGATTCTGTTGGTACTTCCGCAACTGGTTACCTGATAGGTTAGACCCTCGACTTCTGATAGGGGTGCAGCCAGATAGGAAAACAGGGCACCGGTATCAGCATTCGTGCCTCCGTTTAACTGGATCTGCTTTACCAGCTGGTCAGAAATATGATCCATTTCCTGCTTTACGGATATGATGTGGAACACATTTAAGATAAATGCCACCATAATCATTGCCACCAGGATATAGACAAAAGTACTGATGTAGGATACGTCACCCCTTTCGGATCTGATTATTTTTTTGATGTTCAAGTTTGTCACCTCCCGCATAAAAATAACGCAGGAAAGTTAAAGGGGGAGCCTTTCCTGCGTCGTGCGTGAATGATACCAGTTATTCACGGTTTATATTGTAGCATAGTAAAGTGACAGTGAAAATCGCAAAGCCATGCCAGTTGGAGACATTTTAGTGCCAGATTTGTTTTATATGATGTAATTATGAACCTTGATTTGTTGTAAGACAATAAATATGGTGTTATAAAAATTTTTTATCTATCTAAGAAATGGAAAGACATCATTTAGGTAAAAACTGATGACGAATGGGTTAAAATTTTTCCATTTGTCTTACTAGGAAAAATAAAGGGAAGATAAAATGAATAAAGAGGTAATGCCTTATATTAAATAAATGCTTGATAATGAAAAAATGCTAAGATATAATAGAAAAAAATGTTTTATAGAATAAAGTATAAGTGAAGTGGGTGATGTTGATGAAGACGATGGTAATTGGATGTGGAAGATGGGGGACATTTATTGCATGGTATTTAAATTATGTTAAACAAGAAGTAATTTTATATGGTAGAAAAGATTCAAAAAATATGCACCAGTTGTTAAAAAATAGAAAGAACGAATATTTAGAATTACCATTAAACATAACACTATCGAATGAATTGGGTGAAGTAGATAGAGTAAATGCTATATTTATTTCTGTTAATGCGCAAGGACTGGAAAAATTATGTCAGGAACTGAACCAGTTTAATTTATCAGGTAAGATCGTCGTGTTGTGTATGAAGGGTATGGAGGCAAGTACGGGAAGAAGGCTATCTGAAATTGTAGAAGCTGTTCTTGGAAGGGATGTGCATATATGTGTTTGGCTAGGACCTGGTCACGTCCAAGAATATGTGAGAGGTATTCCTAACTGTATGGTAATAGACTCAGAAGATTATAAAATTAAAGAACAATTAATTAAAGAACTGTCAAGTGACTTAATTAGATTTTATTACGGAGAGGATCTTATAGGAAATGAGATAGGAGCTGCGACTAAAAATGTAATAGGTATAGCTGCTGGAATGCTAGATGGGTTGGGATATACAGCACTGAAAGGGGCATTAATATCTAGAGGAACAAGAGAGGTTTCAAGATTGATAGAGGTGATGGGGGGCAAGGCAGTAAGTGCATATGGTTTGTGCCATTTAGGAGATTATGAGGCAACGGTTTTTTCAAAATACAGTCACAATCGAATATATGGAGAAGACTATGTTTTAGGTAAAGAGGCATCCAAATTAGCTGAAGGAGTTGAAACAGTCAAAGCGGTTTATCTATTAGCTAAAAAGCATAATATAGAGATGCCAATCTGTGAAACGGTATATAGCATATTATATGAAAATGCAGAACCAAAGAAAAAATTGTTTGGATTATTTGAAAGAAGTTTGAAGAAGGAGTTTTGACATAAAAAAAGTGAGAATAGGTTTGCCGGATGGTAATGGATGTTTTGGAACGTTGGAATTTTGGAAACAATATTTTTCTGATATTGGAGTTGAATATGTTGGAGTAGATGATGAAGAATATAAATTAGAACAATATGTACGTGAAAGCAATTCTATTTTCCCGTCATCGATATGTGTAAATTCTAAAGGACAAGAATTTCTAATAATGCGCTTATTATAAAGAGGTTATTGCAATGGATTCCTAATATTATTTGTGTTAGTTATGCGTATGTACTGGTTAAACAAGGTAGCTTAAGTATAGGGGAATTATTAGTATTTATTCTTATACAAGATAGATTTGTGAAAGCTTTTATAGATCTACCATTTAGTATAGTAGATGCAAAAGAGCATTTAGTATGTATTAAGCGCATAGAGGATATATTAAATGAGACAGAAGAGACTAGTGGAGAAGAGAAAACTATTATTAGTGAGGCAGACACTATTGTTTTTGAAAAAGTTAGTTTTCAATATGAAAATAATAAACGTATATTGAAAGAAGTCTCTTTTAAGATACCTACTGGATCAAGAGTTGCATTTGTTGGAGAATCAGGAGGTGGAAAAAGTACAATATTTAAAATTATATGTGGGCTATATCCCGTTTCAGAAGGTAGATTTAGTTTATTTGGAAGAAATTATTGTGAGTGGAATTTACAAATAGCTAGAGATTTTATAGCATTGGTATCGCAAAACGTAATTTTGTTTCCAACGACAATTTATGAAAATGTAAGGTATGGAAAATGGGAGGCAAGTAAAGATGAGATTGTTGAGGCATGTAAGAATGCAAAAATACATGAATTTATTATGGGATTACCCGAAAAATATGACACGTTAGTTGGAGAAAAGGGTATTCTCCTTTCAGGTGGAGAGCGGCAGAGGATTTCCATTGCAAGAGCGTTTTTGAAAAATGCACCGATTTTGCTATTAGATGAACCTACATCTGCAATAGATATAAGAACAGAAAAGGAAATACAAGAAGCAATAGATAAATTATCCCAAAATAAAACATGCTTAACAATAGCACATCGCTTGTCTACAATTGAAAATGCAGATCTTATTTATGTGATTAAAGATGGTGAAATTATAGAGAATGGTACGCATTCAGGTCTTATGAATAGAAAGGGATATTATTTCAAGTTACATGAGATGGATAAGATATAATTTGAAATAATTATAAAGGGTATAAGTTTGTGAGTAATTGGAAGATATTCATTCAAACCATGCGGGTCATGGGTAGACGTTGCCCGATTTATTTTGGGGCAATATTTTTTATGAGCGTTAGCTGGGCAATGTTTTCGGTTATAACTTCATTTTTGCTGAAACGTGTAGTAGATATAGCACAAAATGGTGATGTTTATAGATTGCTATGGAGTATTTGTGGAAGTATAATAGGAGGCATTGCAGCATTGCTAATATATAAAGAGGCCACCATAATTTATAATGTAGAAGCTAAAAGAGCGTATGGAGTTATGTGTGGCTTATTGTTTCAGCATCAGTATTTTTACAATAGCTGCGCTCATAGAATCAATCTTTACTTCAATCTTGTTGTTAGAAGTTGCATCAGCACCAACATGAAGAGTTAAAGATAAAACGCCCTTCAAAGTCCTATCTACAGCAACATCAGTATTAGCACGAGTGATTAAATTACCGTCTTTGTCATTGCTTACTGCAGCTCACTGTTATCGGCAGGCTGTGAAAAAAGTAGGGTGTGGCTGCTAGAATTTGCGAAACTGCTGCATGTAGCGAAAAAGGTAAGAGAAGTAGTGGGAGCATGGATAAAACAAATTTTCCATAGCTGTGGGAATTGACATGACCTCTTTTTGTGGAGTATACTAAAAAATAGGTTTAACGTAAAACTGCTGATAATCGAAAAATAGACAGTAAAGGATATCAGTGGAAATAAGAAAGAAAATTGGAGGTACGAGATGGTTACAATCAAGGAAATTGCGCGGGAGGCAGGAGTCAGTTTTACCACAGTTTCTAATGTAATTCATGGTAACCTACGAAGAATACGAAGCTATGGTGGATTGTTCGAACGTCAGGATGATGTTTCCAGTGTAGCCTACTGGTATCAGAAGGAACCACATAACAGGTTCCCGGCCTTACCGCCAGCCCGGGAACGATGGCCCAGATAGAAAATTGTATGGGAAAAGGGAGACGAACCGCAATATGGCTGCTGTCCCGGAATTTCATATAGGTGTCTTTAAAGCCGAGGGCTGCTACTCCCGGCTTTATTTTTGTCTCCACCCGAAAAAAGATATCTTTTCTTCAATTCAACTTATGGCTATTTTTGAGGAAACATTGCGGTAACCGTTAAGGAATGACCATCTTTTGTTGTGGCTCGGATTGTGCCGTTATGAGCCGTTACAATGGCTTTTGCAATAGACAGACCGATTCCGTAGCCTCCGGTCTGAGAGTTCCGGGATTTATCGCTGCGATAAAACCGTTCAAAAAGGTGCTTGATATCTTCCGAGGTAATCGGTGCACAGGTATTATGAACCGCCAACCTGAGCGCACGGTCTGCTTTTTCTAAGGAAATCGTGATGTTTCCCTTTTCGTCTGAGTATTTTAGCGCATTATCCAGAAGAATGACCGCCAGACGGTGAATGGTTTTCACATCACCGTAGTAAGAGAGCATTGGCTGAATCTGCACCGTAAAGGTCTTTCCCTGAGTGACGGCCAGTGATGCAAAGGACTGTGCTGTTTCTTCCAATATATCGGTAATCGGGAAATCAATCATTTGGTATTGATTCCCCTTTTCTTCCATGCGGGAAAGAAATACCAGTTCCTGAATTAATTCAGAAAGCCTCCTGGTTTGCTTTCTGATGTCCTGCAGCCACTCGTTATCATCGTAATCCATTTCCAGAATATCCATATCCGCATCAATAATGGTGATGGGTGTTTTCAAATCATGGCTGGCATTGGTGATAAACTGCCGCTGTTTTTCGTAGCTGTCGGAAATTGGCTTGACGATTCGTGCCGACAGGATGTACAACAGCAGAGACACTATGAGAAAACCCACAAGGGAAATACCTGCACTGATGAGCAAAAGGAATTTGCAGCGCTGAGCTGTCTGCCGCAGTCCACAAAAACGAACATGCTTTCTGTGGGACTTTTCCGGACTGCATAGCGGTACTCCCCAACAAATCCTCTGGTACGCTAGGAATCCCACACTTTTTCCGCATATACAACTGCTGTTTCCGGTGTGATTGCTGTAGTTTTTCCTGTATCCACAAACAAAGCTGCTCCGTTCTCCGCAAGACGTACCGTATTGTTACCGTATTGTGTTACATTTTTTTTGTCCATTTAGAGCTAAAATATTGCATTCGGATTAAAAATTGAGGTTACTGTAAGAAACAACATGCTCATTACGTATATATATATTAGAAAATACGTAAAGGAGCGTGACATTATGACTTATGAGAAAATTGTAATCCCTATGGATCATGGGAACCGCAACATGAAAACGAAAGAAGAGGTATTTACTTCCGGTCTTGAAGAAAGCGATATGAAACCGATATTAGGTGATTATCTTATGTACGACGGGAAGTATTATTCTCTTACCGGAAAGCGGATTCCTTTTATGAAGGACAAGACCCAGGACGAGAGATTCTTTATTCTTACCCTGTTCGGTATCGGAAAAGAATTAGAGAAACGTCCTAGACAATCGAAAGATATCATCTACCAGGTAGAACTTCCGGTAGGACTGCCACCAAAGCATTATGGAGCACTTTATAAGAAGTTTGGTAAGTATTTTGTAAGACCGGGTGTACAGCGGTTTACCTTTAACAAAAGGGAATACCTGGTGCAGATTACGAAAGCAGCCGTTTTTCCCCAGGACTATGCTGCAGCAATGACCATATATCCGCAGATTGCATCTTACAATCGTGTGGTTACGGTAGATATCGGGGGCTTTACGGTGGACTATTTGTTGCTTCGTGGAGGAAAACCGGATCTTTCTGTATGCGATTCACTGGAAATGGGCGTGATTACTCTGTATAACCGCATTGTTTCCAGAGCAAACTCAGAACTTGATGTTTTGCTTGATGAAACAGACATTGATACGATTATATGTGATAAGAATAGTGACTACAGCAACAGTGTAATCAAACTGGTGAAACAAATGACTGCACAATATGTAGAGGATCTTCTTGGAACTTTCAGAGAAAGAGGAATAGATCTAAAGACCGGCTGCATTGTATTTATCGGTGGTGGATCAAAGTTATTAAAACCTTATCTGGAGAATACGGACAAGGTAGGGAAGTGCGTGTTTATTGACGATATCTGCGCCAATGCCAAGGGATACGAGATCCTGTACCAGGTACAGAAAAAGAGTAGGTAATTGCCATGGAAAAGAAAAATCCGTATGTAATGACAATAGGATTTTGGAGGAATAATGCAGATCATACCCGGGTAGCAGAGTTTCTCAATTCTTTGGGAAGAGAAAAGGCACAGTATATTGTAAAAGCGGTCCTTACTTACAGGACACTGGAAGAGAAGGGAGAAGTACCGCAGACAGGTGGTGCAGTGTCCTATGATTATGAAACAATCAAAAGCATTGTGTTACAGATCATGCGTGAGCAGGGGGCTGACGGGAAGATACCTGCGGTGCAACCGGAAACAGCTTCCTTATCGCTGGAAGCAGAGCCGAAGGAGCAGATCACAGAAGAAGATTCTTTAATAGGCTTCGACGAATCTGCGATGCAGGGTATCATGGCATCCCTCAGTGCTTTTCAGAATCAGAATTAGGAATATCGGAAAGACTACGATAAGGGCAGAAAGAAGAATCTGCCCTTATTTTACATTCATTGTTTATTCCTTTTTACGTATTCCCGATATTCATCCCGGATCATACAGTGGTTCTCTACTGTCTTATGAAAGTTAAGCTGTGCCAAAAGAAGTTATCGAACCTATGATTGAAAGAATTCCATTGCGTCGTCTTGGACAGCCAG
>OGFF01003287.1_pt1 | contig 12331 bp, 12 predicted proteins | sample 1570751 | NCBI WGS metagenome assembly OGFF01 (sample SAMEA2581951, study PRJEB24529) | metagenome | biome: Human gut stool | place: China | collected 2011 | reverse complement strand
CGCCTGCGGAGATGGCCACGCCCGCGCGCTCGAACAGCGGCCAGAAGCCGGAGAAATAACGCGGGTTTGCGTAGTCGGCTTCGTTGCCGTTGACGATCAGCGCGTCGAGCTTCTCGCGGCGCAGAATGGCCGCGCAGCGCTGGACTCTTTCTTTATACTCATGATCGGGAATGCAGATTCTTGCCATTTTTATTTACCTCCATGTAATGGTCAGAATGATTTAGTCTTTCTTGGAATTGGAGTCGATCAGAACGACGACAACCAGAATGATGCCCTTGACGACCCACTGCCAGTAGGTGTTGATCCCGAGCAGGACCATGATGTTGGTAATGGTCTGCAGGAACAGTGCGCCGATGATGATGCCGAACACGCGGCCGCGGCCGCCGGTCAGCGAGGTGCCGCCCAGAACGCAGATCGTCATGACGTCGAACAGCAGGTTATCGCCCAGCGTAACGTTGCCGGACTGCGTCTTGCTGGTCAGGCCCAGAGCGCCGACTGTGGAAAGCGCGCCGGAAAGCACGAACGCAAGGATCGAGATGAAATTGACGTTCAGACCGGAGAGCTTGGACGCTTCTTTATTTCCGCCGACAGCAAAGAAGCTGCGACCAAGGGACGTATGCGCGGTAAAGACATACAGGAGCAGGCCCACCGCAAACATCAGGATAACGGCAAACGGGACGATGCCGAGCTTGCCCAGCGCAAGCTGGCCGAAGCTGTCGGGAAGGCCAGAAATGGGAAGGCCATCCGAATAGATGTAGTTGATGCCCTTGAGCATGTTCATGGTGACGAGCGTCGCAATGAAGGACGGCATCTTGCCGTAGACAACAAGCGCGCCGTTGATAATGCCTATGACAACGGACATGAGCAGGACGAGCAGGAACGCAACGCCCATCGGCAGGTCATTCCGCACACAAAAGCCCGCGAAGAAAATGGAGACCATTCCGATGATCGAGGAAATGGACATGTCCATTTCGCCGATCAGGATGACGAAGAATTCGCCCATGGCGATGATCGCAACGAACGAGGCCTGACGCAGAATGTTCATGATGTTGGTCGTCGTGCGGAACTCCTGCTTCAGGCAGCAGAGCGCAAGCAGCACGACAAACAGGAACAGGATCATCCAATCGCTCAGAAAAGACTTGAAGCCTCCGGAGTATTTCTTGGACTTTAAAGTATAATCATTTGAGACAGATTCTTTTTTCATTTCTTTACTCCTAACAAACTGTTGATAATGACTTCCTGTGTCTTTCTTTCGCCTTCGACCATATCCATGATCTGGCCTTCATACATGATGTAAATGCGGTTGCAAAGGCCGATCAGCTCTTCCATTTCCGGAGAGACGAGGATCACGGCCTTGCCCTGCTGGGCCAGCTCGTGGATCAGTGTGTAGATCTCGAATTTCGCGCCGATATCGATGCCGCGCGTCGGCTCGTCCAGCAGGAAGACCTCCGTGTCGCGCAGCATCCACTTCGCGATTACGATCTTCTGCTGGTTGCCGCCGGAAAGCTTTCTGACATTCTGGTACAGGGAGTAATACTTCAGGTTCATTTTGCTGCTGATATCATACGCAGCCCGCTTTTCCGCCTCATGATCCTGGAAGATGCCCCACTTGCGGAACAGCTTCATCGACGGCAGGATTGTATTGTCCTTGATATCAAAGACCATGTCCAAGCCCAGGCTCCTGCGTTCATCCGGAACAAGGCCGAAGCCGTCGCGGATGGACTGGAAGGGCGCTTTATAATGTACGCACTTGCCCTTGTAATAGATCTCGCCGCTTGTGATCTTATGGTTTCCGAAAATCGCCTGCACAAGCTCTGTTTTGCCGGCGCCGAGCAGTCCGGCCAGACCGACGACCTCACCTGCGCGCACATTCAGGCTCACATCGCGGAACGCCTTGGGTGCGGTCAGATTGCGAACCTCCAGCAGCACATCTCCGAGGTTTTCGTTGATTGGCGGATAGACATTGGTCAGCTCGCGGCCAATGATCATCTTGATCAGCTGATCCTTGTTGATATCCGCGACCCTGCCGGAGCCGTTGAGCCGGCCGTCACAGAGGACGGTATAGGAATCGCAGCACTGGAAGACCTCGTCCAGACGGTGAGAGATATAGATGATGCCGATGCCGCGGCTCGTCAGGAGCTTGATGATCCGGAAAATGTTCTGGATATCCTTTTCCTGCAGCACGGCGGTCAGCTCGTCAAAAATCACGATCTGGGGATCGTCCATGATTGCCTTGGCCAGCTGGATGAGCTGCTTTTCAGCCGTGCGCAGATGCTTGACCGGCACGTTCAGGTTGACGTCGCACTGCAAAAACTCCATGATCTGCGCTGCGCGGCGGTCAAGTGCTTTCCAGTCGACAAAAATGCCTGCCTTCTTTTCATAACGGCCGATGAACAGGTTTTCTACACCCGTCATGTCTTCCATCAGGGTAAATTCCTGATGGACGATCGCAACGCCGCGGCGCTGCGACTCCCGGATGCCGTAGCTTCCGAGATCGATCTTTTCGCCCTTGATATAAAGCTCGCCCTTTGTCATCCGGTTCTCACCGGTGATACATTTGGAAAGCGTTGACTTGCCTGCGCCGTTTTCGCCGACCAGCACATGGCATTCGCCGGGCATCAGCGTAAAGTCCACATCGGACAGCGCCTTGACGCCGGGAAATTCCATTGTACAGTCCTTCACCTCGACCAGAGGCGTGACCGCTTCGGGCACAGTGTTCACATTCGCATTAATGGCTCTCAGCCTCCTTCTTTACAGCCACAGCCAGCCGAGAGCTTCTACGCCCGAGCAAATGATGTTGTTGTCGGGGTGCTGAGGATCTCTGATGTTGTGGATGAGTCGTTTCATTTCATGATACGGGAACATGCAGCTTCCGACGCCGGTCTGACGGACAGGATTGATATCAAAGAACATTTCCTTGACGATATCAAAGTCGCGTTCATTCAGATCGAGGATCTCATCGAGAATAGCGTCCTTTTTCACAGGATCCGTCTCGCGTTCATAGCGGAGCGAGGCAAGCGCCATATCGTAAATAATGTCGTTTCTGCGTTCTGCATTGCTCCAGCGGTCAAAGTGCGGCAGCCACGGACGCAGCTGCGCGTCGCTGTAGGCTCTGAGCTGGAGATGACGGATGATCGCCATCAGCTCGGGATGGCGTTTCTTGGCCGCGAGAATGGTGGGGATATCGTCCTCGCAGACCTTGTTTTTCTGGAACGGGAACGGAGTCGTATACAGAGGGATCTGGCTTTCGTGGATGGTGAGCATGTTCTTCATGACATACAGAACATCATCGGCCAAATCGCCGAAGTTCAGCTTGCATGCCTCCTGATAGAACTCCTCTTCGTCCATCTGTGAGCCCCAGCCGTAGTTGCCGTGCGCAAACAGGTGCATCGGCAAGCCGTACCACTCAAACATAAAGCCGTTGATCCCGTGTACGCCGCGGGCCACGCTGCCCTTGTGCTGGCGGATATCCGTCTCGATGACCTGCTCGTTGGCTTCGTCCTCATAGCGGAGCATATTGCTCTTAAAGGTGCGGTACAGGCGGCCCATGGTGGAGGTGATGGAGTTGGATTCGGTGTCACGCCCCCAGATGTTGTCTTTTCCGAATGCGTCGCACCACTTGTCGAACTCCCCTTCCGGTACATACAGGCCGGGCGCCCAGAAGAGCTTGATATCCTTGGGCATGGACTCGACACAATGCTTCAGGAAGGCAGGATCCTTCTCCAGCGGCGGCTGGCGGAAAGCGCGGATGCCGATTACGGCGTCGGGGTTGATTTCATGGACTGCCTCAAAGATCTGGTTCAGCAGCTCCATGTTTGCCATGTGTTTGGCCTCGCCCGGCGTCTTCGTCGCCGCGTGGTATTTCCGGCGGCATTCGTCGCATTCGCAGAACCAGAAGCCCTCTTCGCTTTCTTCGAGCGTATAGCCGTCGAAGCCCAGACGGGCGATCTGGCGCATGGATTCAAGGATATACTCCCGCGTACCGGGATAGCTGAGGCAGAGTGAATCGAAATCGTTCAGGAATCCCTGGCTTGCGGGGGGCTTCATTCTGGCCTCGGGGTGCTTGATGGAATACGCGCCGTTGTAGGAATTAAGTCCGACGTAGGCAAATATTTTGACCTCCAGCTTATGTGCAAGCGCGATAAACTTGTCGAGGAACGGTTCTTCCAGATTGGGGTGCGTATACCGGACAGTCAGCCAGCGGCGGTTTTCTGCGTTCCAGATCTTCATCGGAACATCGCGCAGCGACGTCTCGGGATAGCCGGGCATATCAAACGGCCAGTAGCCGTACATTACAAGGTTAAACTGGTTGATCTTATTGTCCAGGCAAATATTCAGATATTCGACCCATTCCTCATAGCCCCAAAGCTGGCTGTCAAAGCCGAGACGGCCATAGCCGGCATACCAGGAGAAGGTCTGGGCGATCGCGCGGGTCTCTAGAGAAGGATAATCCGTAATTTCGCAAAGCGGCAGCGTGTAGCCGCCGTCACATGGGGTCAGAAGCTGTTTGAGGGAGGTCAGCGCGTTGATCAGACCTGCCCGGTGTTCGTAATAAACCGTCAGCTCTGCCTGCGCAATGTCCAGACAATAGCCCTGCTTTGCGTACAGCGCGGGGTTATCCGTCTGCTTTTCCGGCAATCCATGCAGCACGTGTACCGGCAGCGCGTCCTCTGCGGCCGCAGTGCCGAGCGTGATGTCCTTCCGGTTCCAGAAGCGCAGCTTCGCCAGCTCCAGCGCTTCGAACCCCGCCGCGTCCTCTGCAAAGTGCATGGCACGGAATGGCTTTGTCCGTCCCTGCTTTTCTACGACGTGTTTTGCTTCGGGCAGTAATAGAATCATGTTGTCCCTCCAAAATCTGAAAAGCCGGTTGGGGAGCGAACTCCCCAACGAGCTTTTCGTGCGTTGCGTTTTGTTTCAGTTGCCTCGGGCGGCTGCTGAAAAATCAGCCGAGCCAGCCCCAGCTCTGCCAAGCGTAGTCGGCAATGTTTGCGGGCGTGATCGCTTCGGGTTCGGGCAGATCATACTTGTCGGGGAGCTTCTCGCCCAGAACGAGCGCGTGATACATCGCGTCGGTAGCCTGATAGCCCAGGACGACCGGATCCTGCAGGACTTCGCCCAGCCAGGCTTCGTTGCCGTTCTGGATCCAGTTCAGAACGTCGATATCGCCGGCGATGCCGATGAACTTGATCTCGTTGCGGCCCTGTGAAACCGCGGCGTTGTAGGCACCGACAACTTCTGCGTCGTTATGGCCGCAGACAACGTCGATGACGCTTTCACGCTGCAGGACATTTTCGACCAGAGTCTGTGCAGAATCACGATTGTGCGCGCCGGTGTCGCCTTCGTCGATGATCTTGGCATTCGGGAACGCGGCAAGGACCGTCTCAGCGAAGCCGTCGTAGCGGTCCTGAGAGACCTGACCGGAGGTAGGAACGCTGATGTACAGGCAGACGGGATTGTCCTTGTTCAGGGTCTTGAGATACTCGACTGCGACCTCACCGGCCTTGACGCCGAGAGCCTTCATGTCATGGCCAACGAACGTGGACCAGACCTTGTCGGATTCGTTGGAATACTCCTGTGCGTAGTCGCCGATCACGAACGGGATGCCGTTGGCGACATTTTCCTTCATGGTGGGGATCGCGGAGGATGCGTCAGCCGGGAAGAGGATGATGCCGTCGGAACCTGCAGCGATCATGTTTTCCACGTTGGTCAGCATCGTCTGCACGTCGGAACGGGAGTCTTCGAAGTCGAAGGTGAAGTTCACGCCGTACTCAGCGCCGTGGTCGGTCATCCAGTTGTTGCAGCCGTCGATAACGCCCTGATACCAGGTGTACGCGGTCAGCTCCATGATGGAAACGCCAATCTTGTAGTCTGTCTTGGCGGGATCGGCAGACGTTTCTGCCGGCGTGTTCGCGGGGGCCTCTGTCTTGGTAGTCTCGTTTGCGGGAGTATCCGTCTTGGCGGTAGATGTACAGGCAACCAGCCCAGCAATCATCACGACAGCCAAGAACAGCGCGATCAGTTTTTTCATTTTGTCCTCCTTAAAATGTTTATTGATTCAATGGATCAGATCCATAAAATCCGAAAGAAAACAGACTCTATTCATCCAGCGCCTGGTAGAGCAGCGCGTCCAGCTTATCAAAGACATGGTCGTAGAGGATCTCCATATCCAGAACCTGCTGAAAATAGACCAACGAAAGCTCCCGCGATGGGTCGATCAGGATATGCGCGCCTGCGGCTCCGTCCCAGCCGAACACGCCGCGGCTCTGCGCCGTGCCGTCTCCCAGACTTGTGCGGACGCCGAGCCCATAGCCGTAGCCGGGTCTTGTATAGCGTCTGCGGAAGTCCGCAAGGCTCGGTTCGCCCAGCCGGTTCTGCCGCATCAGATCGATGGAGCGCTGCGACAGGATCTTCACGCCATCGCGGCTTCTGCCGCCGCAGGCCATTGCGTCGGCAAACCGTACATAGTCATCCATCGTACTGCACAGCCCGCCGCCTCCGCTTTCATACAGCGGCGTGAGCCTGCAGAAGTTCTCGGGGCCCGTTCGCTGGATGCTGCCGTCCGGCTGCTGCTGAAACTGCGGCGCGAGCGGCGGCGCTTTTTCATTCGGTGAAAAGCCGGTATGGAGCATGCCCAGCGGCAAAAACAGCTTTTCGCGCATCCACCGGCCAAGCCGGATCCCGGACGCCTCCTCCATCATCGCGCCCAGAACATCCAGGCACAGGCTGTATTGAAAGTGCGTACCAGGCTCAAATTGCAGGGGCTTTTCCGCAAACGCGGCCGCGATGCGGACGGTATCCGCCGCCGCGTTTTTCTGCTGCAGGAGCTGCTGCACCGCGGGTGGACGGAGTTCATAATCGAAGCCGCCCTGCATGGTAAGCAGATGTTCGATCAAAAGCGGGGTGGACACGGGGCGCGCCGCGCCCTGCGCATCCGTCACGCGCAGACCGGCGTATTCCGGCAGATACCGGCTTACCGGCTCGTCCAGACGGAAGATCCCAGCCTCCACCATCTGCATGGCAGCTGCCGCGCAGATGGGTTTTGTCGCGGAATAGATCCAGAACGACGCGCCCCTGCTCTTTGCAAGTGCGTCCTCGTCGATGCCGCATTCACAGGAAAACAGTGTCCGGTGCGCCTGGGTCACCGTGCAGAAGCCTGCCGGGATGCGCAGCTGTTCGGCCGTCGTTTTCAAAAACGACGCCAGATCAAACCAGTGCATACAGTCGCTCGCTTACTCGCAGTAGCCCGGCGTCGTATAGAACGCAACCTCGCGCGTCTCCGCGCGGCCATACTGCGCAACGACCGGGCAGTCGCTTTCCAGCATGATGGCGTACTGCTCGCCGATGACCGCCGCATGCGTGCCGAAGTCGGACGCGCGGTTTGTGCGCAGGCACCGGACACGTCTGGCTCCGACCGTTACGGGGAAGCTAACCGGTTCACGATCCTCATAGAGCAGCGTGAGTGTGATCTGTGCGTCCTTGTCTGTTACGTTTGTAATAATGATGGATTCATGTCCGGGGATCACATTCACGCCTTCGGGCGGCAGCTCTGCGTCCGGGAATATCCAGACCCGTTTTCCATACTCTTTCATCATTGGTGCCTCCAGTCAATCTTTCACAGAAACAGCTCCGTTTGTTCCTGAAAATATTTTAAGCGGCTTCCGCAAAATCGTCAAGCAAACCGGAGAGAATGTCCGTAAAATAAATTGAATCGTTTCACTAAACATAAATTATTTCGTGACAATTCACAAAATTTCATGTATAATCATCGTATGAAACCCACAAAAGCCAGCATATTTAGCAATTGTTTATAAAACGGGAGAGTAAAAATGGCTACTATACGCGATGTTGCACAAAAGGCAGGCGTTTCCGTTGCGACTGTTTCGAACTATTTGAACGCCTCTAAGCCGGTCAGCCGCGCAGTGTCTGAACGGATCAAGCAGGCCGTTGATGAGCTGCACTATACCCCCAGCACTGCCGCAAAAAATCTGCGTGGGCAGAAAAACCATGAGATCGGCATTCTGCTGCCGAACCTTGACGACCCGTATTATGTGCAGATCTTTCAAGGCATTGAAAAGGCCTTTTCCAACAGCGATTACTTTCTGAATATCGCCTTTTCTGACGATGCACCCGAGCTTGAGCGCGCGGCGCTCGAGGGCTTTTCCAGTAAGCAGATCTGCGGCCTGATCCTTGTTTCATGCCAGCCGGACGCATGGAAATACTATTACGACCGGTTTACCTCCAGGGGCTGTCCGATCGTGATGATCGACCGGCGCATCAAATCTCTGGACGCAAACTTTGTTTCCGTCGACAGCGAGACCTCCGTGCGTCAGCTTGTTTCCGCGCTTTTGCAGCAAGGCTTCCGTTCGGTGTTCCTGTTCTGCGGCGCGGAAGGCTTCACCTGCGAGGACGGCTGCGTGGCCGCCTTCCGCGGCGCGCACGCACAGTCCGGCAAGCCGCTTTCAGCTGAGCAGGTCATCCGCTCTCCCATGAGTAAGGAGGCCGCATTTTCCCGCACGGTCAGCCTCCTGCGTACGCAGCGCCCCGACGCCATCATCACCACGTCCTCCCTTCTGGCGACCGGTGTGATCGAGGGGCTTCATCTGCTGGGCTTTACCACCGATGAGATCCCGGTTCTCACACTCGGCGAGGAGCACTGGAACCGCTATACGCAGACCTTTGCTTCGTTTTCAACCTCACGGCCCGCGATCAAGGCGGGCGACACAGCCGCACGGCTCCTGCTGGGGCAGCTCGTCTCCCCACTCCGGGATACCGAGCAGACGGTTCTGCACGACAAAGCCCTGCAGAGCAATCTGCTCCGCTCCGGTCTGTTCGCGCAGTCCAGACCGCAGCCGCAGTGCGGCAGCCGCGACAAGCTGCGGATCATGCTGCTCGACAACCCGTCCGTCCATCTGTTTCAGGGCCTGATCCGCAACTTTGAGCAGCTCACTGGGATCCAGACGGAGATCCGGTTCCTTCCTCACCACGCGATCTTTGATGAGATCCGGACCGGCACTGCGCATGTTCGATATCCCCTGGCTGCCGCTGCTGGCAGGCAGCGTTCTGGACGATTTCACCAACGAGCTCGACAGCTTTGATACGTCGCAGTTCTTTCCGAACTGCTTCCAGCATTTTGGCGCGTTCCGCGGCCGGATCTATGGGATCCCGTTCATGTATGCGCCGCAGATGCTGTATTACCGCAAGGATCTGTTCGCCGATTCGGCGCTCCGCGCCGAATTCGAGCGCGAGACCGGTGCAAGCCTGCGCCCACCGACAACGCTGAAGGAATATAATGCGGTCGCCGCCTTTTTCTCCCGGAGCACCGACGCGGTCGACTACGGCGTTTCCGTCGCAGCAGCCTATAACGAGTGCTTCGCGCCGGAGCTTTACTTCCGCCTGCATGCGTTCCAGAGTCAGATCATCGGCGACGACGGCAGGCCGGCCTTTGACAACCCGCAGACACTCAAGGCCTACATCAGCTTCCGGCGCACGATCCACCTTGCAAAGCCGGATTACTTACAGGCGACGGACGTGTCGATCGTCGATGACTTCCTGCGCGGAGATACGGCCATGCTAATCACCTACCCTGCATTTCTGACCAACTCTACCGACCTTCGCAGAAGCAGCACCTCGATCGGATGCAGTCTGGTGCCGGGGCGGCGTCCACTGCTCGGCGGATGGAGCTTCGGCGTCAGCCGTCAGAGCGCGCAGCGCGAGCAGGCGCTCGCCTTTCTCCGCTGGACGTGTGACGAGGGCATCAGCAACTACTTTACGATCATGGGCGGACAGACGGCCATTTCCAACACCTATACAAATGACGAAATGGTCAAGCTCTATCCGTGGCTGCCGCTCTATTTCAAGACCTACCCCAACACGCAGCCGCAGTATCAGCTCTCCTTCCCAGACGGACGTCCGATCCCAAGCAAGCAGATCGACGACGTGCTGTGCAAATGGGCTTATAAGTGCCTCATCTACAACATGGACATCTCCACAGCCATCGCTGCAACCAATCAGGAGCTCACAGAGCTGCTGTCATAACGGGCAATGCAGTTTATAACAAAAACCGGCCGGCAGCGCTGATATATATCAGCGCTGCCGGCCGGTTTGATTTGTTTAATTTCTCGCCGCGCGTCTTGCCTCGCGGTCTGCTTCTGTGATGGGGCGGATGACGCGACACGGGTTTCCAGCTGCTACGACGTGATCGGGGATATCGTGGACGACGACGCTTCCCGCGCCGATGACAACATCGCTGCCGATCGTCACGCCGGGCGCAACACAGCAGTGTCCGCCAAACCAGACGTTGCTGCCGACCGTGATGGGGAAGGCGTATTCCAGCATCTGATTCCGCAGCCCGGCGTCAATGGGATGGTGCGCGGTATAGAAGCCACAGCACGGGCCGATGAACACATTGTCGCCGAAGGTGATCTTGCCGGGATCCAGAAAAACGCAGTTGTGATTGATGAACAGATTGTCTCCGGCCTCGATGTTGTAGCCGAAGCTGATATAAATATCCTGCTCTGCGCGGACGTTTTTCCCGACCTTGTGCAGGATCTTACGGAGGATGGCCTCGCGTCCTGCAAGGTCGGACGGCTTCATCTGATTGAATTCGTGACACAGATCGAGGCAGCGGAGATTGTCCTCGCCGCGGCTGGGAAACGTCGTATCATACAGCAGCCCGAGCTGACACTTTTCTCGTTCAGTCATATGCTTTATCTCACGATCTCAAACTGCTGCTCCGGCGTCAGGTCTACGACCGTGCAGTCGTTCGCGTAGGTGCATTCGGGCAGAATAATCATCGCGGCCAGCTCATCGGCCTGCGCGGGAAGCGGTGCAAGGTGCCAGATGGCGGCGTTCAGCTTGACGAGCGTGTGCTTCGGCACCAGAAATGCCTGCGCAAGCTCCGTGACCGGCGTACCGCCGGAAGCGGGCGCGCAGTGCAGGATCATGTCGTCGTTCATCGGCAGGATCATTTCCCACGTGGTCGTGTGATATTCCTGCTGCGTGATGAGCATACGCTCGGGCTTCTTGACCAGGATCGGCGAGAAGCCGACGCGGTGCTGGCTGTCGGCGCTGATGCGATCCGGGAAAAAGCGGTGCAGCTCACCGCACAAGGCATAGCCCTGCGGCTGCTCCATCGGATAGAACTGTCCGAACGGAGTAAAGGCCTCATGCGTCAGGGGCTGGATATGAACGGTTCGCATAGAGAGTCCTCCTTATTATGTTGTTTTTTTCATGATAACAGACCGATTCCGTCCGGTCAATTCTTTTTTTGCGTCCTTCCGGGCGTAGTGCTGCCGGGAACGGGTCGGTCTACCGGCCGTCCTCCGTCTGATCCGAGGCTTCGTCTTCCAGCTCCGCCTGCAGAAGCTGCAGATGGCGCGCAATCTCTGGGATCTTCGTTCCTCCGCGGCGGGTGATGCAGTACAGGCGCATGCTTTGCTCCGGGATCGGTACACATTCCAGCTGATATCGTTCACGCAACGCCTGCGGCGTAACCGTCAAACCTACCCGCGCATGGACAGGCATGAGACAATAGTAACGGGACGTTGCGAAACGTTCCGTTACTGTCATATTGGAGGTAAGGGGATGACAAGCGCAGAGTTGAAACACCGTGTAAAGCTGCAGGAGTGGGCGGCACGAATACAGGACTGCCGCAGCAGCGGCCTGTCAGTGCGGGCGTGGTGCAGACAAGAAGAAATCAATGCAGCAACCTATTACCGTTGGGAACGGGAATTGCTGGCTTTGGCTGAAACAGAGCCGTGCTCGAGCGCGCTGGCCGTCAGGTTTGCAGAGCTTCCGGCACCGAAACAGGTATCACGCAACGTTGCGGAACGTTCCGCAACGTTGCATATTGGAAACGCCAGTCTGGATATTTATCCCGGGTGCGATACGGAACAGCTGAAAATGCTGGTAGAACTTCTGCGCCTATGCTGAACGACTTCACCGGCGCAGATAAAGTCTATATTGCCTGTGGCTACACAGATCTGCGCAAAGGCATAGACGGCCTGGCGCGCCTTGTCCAGCAGCAATTTGCGTTAGACCCGTTCGCCAATACCCTGTTCCTGTTCTGCTTGCCGTGTTCTGTGGTATAATGTCTGCATAGAAAACAGAGAAATGCAGACAAGTAACACGGCGGAAATGGTCACCATTTCCCGTGCGGAATATGAGCGGTTGCAGCAGAAAAATGCGCAGTTGGAATCAACGCGAGTAAAGCTTGAAGCAGAGCGCATCAAGCTTGAGGCGGAACATGCAAGACTGGAAGCAAAGCTTGCTGCCCGCGAACAGGAACAGGCGCAGGTCATTACCAGCCTGACACTGCAAAATGAGTGGCTGC
>OGFF01003286.1_pt1 | contig 12336 bp, 13 predicted proteins | sample 1570751 | NCBI WGS metagenome assembly OGFF01 (sample SAMEA2581951, study PRJEB24529) | metagenome | biome: Human gut stool | place: China | collected 2011 | reverse complement strand
TGGATGGCTATATCGTAGCCGAGAAGAATGGACAACTGCTTGTTTGCTCTTTGAAAGAGGAACAGAGAATTAAAGAGTTTGGAAAGTAATCCGTATTGATAAGCCAAATAATCGTTATAGACTTGTTTATTTTGATCTTTTATGGGAATTCTAGGTAGTGAAAATGTAACCCTCTCAAAGGTGTATTATGAACATGTATGTTTTAAGGAACTTGATGAGGAAAAGGTGTTTTATGGATGCGTATCTGATCGTGCCTTTTATTTCCTGCCATTAGAAACCAAAGGCTTTGCAAATTATGAAAACTATGTTTTCAAGTCCATTTATGAATCTATCAATTCTGTTAAGGAGTTGTTGTTAAAAGGAAGAAGTAATGATGTCTATGTATTGGTAAGAAAGTTTTGTGACGATATCTTGGCTGAAATCTATCTGACTTTTTTTGAAGGAAAAATTTGATATAAATAAAGGTTTATACATGGAGGAAGTGCAGCAATGGCTTGAGTCTTCTTACAGAAACCATCTATAAAGAAAATAATGCATGCTTTAAAAACATCAACATACAAAAATAATCTGTATCCGTTTTTAGAATGTAAAACGTTTCTTGAGCACAATAGATATATTTTGGATGATAGTGTTCATACCAATAGGTATAGTAGTATGCTATTTAATTGCAATACTGTTTATTTGAATGCCAATAGAGAAAATAAATTGGATGGGATTGTGATAAATTTAATGTAATTGATGAGAATTCAAGTAGCCTTTATCTTCCATTTAAATCCTCTTTTTTATGGCCTCAAACTATATGGATTATATTGAATTTGGGGAGCCACCTCTGCAGGGGGCTGATCCTGGATAGCACATTTTGCTCAAGTGGCTTTTGGTAAATATATTAAGCCAGGATTCAAACTTGCTAATTTTTTCAAATCCAATTGCTGCTTGGAAATAGAATAGTATAAATGATGTGATGTAAGAATATAACGAATGAATAAATAATAAAATGAAGAAGAAAATAGCTTGGATTACCCCATCATGTTTTGTTGATGTGGATCTTCCTATCATTAAAGAACTTCAAATAGTGTATGACATTCATTGGTATGTTGTTTTGCAACCTAAGGATGGAGAAAACACGAAAGCTTATATTGAAGAAACGCTAGGTAAAGATAAAATAGTGAGTATTACATATGAATGGCAAGTTTATAGAATGCGGTCTTTCAAGAATGCGTTTTTTATCTATCGCTTGATACGGAAGGCGAAGGAGGGAACTCCTTATGTATATTATACATCAGAATATGCACTTCCCTTTGGAGTATGGCTTTACAAATGGTTATTGCCGCTTAGAAAAACTGTTGTCGCATGTCACAATGTGACAACGCCTAAAGGTGCAAGTAACGAGAAGTTTACGCGCTTTTATACAAGTAAATGGCTATCAACTTTTAAGAATATTCAAACCTTCTCATATAGTCAATATAAGGTTCTTGTTAGTGCGTATAACAATAAGAACGTATTAATGGCACATTTGGCTCTGAAGGATTATGGTGAGCCAACGAAAGCAGTAAAGAAGACTGATGTTACATTTTTGGTGTTTGGTAATATCATAAGGTATAAGCGTATCGACCTGTTGTTGAAGGCTGTTAATATATTGAATAGAAAAGGAATCTTTAATTTTAAAGTGAAGATTGCGGGTAACTGTAAAGACTGGGCAAGTAATTATGCTCCACTTATAGAACATCCGGAAATCTATGACTTGGATATTAGGCGAATACCTAATGAGGCTGTTGCTGATTTATTTGCAGAAAGTGATTATTTTGTCATGCCTTATCAGGATATTGCACAGAGTGGTGCTATAACAGTGGCGTTTAGATATAATCTCCCTGTATTGTGTTCTGACATAGAGCAATTCTCTGAATTTGTCACAGACGGGGTTACGGGATTTACCTTTAAAAGCCAAGATGAACAGGCTCTTGCTGATAAGATGGAGTGGATACTGAACAATCATCAGCAAATCTACAATTCTGTTAAAGCCAATGAACAGAAGTTTGTTGATGAAAACCTGACTTTAGCATCTATTGTCAATAAATATAAAGCTTTTTTTGATGCACTATGAGTAAACCTAATTTAGCAAATAAAAAAGAGTGTACGGGCTGCCTTGCTTGTGTAGCTTCTTGTAAAAAAAATGCCTTGAGCTCATCTATTGATGAAGATGGTCATTTTGCTGTTCTCTGTGATACGGATAAATGTGTTCTTTGTCATAAATGTGAGCAGGTTTGTCCTGTAGTTTCTGATTTTGAATATAAGGGTGACTCCGAGTCTGCTATTTTTGCTGCGTGGAATTTAGATGATGACGTAAGAAAACTAAGTGCCTCAGGAGGAGCATTTTCTGCTTTGGCATCATACATCTTGGATCAAGGTGGATACGTTTTCGGTGCAGCTAACGTAGGCGTATGTGACATTAGACATATTTGCATAAATAATAGGGAACAGCTTCCCTTACTGCAAGGTTCCAAGTATACACAATCAGACGCATCCTTGTCTTATCCTCAAGTTCTAAATCTGTTAAGGCATAGAAAAATCGTCTTATTTTCTGGTACAGGTTGTCAAGTGGCAGGCTTACTGTCATTTCTTCGTTTTTACAAGTATGAGGGTAAATTAGTTACTGTCGATATTATCTGTGGCGGCGTACCTTCGAAAATATTGATAGAGACGTTTGTTGCTAATGAACCTTATAAAATAAAGAAGATAATTTCTTTTAGAACAAAAACTAATGGTTGGAAAAGTCAAGGATTCAAATATAATTTGCTGGTTGAAGATTCCGAAGGAAATAAACATGATTATACAAATAGAAAAAATTTAATAACGGATGGTTTTTGTTCGGAACTTACTAATCGATATTCTTGTTATAATTGTCGTTTTGTTGGATTAGAACGCAAGAGTGATTTTACCATTGGGGATTTATGGGGTGATAAAAAATTTCCACGAGAGCACTATAATGGTCTTTCTTTGGTTGTTGCGCATCAGGAAACTTCAATTCAACTTTTGAATCAAATGAGTGAATATTTGCATTGTGAACCAATTGAAGCTAATGATGCCGTGAGACATAATTATCGACTTGTTTCTGGGAAGATGAAAGGCTCTAAATGTATCGAACGACGATGTTTGTCCATTCTGTTTTCCAAACTCTCTTACTCTTTGTTAAAGCATATTTATGCTAATGATATTAAATTATGTAGTCCATGGATATTATATAAATTATATAGAAAAATTAAAAAAATATTTTAGTTATGAAAATAGGTATATTAACATATTTTACGGACATTCCGTATTTTAATGACGTAAATCCAGGAATGGATTTACAAGCATTGTCTGTTTATAGTTCTTTGAAGGATGTCTTTCCTAATGCTCATATCGAATTTATACGTTACCATTCATGGCGTAGCATATGGAGACCATATATTACTAGAGCAACATTCAAGTCATTACTAATGGATGTCGTGCAAATAAAGAAGTACTATCAATTTACAAAAACATTTCCTCGCTCAAGACATCATTTAGTTGAAATGGATTATGTTAAAAGCTGTGATTTTATAGAATCTTTAGGTTATGATGCGATATATGTAGGTAGCGATACTTTGTTAGAATTATTTCGTGCTCCGAAAGGGGGTGTAACTGCCTATTGGTTATCTCCAATGGTCAAAGCTAAGAAAATAATGATAGCAGCTTCTGCTCGTGATACTTCCTTTAGTAAATTAACAGAAGGACAGAAAAAAATGTTGGCAGCATCTGTAGAAGATTTTACAGCTTTAGGCATACGTGATGCAGCAACTTTTAGTTTAATACAATCTCTTTTAAAAGATAAAAAAGACAATAGACTGGAAATAATTCCAGATCCTACGTTCTATCTTAAGATTGATTATAAAGAAGCTGATGCTTATGCAGAGCGTAAAGGTATTCTAAATTGCAAGAAACCAATTGTATGCTTTCATTTTAGAACTAGAGAAAAATTTGAATCTGAGTTAGCTAAAATTTATCATGATGCAGGATATTTGATTGCCTCATTACGTCCTACTCCATTTTGTGATATATTGTTGAAAGATCTGTCACCAATGGAGTTTGCTGGAATATTTAAGTATTTTAAAGTTACAATAACTCATCGATTCCATGATTCTGTCTTTAATATTAAGAATTTAACACCAGTTGTTGTATATCCTCCATCTCAATCTTACATCAATGAAAATGGAGATTCAAAACAAAAATCTTTAATGGATACTTTTGGCATACAGGATTATTGCTATATTGGCAATCCTGATTTACTTACTCCTCAGCAAATCAAGACAAAGGCTGATGGTGCTATAAAAGCTTTTGAGGAAAGAAAGGACAATTTGGTAAAGCTGTTGGGGTATTATCATGATGTTTTTGAAAATTATGTTAAACGTACCGCAAATTTGATATACAATGAAAAAGATTAAAGTTTGTTATGTTATTTCCACTCTACAGAATTGTGGTCCTGTAAATATCTTGTATGGAATAGTCTCGAATATGGATTTTGATAAATTTGATATTACGATTTTGACATTTAATCCAGAAAAGCAGGATAGTAGAATAGAGGATTTTTATTCATTACCATTAGCTGTAGTGAAACTAACGGAAACAAAGCATCTAGGTCTTTTGCAAATCTTTACAAGATTAAAGTGCGAGATAAATAAAATAAACCCTGATGTACTTCATGGTCATTGTCCTGGTAGTATGATGATGATACCTTTTTTAGGTAAGAAATATCACAAGGTATTTACTCCTCATAATTTCCCTGGTAAGCATATTCGCCTAATCTATGGCTTTAAAAAGGGAATTGTTGTTGAACTAATTCATAATCTAATGATTGGTAGGTATGAAAGAGTTATTTGTTGTTCTGAAAGTGTTTTGGCTGCATATAATCGACCTAATGATAAAAGATTTCTCGCTATACCAAATGGAACATCTATGCCAATGTGGAAAAGAAGTCTCTCAGAAAAAGCAGAGTTGAGAAAAATGTTTCATTTTGAAAAAGATGTGAAGTATTTTGTTTATGTTGGTAGATTTGCATCCGGCAAGAATATTCCTATTCTTGCTGATACTTTTGACACATTGAATAGAAATGATATAAAGATCGTAATGGTTGGCACGGGACCGTTGTATGAGTATGTTAAGAATAAGGCTAGCAAAAATATAATATTAACAGGTTATACAACAAGAGTATCAGATTATTTAAAAGCTGCCGATTTTTATATTTCAACATCCGATTCTGAAGGAATGCCAAATACGCTATTGGAAAATATGTCCATCGGTAATCCTATGCTTTTGTCAACGATTCCTGCGCATAAAGAAATTTTGCGTAATTTCAAAGATAATGAGGTCGGTTTTTTGATAGATCAACATAATGTTGACGATATAAAAGACAGAATCAATTGTATATTAAAGTTGGATTCTGAATGTGTAGCGCATATTGAACAAGAAGTCTTTTTAAAAAAATATACGTCAAAGGTAATGTCTGAAAAGTATCAAAAAGTATATGAAGAGTTATTAAGCAAGAATGTCTGAAGTTAAATATTGCTGTAAGTATCTTGGTTTTTGAAGTGCCTTTCGGGAAGTCTGGTAATATACTGATAAAATAATACGTTTTAATAATTATAATCATTGCTTGTTTTATTACTTATGTGGTAAAATAATTTAGATTATTTACTTTGGAAAAATGAAAATATTATATATTGTTTCTTGGAAAATTCCTTTTGAAGAAAACAATTTAAAGAATATTGTTAATACTCAATTTGGCTACTATACTCTTAAAAGTAAAGATGTTGATATAACTTGGTTTACCCATAACAGAAAGTCTTTTTTGTACATTTTATGTAAATGGTTAAAGATACCGCAAATCAATCCTATATTTTCTCAGCTTAGCGTTGTTGGTAAGTCTAAACAATATGATGTGATCTATGTTGGCTTTGATATGCATCTTTTGCCATTAGCAGTATGCAAATTGTTGGGATTAATTAAAACCCCTATATTTGTTCTTTCTCATTTCTCTTATAGCACAAAATATACAACTTCTAGATGGAAGAAAGTCTATAAGAATTTTGAGAGACGACTTGTATATAAAGCATTCGATAAAATTACATTTGCTTGTGATACATTGTTACGTTTGGCAAAAGAAGATTTTTCTGTACCAGAGCGTCATCTGAATGTTGCCGATTGGGGAGCAAACTTGAAATTCTATGATAAAGGGATATTCAATGCACCGCCATCAAATCAATATTTTGTTGCAGCTGGTGGTATGAATCGTGATTATGCTACATTGATAGAGGCTTTTAGAAAATATCCAAATGCAAATTTGCGTGTATATGCAAAATATCGTGATTATACCAATGGTAAGGATTTGCCAGAAAATGTATATTTCGGTAATCTTTTTGCAGATAGGAGCTTTTCTGATGCCTATAAGGCTCTTCGGGAAGAATACTATAATGCAGTAGCAGTTTTGTTGCCTATTGATTATATCAACGATGTTCCAAATGGTGCAACGGTGTTAGTTGAAGCTTTAGCAATGGGCAAGCCTATTGTTATTACGGAGGCAGATACCAATTACATTGATGTTGAGAAAGAGGGGTGCGGTCTTACAGTAAAGCGCCACGATGTGGATGGCTGGGTAGAGGCGATTAGATTTTTGAAAGAAAATCCTATAAAGGCTAAAGAAATGGGTAAAAAAGCTTATCAGTTAGCAAAAACAAAATATAATGATGAGTTGTTTGCCGATAATATTTTGATGCAGATGAAAATGATGTTTAAATAAGAAGAAATATTATGGAAAAAATTTTGGTTACAGGAGGCTCTGGTTTCATTGGAACTAACCTCATTGGGCATTTATCAAAAGATGCTCAGTACGAAATTCAGAATATTGATATTGTGAAGCCAAAGATTTCGGCTCAGGATAAGTATTGGGTGCAAGTTGATTTGCGTAAACATGATGCTGTTGTTGCAGCAGTAGAGGCTTTTGCTCCTGATTATGTTATTCATCTAGGTGCAAGAACAGACCTCAATGGCAAGATGTTACAGGACTATGATGCCAATATGGGTGGTGTAAGCAATCTGCTTGATGCCATAGGAGCAGCGGGTACTGTGAAGCGTGCAATCTTTGCTTCTTCGATGTATGTTTGTGAGCCTGGCTATATGCCAAAGGATTTCGAGGATTATGCTCCTCATACTTTGTATGGTGAAAGCAAGGTGGAAACTGAAAAGCGCATCAAGACAGCTAATCCTTCTTATACATGGAGTATCATCCGTCCAACTTCTATTTGGGGTCCTTGGTTTGGTGAGCCTTATGATAAGTTCTTCCATATCGTTTTAAATCATATGTATTTCCACATGGGTAAGCGTGCATGCCGAAAGACATACGGATATGTGGATAATGCCATCTATCAGATTATGTCTATCTTGCAGGCTGCACCAGAGAAGGTAAACAGAAATGTTTATTATCTTGGAGATTATGATGCTTATCCAATTACAGATTGGGCTAATGAAATCGCTAAGATAGAAGGCATTCATATCCCTCATGTGCCATTTTGGTGCTTCAAAATTGTAGGATGGGTTGGTGACTTCTTAAAGAAGTTCGGTATAACGTTCCCTATGACTAGCTTCCGTCTCCATAATATGACTACAGATAATGTTCATAATCTGGAGCCAATCAAGTCTGTTGCTCCTAAATTGCCAGTATCAAGAATTGAAGGAACGAAGGTAACATTGGAGTGGATTCATAAGTATGAATAATATCTAAGTTTAGGTGGTTGATAAGTATAGGAATGGACTATATTGTTGATTTATCTTGCCAGTTAGAGGAAACCTGTAGGTTTTGTTATCCGCCAGAAAAGGAGCGAATTCTATATGCTACAGAAAACTTCTATGTAATGGCTTCTTTGGGTCCTATAGTTGAGGGCTATTTGTTGATTGTTTCTAAGAAGCATATTCCTGCTTGTGCTAATATTCCAAATGAAATATTTCAAGAATATCTCGACTTAAAAGAGAAAGTAAAAGGTGTCTTGAATAAAGTATATGGCGCTTGCATCTTTTATGAACATGGAAAAACTGGATCTTGCTTGATAGGAAAGGATCATAGGCATTGTTTTCATGCTCATCTTCATTGTATTCCTGTTGAAATCTGTATTTCTGATATTGTAAAGTCTGAAATGGAAGGCTATACATTCGATAGTCTGACTGATGCTTATGAATTTGCCAAGAAGAGCGAAAGATATTTGTATGTTGAAGATTCACGTATAATGGTATTTACTCCAGAAATTACTTTGAGATCTCAATATCTAAGATATAAACTCTCTTGTGCTCTGGGTACACCTGAACGCTGGAATTGGGTTGAACTCCAAAACTGGGATGTTATTATGGATACGGTAAATAAGTTAAAGCCTTATTTTTAAGATGAGATATATTGATTCCATTGATGTGAATACTCGCATTTCTGAATTGCTAGACAATTTGGATGCAAATATTCGGACTATCGGCAATGATGTTGGATGGCATCAATATTTAGGGGCAAGGAAAATAGGTATAGTTGCTTCCGCAATTGGACTTCTTATGCATAAGAAACTTGGAACTGCATTTGTAAAGGAAGAAAATGTGATTGCAGGTTTGGCAAATAAGCAAAAATCTGATGGTGGCTGGCCTTATATTTCTAATTCCCATAATGAGTCTAATGTCGAAGCTACATGTTGGGCATTGTTAGCGTTGCACGCTTATAATGAGAATGGTCAATATAATGAACGAATATCTCATGGTATAAAATGGCTCTTGGATCAAAATCCATCGGGTAAGGATGATCTGGGCTGGCCTTTTAGGGAAAATGGAGAAGCTAGAGTCTATATTACCTGCTTTGTCTTGAGAACTTTATCTGCTCTTGATGTGCAAGATAATGAATACATAGAGGCTGCTATTCATTGGCTGATTAATATACAGAATAAAAATGGTGGTTGGGGTGAAGTTCTTGGAGATGAGCCAAGTATTTTCTTTACTTCTTATGCTCTATTGACATTATCGGAATTGGCTGAAAAAACTCAGCGAAGTTTCAATGAAAGTATTGATAAAGGAAAGAAATGGTTGAGATCTTCTATGAAAGGCTTGTCTTTAGAAACATCCTTACTCTCCTGTCGTCTAGAGATGATAGAGACAGAAAATCAAGGTAATAAATATAGAATATCATTTTTCCATTATGTTCTTCCATATGTAGTCTTATGTTACGATAAATTAGGAATGCATGATAAGGTGCTTTTTGACTCTATAAAGTTATTGATGGATAGAAGTAATGGGGGAATAGTGGAGCATCCAATGCTTGACAGCTCGAAGAAACGTCCAATATGGGCTCTCTATGGTGTATTTCTGGCTTTATCAAGTGTTGTTTCTGATGATAAGTCTGATAAACTTATATTTGTCTTTTTGAATCATATACATAAGATTCCAAGTTGTTGGCTTACAAGGTGTTTTATGAGAATAGCCAATAGATGGGTTCTATATGCTATTATTATCGCATTAATCATTTTTTGGGGTGGAGCTGTTGCCGTAAAAATCTGGAATATCTTATATGGTTATTTTGCTGGTCAGGTTTCACCAAATTGGGCTACTTTCTGTATGTCTGTTATGACTTCTATAATAGCTACAGTTATTATAAATAGAGTAGTGAAGTTTAAGAAAAAGATTTTGAATTTATTCTATAAATGAAAGTATCGATTATAACCAGTTGTTACAACCGTGAGAAGACGATTCGCGGTGCTATAGAGAGTGTGTTGGCGCAGGATTATTCCGACATCGAGTATATCATCGTGGATGGTGCTTCCAAGGATCATTCTGTAGAGGTTATCCGTGAGGCTATCGCCGGTCATGAGAATCAGGTGAAGTTTATCTCTGAGCCAGACCATGGTATGTATGAGGCTATCAACAAGGGTATTCGTATGGCGACGGGTGACGTGATAGCTCTCTGCCATTCGGATGACTTTATGTTTGCCAAGGATACGGTATCGCACGTTGTGAAAAAGATGGAGGAGACAGATTGTGACTTCCTCTATGCCGATGGTATCTTTGTGAATGAGCAGAATACCAATAAGGTGGTGAGAAAATGGATTGGAGGCAAGTATGCTCGCTGGAAGGTGAGATGTGGCTGGCTGCCATTGCATCCTACCTGCTATATCAAGCGTGAGGTGATGATGAAATGTGGCCTCTATGATGAGAGCTATAAGATTGCTGCTGATACCAATCTCCTGGTGAACTATCTGTATAACTGCCATCTGAAGGTGGCGTATCTCCCTGAGTTCGTAACGAGAATGCGCATGGGTGGCATGAGTACTGATTCTGCCAAGCGCAAGAAAGTATGGGATGAGGATATCAGGGTATATTCCGGATATGGCTTCAAGCCTGTGACATTGACGAAGCTGATGAAAATGGCATGGAAAGTGCCGCAGTTCATCAAGGCAAAGTTTATGTAAACTTGCATGAAAGGGAGACTTGGCTTTGCCTGTCCTAAAGAAGCAAGGTGTTGGATTATATCGAAAATGAAGAGTTTCCTTTGGACAAAAAGGATTATGAAATAGAAAAAAGTATATAGAAAATGAATGTAATAAAGACAGATATTGAGGGCGTGCTCATCATTGAGCCTCGCCTGTTTAGAGATGCTCGTGGTTATTTTTTTGAAAGCTTCAGTGAACGTGAGTTTAAAGAGAAAGTAGAGCCATTGGTGGGCTACAAGGTGGAGTTCTGCCAGGACAACGAGAGCATGAGTTCTTATGGCGTGATGCGTGGTTTGCATTTCCAGAGACCTCCGTTTACCCAGAGCAAGCTGGTGAGATGCGTGAAGGGTAGAGTGCTGGATGTTGCCGTGGATATCCGCAAGGGTTCGCCGACATACGGTAAGCATGTGGCGGTGGAACTGACGGAAGATAATCATCGCCAGTTCTTTATTCCTAAGGGTTTTGCTCATGGCTTTGCTGTATTGTCTGAAATAGCAGTATTTCAGTATAAGTGTGATAATTTCTATCACCCTGAGGCTGATGGTGGCATCTCTATCTTGGATGAATCACTCGGGATTGATTGGCGCATTCCTACGGAACATGCTAATCTTTCGGAAAAGGATACAAAGCATGAGGTGTTGAAGGACTTTGATACTCCATTTAAATACTAATGGTGGGTTTATACAAATATAAAACAAATACTAATCATTTAACATTAAGACAATGAAGGGAATCGTATTAGCTGGTGGTAGCGGTACGCGTTTGTATCCTATCACAAAAGGTATCAGCAAGCAGCTGATACCTATCTTTGACAAGCCGATGATATATTATCCTATCTCGGTATTGATGTTGGCTGGTATCCGTGAGATATTGATTATCTCTACGCCATTCGACTTGCCAGGTTTCAAGCGTCTCTTAGGTGATGGAAGCCAGTTCGGAGTGAAGTTCGAGTATGCTGAGCAGCCTTCTCCTGATGGCTTGGCTCAGGCATTCATCATTGGTGAGAAGTTCATCGGTAATGATTCTGCTTGTCTTGTATTGGGAGATAACATCTTTTATGGTGCTGGCTTGAATCAGATGTTGCATCAGGCTGTAGTAGATGCTGAGCAGAATAACAAAGCTACTGTATTTGGTTATCGAGTAAGCGGTCCTGAGCGATATGGTGTGGCAGAGTTTGATGAGCAGGGCAATTGCCTGAGCATCGAGGAGAAGCCTGAACATCCAAAGAGCAATTATGCTGTAGTGGGCTTATACTTCTATCCTAACAAGGTGGTGGAAGTAGCCAAGCATATCAAACCTTCTGCTCGTGGTGAGTTGGAAATAACAACGGTGAATCAGGAGTTCTTGAAGGATAAACAGCTGAAGGTACAGACCATGGCTAGAGGATTTGCCTGGCTCGATACTGGAACCCATGATTCCCTTTCAGAGGCTTCTACCTTTATCGAAGTCTTGGAGAAGCGACAGGGCTTGAAGGTGGCTTGCTTGGAAGGTATCGCATACCGTCAGGGTTGGATTACTGCAGAACAATTGAGAGAGAATGCTCAGCCTATGTTGAAGAATGACTATGGTAAGTATCTCCTTTCAATCCTTGAAGAGAAAGATCAAACATTAAAAAAGAATTTGGAATACTAGGTCATGAATATTTTAGTAACAGGTGCTAACGGTCAGTTGGGAAATGAAATGCGTATCGTTAGCCAAAATACAACAGATCATTATATCTTTACTGATGTCAATCAGGTAGAAGGTTTAGAAACTACTTATCTTGACATCACCGATATGGATGCCATCCGTAAGATGGTGAAGGAGAATGATGTGA
>OGFF01003284.1_pt1 | contig 12339 bp, 9 predicted proteins | sample 1570751 | NCBI WGS metagenome assembly OGFF01 (sample SAMEA2581951, study PRJEB24529) | metagenome | biome: Human gut stool | place: China | collected 2011 | reverse complement strand
CGGCATCGAGAACGGCATGTTCCAGATCGGCAAGCTGTCGGTCTCCAGCCTGACCTCCACCCTTGGCACGGCAGCCATTGCCGCCAATGCCGTTGCCAATACCACCACCACTTTCCTGAACATCCCAGCCAACGCCGTAGGCATGGCTGCCCTGACCGTGGTGGGTCAGTGTCTGGGTGCGGGCGAAAAGGAGCAGGCAGTGTACTACTCCCGCCGCCTGATGCTGACCGCCTACTGCGGCGCGTGGGCGATGAACCTTTCGGCCTTCTTCTTCGCCAACCGGTTCGCGGTGTCCCTGTTCAACCTCTCGCCGGAAGCGCAGGCCATGGCGCTGGACATCATGGTGTGGTTCAACATCGTTTCCCTGTTCGTGTGGCCGTCCAGCTTTACCCTGCCCAATATCCTGCGCGCCGCCGGTGACGCCCGCTTTACCATGACCGTGAGCATCGTGTCCATGTGGGCGTTCCGGGTGGGCTTCTGCTATCTGGCAGTGCTGTGCTTCGGCGGCGGACTGCTCAGCATCTGGATGGGGATGTATCTGGACTGGGTGTTCCGCTCGCTGTGCTTCTATCTGCGTTTCCGCCGGGGCAGCTGGCTGGAGCAGAGTGTGATTTAAACTTTTAGCATCCACCCCTTTGCCGGTCTATAAGGATCGGCAAAGGGGTGGATTTTTTCTTTTTTTGCAGGAAACCGCCCCTCTGATTCGTATTATCAACAGAGGAGCGACGGTATTTTTTACAAGTTCCACAAATTATTTTTTCAGCGCTTGACAAAGTTTTCACCTTTCGTTCTTGCAATCTTCATCGTTCGGGCGTATAATTTCTCAATGCTATCAGACTTTGCTCTTCTGCAAAAAGGAGGCTATTCTATGAAACGCAGCTGGCTTGCGCGCCACCCGGTCGGGTTCATGGCGCTGTATTCTATATTTTATCTTTCTGTTTTTCACTATCTGGAGGCAAACGTCCCCCTGCGCAGCATTCTGGTGCACTGCCGTCTGGACGATCTGATCCCCTTCTGCAAATATGCGGCCATCCCCTATTTTGCATGGTTTCCGTGGATCCCGTTCACCCTGTTCTTCCTTCTGTGGAAGGCACCCCGGGAGGACTTCTGGCGGCTGTGTATGCCGCTGTTCAGCGGTATGACCATTGCGCTGGCCTGCTACGTGATCCTGCCCACCGGGCTGAATCTGCGCCCCTGCTATGTGCCGGGCACAGACATCTTCGCCCGTGCGGTGCGGTTCCTGTACAGCACCGACACACCCATCAATGTCTGCCCGTCCATCCATGTGTTCAACTCGGTCACGCTGATGCTGGCTTATCACCGCTGCCGCATCTTTGAGCAGCCCCGGTTCCGCTGGATGCGCCCGGCCGCTGATGTGCTGTGCATCTCCATTGTATGCTCCACCATGCTGCTCAAGCAGCACAGCTGCATCGATGCAGCGCTGGGCGCTTTGCTGGCGCTGGCACTGGATACCGCGTTCAGCCGTATGATGGACACCAACGATCTGCCGCAGATGCGCCGCATCTGAATCTCTATAAAAAAGAAATGCGCTGTCATCGGGGGACAGCGCATCTTTTTTTGTTCAGAACAGATCCTCCGGCAGGCAGACATCCTGCTTTGGCACCTTTGCCCAGGAAAAGTCTTTGATCAGGCTTTCCGGTGTGCGGGGCGCAGGCTCCGGCTGCAGGCCGTAGGCATAGGCCAGCTTGCCCACGATCTCCTGCGCGGTGTATTTTTCCCGCAGGTTCTCCAGGCTCTGGTCCCCGTCCCGCTTGGACAGCCGCCGCCCGTCCGGGGCCAGCAGCAGCGGGCAGTGGGCAAAGGTTGGAGCCTGCAGGCCCAGCAGACGGTACAGGTACAGCTGCCGCGCCGTGGAGGAAAGCAGGTCTGCCCCGCGCACCACCTCGGTGACGCCCATGCGGGCATCGTCCACCACCACCGCCAGCTGATAGGCAAACACCCCGTCTGCCCGGCGCAGATAGAAGTCGCCGCAATCCCGCAGCAGGTTCTCCGTGTGGGTGCCCATGCAGCCGTCCGTAAAGGTGATGGCCTCGTCCGGCACCATCAGGCGGTAGGCAGGGGCTTTCTTTTTGCGCTTTTCCGCAATTTCCTCCGGCGTCAGTCCCCGGCAGGTGCCCGGGTAGATGACGTTGCCGTCCGAGGTGTGGGGTGCGCTGGCGGCGTGCAGCTGGGAGCGGGAGCAAAAACAGGGGTACACCAGCCCCCTCTGCTCCAGTTTGCGGTAGCTTTGGGTATAGATGTCCCCGCATTCGCTCTGGTAATAGGGCGCGTGTGCGCCGCCGGTGCTGCCGCCCTCGTCCCATGTAAGCCCCAACCACGCAAGGTCCTGCTCCAGCAGGTCGGCGTAAACGCGGGGGCAGCGCTCGGCGTCTAGGTCCTCGATGCGCAGCACGATGCGCCCGCCCTGACTTTTTGCGCTGAGCCACGCCAGCAGGCTGCACGCCAGATTGCCCAGATGCAGCCGTCCGCTGGGGCTGGGCGCAAAGCGCCCGGTGACCGGGCGGTTTTGGGATACAGGGACTTGGTTTTGCATGGGTGTGCTTCCTTTCGCTTTTCCTGGTTTTTTCTCATTATAAGCCCTTGCTGTGCAAAGGTCAATGCGCATAAAAAAGCCGCCGCAGGCGGCAATGCCTGCGGCGGCTGTAAGGTCGGCTGCTCAGTGCAGCTCCGGCCAGTAGCCCTTGTTGGCTTCGATCATATCGTCCAGAATGGCCTTTGCAACGTTCATGCTGGGCACAGTCTTGTTCAGGGTGAAGGCCTGCAACACCTTCTCGTAGCTGCCTTCCACGCAGCCCTCTACCAGCAGCTTTTCGCTGTTGAGCTGCTGCATCATCAAGCCCTGCTGGAACAGCGGGATGTTGTCCCGGGCAATGACCTCCGGGCCGTTTTTGCCGATGTAGGCGGGCAGCTCCACCATTGCGTCATAGGGCATATTGGGGATCGCGCCGCGGTTCTCGGTGATGATGAGGAAGCGTGCCTTGGTGTCGTTCTTCAGCGCAGCGGAAAGATCTGCGATCCAGTCGCCGTGGCTGCCGGCATAGAAGGTGTTGGCGTCCACCTCGCCGGTCTTGAGGTAGTGGTCGATGCCGTCGAACAGGTTCTTTTCGCGGGTCTCCTCCACCTCGTTGGCGCGGGTGTGGTTCGGGTCCGAGTGCTCCACGAACTCCTTGGCCTGCAGATAGTAGTTCAGGTAGGTGTTGGGCAGGTACTCCGGGAAGTTTTCCATGATCTCGTACTCGCCCTTCCACACATAGTACCAGCTGCCCTTGGTGTGGCGGTTCTGGCTGCTGGAGGAGGTCAGGGCGCCCATGCCCTTGAGGTAGCTTTCCGGCAGAAGGATCTTGTTCTCCTTGATGTAGGCGCGCAGCTTGGGCATCAGATCCTCGCCGTGGTACTGGATGGAGGTGAACCAGCCGAAGTGGTTCAGGCCAAAGTAATCGTAAACGATCTCCTTCTTGTTCTGGATGCCCATGGCAGCTGCCACCACGTCAATGATGGCGATGGGCATATCGCAGATGTTGATGATCCGTGCCTTCGGACGCAGCTTGCGGCAGGCTTCGGATACGATGGCGGCGGGGTTGGAGTAGTTCAGGATCCAGTAGTCCTTCTTGGCATACTTTTCCACGTCGTCGATCAGCTTGATCATGGGGAAGATGGTGCGCATTCCGTAGGCCATGCCGCCGCAGCCGCAGGTCTCCTGTCCCACGCAGCCGTGGCGCAGGGGGATCTTTTCGTCCTGCTCCCGCATGGCGTAGCCGCCCACGCGCATCTGGGCAAACACAAAAGAGGCATCCGTGTAAGCCTGCTGCACATCGGTGGTGACCACCAGCTTGATGTCGGTATTCAGTTCCTTGTGCAGGACCCAGTCCACCACAACGGCAACCTTGTCCTGCCGCTCCTTGTTGATGTCGAACAGACGGATCTCGTCCACTTCCAGTTCTTCCCGGCGCAGGGCGATGGATTTGACGATACCGGCGGTAAAAGTACTACCGCCGCCAGCAATGGTAATGACCATAGTATAAACGCTCCTTTTTTGTATTTTTCAGGTTAGCCCGGCGCAATCCGCCGGGGCACGGTAAAACGATTTACTGGTTTTCCAGCTGTGCCTCCACGGCACGCTTGATATCGGCTACCTGCAGACCGTAAACGATCTGGATATCGGTACCCTTTTTCACGATGCCGCTGTTCGGCAGTTTGTTGATGGCAGCTTCGTCCAGCTTTGCGGGATCCTTGATGTTTACCCGCAGACGGGTGAAGCAGTTGTCCACCGACAGGATGTTCTCCTTGCCGCCCAGACCATCGATGACGCACTGCACCTCGGCGGCGTTCTTCACGCTTGCCTTCTTGGCGGGTGCATCGCTCCCCGCGGTCTCGGTGCTCACCTCTTCCCGGCCGGGGGTGTGCAGGTTGAAGGCCTTGATCAGCAGGGTGAACACCACAAAGTACACTGCGATCTGGCACAGCGCCAGCAGGTACAGGGTGGGATAGTTGGTCTTATCTGCACCGGCGGAAAGGTTCATCAGCACCGAGCCGAGGAGGTTGGTGGTAAAGCCGGTGACATGGAAGATGTGCAGCAGCACGATGAACAGGCCGGAGATGCAGGCGTGTGCCACCCACAGGATGGGCGCAGTGAAGCAGAACATGAAGTCCAGCGGCTCGGTGATGGAGGCCAGAGAGGCGGTAAAGGCCAGCGGCACCAGAACGGCAGCAGTCTTTTTGCGGTTCTCCTTGCGGGCGCAGAAGATGAAGGCCGCCACGATGCCAAAGTAGCCGAAGGTCTTGGTGAAGCCGGTGTACATCCACACGATGCCGTCCGAGAAGGGCAGACCCATGCTGTACTCCATCATCATGACGATGTAGGAGCCGGTGTAGGTGGCATCGCCCACGGTCAGGCTGTTGCCCAGTGCAGAGAACTGGAAGGGGGTGTAGATGAGGTGGTGCAGGCCGGTGGGGATGAGGAAGCGCTCCAAAAAGCCGTACAGGAACAGGCCGAAGTTGCCGGAGGTGGCGATCAGATCGGTCAGTGCGCTGATGACGTTCTGCACCGGCGGCCAGAAGAAGCAGGAACCAAAGCCGAACAGGATGGAAAAGACCACCATGCAGGTAAAGGACCAGCGGTTGCCGGAGTAGATCTGGGTGATGATGCCCTTGAACTGCTTTTCACAGGTGCGGTTGTACACCCAGCCGCAGACCAAGCCCAGCAGGATGCCGCCGAACACGCCCATATCCACCGTCTGGATGCCGAACACGGTGGACTGACCGGTGCCGTACAGACCCACCATCGGGTCAGCCTCTGCCAGCATACCCAGCTGGGTCAGGGTGACGTTGCCGGCGGTCAGGTACATAAAGTAGCTCATCAGGCCGATGATGGCAGCCTGCTGCTTGTTCTTTTTGGCCAGCGCCGCTGCGATGCCCACGCAGAACATCAGGCTGAGGTTGTTGATGATGACCATGATGCAGTTGTAGATCAGCTGTCCCAGCAGCTTGATGGGGGTCCACTGCAGAACGGGGATCATCGCACTAAGGCTTGTGCTGGTAAGCAATGCGCCCAGCACAAGGATCAGGCCTGCTGCCGAGATATACGACAGCGGTGAGAGCATGGCTTTGGAGAACTTTTCCAAGCCATTCATGACTTTTTCTTTCATCGTGTAATACTCCTCACTTTTTGACTTGACTGTTTTTGGGGATGATTTCTATTCCGCAGGGCTTCCGGACGCCCTGTTGAAGCGTTTTATCGGACGATCTTGGTCAGGTGGATGAGCAGATAGACCTGCTCCTGATGATCCAGCTCGTAATCAAATTCCTGCCGCAGATAGGTATTGATGCGCTGTAAGCACACCTCGTTGCGGCTGTCGCGCTGCAAAAGCACCGTGTACATGGATTCCAGCCCGGCATCCTGCCACGGGGTGTGCCGCAGGATGCGTGCCGCCAGAAACTTGAGGTGCACGGTCAGGCGGGTGGTCTCGAGGCTCTCTTCCTCAAAGGTGCAGTGATAGGTATCGCAGATGATCTCCTTGACCGCCTTGACGAACTTTACGGTATCGTAAGCCAGCGCGCCGTCCGCCGCACCGGCTACCAGATGCAGGGCAATGTAGCCCGCTTCGTCCTCCGGCAGCTGTACGCCGCAGAACTGCCGGACAAGTTCCAGCGCCCTTTGCCCCACTGCGTACTCCTTCGGGTACAGCATCCGGGTCTCCGAGAGCATGAGGTTGGGCAGAAAGGTGCCCTTTTCCACACGTTCCAGCGCAAAGCTGATGTGGTCCACCAGCGAGATGGTGCTTTTGCTGCTGAGCAGGATGCCCTGCTCCTCTGCCGCCAGCGAGATGCGCTCGGCGGCCTGCATCACCTGCGGGGTGACGTTATCCAGCATCTTGAGGAACTTGGTCTGCAATTCATTCTGCACATAGTACACCTTGGAAACGCGGCTTTTGTCGATCACGTCCCCCGGGCGGCGGCCAAACCCAAGCCCGTTGCCCACGAGAATGGCTTCCCTGCCGTCCGGCATGACCACCGACACCGCATTGTTATTGAATACCTTTACAGCCTGCATCGCCGCACTCCTCCGCTTCCATGCCGCAGCTTTTGTGAAAAAGAAAAAGGGCACAAGAACCAAAGGGATGCCATTGCCGCATTCCCTCTGATGCTCATGCCTGATCGAACAGTTACACGCACTGATAAATTCACTTGTCTGCTTTTGATTATACGAGCCAGCGCGGAAAATGTCAATGCGTTGAACTGTCCGAAATTCAAGCTGCATTTTTGTATATCCTGCACAGGTCTGCTTGAAATTCGTCCTGCGCAGAACGATTGACAACGCCGTGCGCAGAACGTATACTTAGAGTGTAGATCCCGCTTTGCTCCGGCGGCTTGCCGGAGCACCGTTTACGGAGGTTTTTCTTATGAGATCAAAATATATCCGCTCCCTTGCGCTGCTGCTGTGCGCCGCTTTGCTGGGCTGTCTGCTGGCAGCCTGCAACGGCTCTGCCGACAGCAACCCCGCATCCAGCGCTGCGCCTGCCTCGGACAGCGCATCCGCTTCCGGCAGCAGTGAGCTGCCCTCCTCCACCACCGAGGCCAACACCGGAGAGCTGAACCCCGGCAACTTTGATGAGAACTCGGTGTTCTCCATCACCGGCACAGAAAACGCCTTTGCGCCCTGTCTGGGCTGGGGGCCCGGGGTATCCGGCTGCTCCTTGAAATCGGTCATCGCGGCGGCATCGCTGCTGCACTGGGCCGAGGACGCACGGATGTCCAACCGCTCCCCGGAAGCCATTCAGGAGGCCTTTTACAGCTGGTACGACGGCCTGACCGACAACCAGCAGGAGGGCTTTGCCGAGGCATGGCCGATGATCAAGGACGCCGCGCTGGATCTGCTCAGCGACAAGGACAGCATGACCGGCCGCATCGCGGACGCAGGGCTGGACGCTGACACCCTGCCCGGCTGCACCCTGAAAAACTGGCAGGCGCTGCAAAGCGTGCTGGACGATATCGTGCCGGAGACGAACGGCGAGGCTTAAACGCAACCTTAAACTTGAAAGCGCAATGGGGCGCTGACCGTGTGGTCAGCGCCCCATTTTGTCGTTATACCTTTTTCAGCACATACTGGCGGGTGCCCATGCCCACCTTCTCGGCCTGTTCAAGGGTGGCCTTCCACTCGATGTTGGGGTTGGAGTCCTTGAAGTTGTCGTGGTAGCAGTTCCAGCCCGGCTTTGCAAGGTTCGTGCTCAGCTGGCTGTTGGGCAGCGGGGCGGCGTTCAGGCAGGCGTCCACGCAGGCCTGATCCAGCGCCACCGGGTCAAAGGACGCAAAGATGCCGATATCCGGCAGGATGGGCGCATCGTTCTCGCCGTGGCAGTCGCAGTTGGGGCTGATGTCCTGCACCAGAGAAATATGGAAGCAGGGACGGCCTGCGCATACGGCAGCCGCATACTCGGCCATCTTGCGGTCCAGCATCTCGTTGGCGCTGTCGCACTGGTTGTTTGCATCGTAAGTGATGGCATCGGAGCCGCACTCCTTGGCGCAGCGGTGGCAGCCGCGGCACAGGCTCTGCTGCACCTCCGGGTGTCCGGCGGCGTGCTGTATCATCTTGCCCGCGCGGGAGCCGCAGCCCATGCCGATATTCTTGAGAGTACCGCCGAAGCCGGTGGATTCGTGGCCCTTGAAATGGGTCAGGCTGATAAAGATATCCGCGTCCATGATGGCACGGCCGATCTTTGCGGTCTTGCAGTATTCGCCGTTCGGCACCGGCACCTCTGCCTCATCGGTGCCGCGCAGACCGTCCGCAATGATGACCTGACAGCCGGTGGTCATGGGCCAGAAGCCGTTCAGCTGGGCACAGGTGAGGTGCTCCAGTGCGTTCTTGCGGCTGCCCGGATACAGGGTGTTGCAGTCGGTCAGAAACGGCATGCCGCCCTGTTCCTTACAGAGATCCGCAACGGCTTTCGCGTAGTTCGGACGAAGGAAAGCGAGGTTTCCGAGCTCACCGAAATGCATTTTGATCGCGACGAATTTTCCGTCCATGTCAATGTTTTTGATTCCTGCAGCAACGCAGAGCTTTTTCAGCTTGTCCAACTGGCTGGTTCCAACCGAACACCGGAAATCGGTAAAATAAACCGTTGATTTTTCCATGCTTATAAAGTCCTCCTTTAATAAATGATTCGCAACGCTCCATTACCGTAAAGTCTGCGTTTTACTGCGGCGAGTACGGCCGGCGCGACCAGTGCGGTCAGCGCGCAGCCTGCTGAACCGTTACGATCTTTCTAATAAAAGTATCACCGTAAGTCTTAAATTAGTCAAGGATAAATTTTGCGGAATTTTTTTAGGATAAATTTTGCAGAAATTTTTATATTGTGGTATAGTAAACGGGAATCGGTGTGTGCCGATGCATACCAGAAACAAAAAAGGAAGCTGTGAAGAACAGTTATAAAAGGTGATTGTATGAACATAAGAAAACTGGCAAGACCAGCGGCAGCGCTTTTAGCTGCCGCATCTCTGATGGCGGGGATCCCCGGACTTCGGATGGAAGCGCAGGCGGCATTTCCGGAATACTTAAAATCCGTGACCTACTTCGGCGATGCCTGGCCGATCAACTACTGGGGCACAGAAGATGATAACATGGGGACAAATTTTGCCCGCATCAAGGCGGATGGTTTCAACAGTATCATTCTCGTGATCCCGTGGAGAGAGTTTCAGCCGGGGGATATGGGGAATATGTACAATGAGGCCGCTTTCGCCAAGCTCGATCAGGTCATGAAGTGCGCGGATGACCACGGACTTATGGTGACGCTGCGGATCGGTTACTGCTGGGATTACAGCGGTGACGCGTCCCTTCCGGAGCGATATGCCGGTGTGGTGCAGGACGGAAGCAATGACAGGAAGATGTGGATAGATTACTGTAAGACGATCTATGACCGGGTATCCGACTACGGGAACTTTCAGGGTGGATTTATTACCTGGGAGGACTTCTGGGACTATACGTCAAACATGGACCGGGATCTCACAAGAGCCCTCAGTATCCGTCTGGCATCCAGATGCGGATATCAGGATTACCTGAAGGCCCACTACTCCCTTGCGGAGGTCGGCGCGGTCTACGGAAAGACATTCCAGGATTATTCCGAGATCTGGATCCCGGAGAGAAAGCGCCCGGAGGCGAAGCTGTTTTTTGAGTTCTATGACAGCTTTTTAAATAAGCTCCTCTCCGAGAGTCAGGAAGTGTTCCCGGGACTATCCATGGAAATCCGGTCCGACGGCGACCCGATCTACCAGCTGGACGGAAGCCATACCTACTATTCCCACTCCGCCACGTATCCGTGTGCCGATGCAGAGTACTCCGCTCTTATGTACAGCGTGTCCCTCGGACAGCAGAACGTAGGAGACCATATTTCCGCGGAAACAGCGCTGGCATCCATGCAGAACAGCATGAACGGTCTGGTGGAAAAGAGCGGAAAGAAGTATTTTATGGAGCAGTTCCTCTATGCGGATTCCACAGAGGCATTCTCCTACAATACCCAGATCGAGGAGTCCCAGGTGGCGGACTTTGTGAAGAATACCGCTCCGATCTTAAAGGATACTACCTGCGGCTACGGTCTCTGGGTATACCGGAATTATGTAAATGATTGTGTATACAATGGCCAGTTCGCTCTGGGACTCACGGGGTGGGATACTACCGGAAATGTTGAGAAAACGGAACATGACGGGTCGAAGGCAGTCACCCTGTCAAAAGACAGTGTGCTCAGCCAGAATGTCCATGGGCGTCTTGGAAAAAGGGACAAGATCTATGTAAAATTCTGGGCGGCACCGAAGAACGGTGCAGCGAAGGTCACCTTCCAGATCGGTGACGCTAAAAAGTCGGTCCAGGTGACGGAAGCGGGAAATTATGAGTGTTCCATCCCGTGGCAGGAAAACTACAATCTCTCGATCACGACAGACCGAAGCGTGACACTGGACAATATTAAAATGTATTCCCACGAGCAGTACGGCAGGATCTATGACACAGACGGCAACGAGCAGGATCTTGCGGCGGCGTTTCGGGAGTTAAATGCGGCACTGGATCAGACACAGACTTTGGAGCCTGTTCCGGCAGCCGATTCCAGTAAATAAAATTTCTGTAAAAAAAACATAAAGAAATTTGAAATTCCTACTTGCGGAATTGCTCAGACTACGATATAATCTCCGGGATAGTTTGACAGGGATCGAGAAAAACCTGTCAGTGTCCCGGAGATTTTTATGCGGGCAATGAGTCTAAGCCTGTGTCTGCATATCAGGAATGTTTTGGAGAGCCGCCCCAAAGCTTATATTTCCGGGTGTGTTGCGCGGTTAAAAAAAGGAGGATTACATGGAGAAAAAGAAAAGTTCACTCGCTGTCAGAATGAGTATTTCCCTCGTCTGCGGTCTGGTAGCAGGTCTTCTGTTAATGTTCTTAAGAGAAAACCTCAACAGCACAGGCAAGGACGCCGTATGGGCAACGATCAACAGCATCCTGTTCCAGGACATCACAGCGGCAGGCGCTGAAAAGGCACTCGGTATCTTCTATATTATCGGTCAGTTATTTATCCGTTCTTTACAGCTTGTCATCGTACCGATGGTATTCACATCCATCACACTTGCGATCGGACAGATTTCCGATACAAGAACTCTCGGCAGAATTTCCGTAAAAACGATCGCAGGTTTCCTGATCTGCTCTTTCTTCGCATTACTTATGGCGTGCGTAGTCGGAATCATGATCTACAATGCCGGTGTGTTCAATATTCAGGTGGAGGGTCTTGAAGGTTCTGCCGGATCTACCGGTTCCAACCCGTTAAATGTGATCCTTAACATTGTTCCGTCCAATATCACAGCGGTATTCAGTACAAACACTTCCGTTCTCGCGATCGTGTTCTTAGCGGTTTCCCTCGGTCTCTGCATGAAGGCAGTCGGCGACGAGAAGAGCGCAACATTAAAGAAGCTCATCACAGAAGTAAACGATATCGTTGTTGTATTCTTAAACTACGTTGTTACAAAGTTCGGTCCGTTCGCGATCTTCGTTCTCCTTGCAAGAACATTCGCGACATACGGAATCAACCACTTAAAACCGGCTCTGGCATACGTTGTCGTAACTGTTATCCTGCTTCTCTTATTCCTCTTCGTAGGATACCCGATCTTTGTAGCAGTTACAACAAAGCAGAATCCGGTGAAGTTTGCAAAGAAGATCTTCCGTGTAGCAGTATTCGGATTTTCCACTTCCTCCAGTGCGGCTGCTCTTCCGCTTAACGTGAAGACAACTACAGAGGAGCTCGGTGTTGATGAGAAGATCGCTTCCTTCGTACTTCCGCTCGGTATGACCATCAACATGAATGGTACCGCGATCATGCAGGTCGTTGCGACTCTGTTCATCGCAGGCTGCGCAGGATACGATGTAACCCTGTCCCAGCTCATCGTGATCGCTCTCTTAGCCCTGATCGCATCCGCCGGTACACCGGCAGCTCCGGGCGCAGGCGCGATCATCCTGTTCACGATCCTTTCCGGTCTTGGCTACATCAACGACGGTGCACTCTTAGCATACAGCCTGATCCTTGCGATCAACCGCCCGATCGAGATGTTAGTAACGGCGCTTAACGTTGTCGGTGACTCCGCAACCGCGATCTACGTTGCGAAATCCGAGGGAATGTTAAACGAGGATATCTACAATTCATAAGGAAAATACCGGCCTGGTTTACGGTCGGTGTGCAAAACTCCGGAAGGCCTGAGGGAAGAAGCCCAGGTCTTCCGGAGTTTTTTTATGTAACAGGAAATCCTGGGGAATTCCAAAGATGTGCACTCACGCGAAGATGTAGATTGTCG
>OGFF01003280.1_pt1 | contig 12342 bp, 9 predicted proteins | sample 1570751 | NCBI WGS metagenome assembly OGFF01 (sample SAMEA2581951, study PRJEB24529) | metagenome | biome: Human gut stool | place: China | collected 2011 | reverse complement strand
CGAAATCCCCCGACCTCTCCACGCTGCTGTTCCGCTATCTGGATATTCAGAAAGCCAAAAGCGGGAAGTATTCCCAAAGCTGGCAGCAACAGCACACCGCAGACGAGCTCAAAGCCATTTCCAAAGCCGTCAATCTTCTTTCGGAGAAAGGCATCTATACGCTGGAAGAACTGAATGCAGCCCTGTCCGTTGTCCATGACAAGGCAAGCGAAATCCGCAGCGGCATGAAGCCGAGAGAGACGCGCATCCGTCAACTCCAAAAGCTCATAGAACAGGCAGAGAACTTACGAGAGACACAGCCCATCCACGATGAATACAAGCAAATCCGCTGGAAGGGCAAACAGGAAAAGTTTGCGGAAGCACACCGCGCCGATCTTGCGGTATGGGATGCGGCAAACCGTTATCTGCGGGCAAATCTGCCGGGTATGAAGCTGACGCCGAAAGCATGGCAGACCGAGCTTGCCGCGCTGACCGCCGAGAACGAAGCAGAGTATGCGAAGCTGAAAGCCCAGCGGGAGGAAGTTGCCGAACTGCAAAAGGTACGCCGCTATGTGGATGTTGCCCTGAAAGCGGACGCGCCGCAAAAGGCAAAAAACAAACATCAAGATATAGACCGATAACCCATCGGAGAAAGGACACCACCATGAACGAGAACAAAGAATTTGAACACGAAATCGACCCTGATCTGCTGGCAGAAATCGAGGAATGGGAAAAGGCAGACCACGACGAGCCAGCGGAATATTACTTCTCCAATCCAGACCCGTATCTGAAACCGCAGCCCCTGCCGCCCGACCACCCACGGCACAACTGCTACTTCAACGAGGGCGGGCATCTCTGCGTGAAAAATCTGTCCGCGTTCTGGCTGCCGGAGTTTACCTTGCAAAAGGAAATCGGCGGCACAGTCTACACCGTCACAGGCAGCTATGACGGCGTGGAAACGCTGGATAAAAAGATGAAACGCATCATGGGCGAAAAGTTTACAGAAAAGATGGAGGATTCTGAATGACAAATACGCAGTCTCTTGGTACAATAGAAGCAACCAATCCTGTACTGGCAGTTGCCCCTTTGAAGGAGGAAACAGAAATGTTACGGGCAACTGATAAAATCACCGCGCTTTACTGCCGCTTATCCGTGGAAGATTTGAAAGAAGATAAGAAGGGCGGCAAAGAGGACGAATCCAACAGCATCCAGAATCAGAAAATGATCCTGCTCCAATACGCAAAGGAACACCGTTTCCCGAACCCAACCTTTTTTGTGGACGATGGGTATAGCGGGACGAACTATGACCGCCCCGGCTTCCAAGCCATGCTTGCGGAGATCGAAGCGGGACGGGTGGCAGTCTGTATTACCAAAGACCTATCCAGACTGGGACGAAATTCTTCGCTGACAGGGCTGTATATCAACTTCACGTTCCCGAAGTACAATGTGCGTTATATTGCCATCAACGATCACTTTGACACCATCGATCCCAACAGTACCGACAGCGACATTGCGGGTATCAAGAACTGGTTCAACGAGTTTTTTGCCAAGGACACCAGCCGCAAAATTCGTGCTGTCAATAAGGCGAAGGGCGAACGCGGCGTTCCCCTGACCACCAATGTTCCGTTCGGCTACCGTAAAGACCCGGAGGACAAGATGAAGTGGGTCGTGGATGAAGCGGCGGCATTGGTAGTCAAGCGCATTTTCAAGCTGTGCATGGAAGGGCGAGGCCCGATGCAGATCGCAAAGCTCTTGCAGGAGGAAAAGGTTCTGAATCCCACCGCATATAAGCGGCAGATCGGCATCAAGACTCCAAGTCCGGAAACCGCTGATCCGTACCATTGGAACACCAACACGGTCGTTCACATTCTGGAACGGCGGGAATACACGGGCTGCACCGTCAATTTCAAGACCTACACCAATTCCATCTGGGACAAGAAACAGAGGGAAACGCCTATTGAAAAGCAGGCAGTTTTCTACAACACCCACCCAGCGATCATTGAGCAGGAGGTCTTTGACAAGGTGCAGGAAATTCGACAGCAGCGGCACCGCAGGACAAAGACGGGCAAGAGCAGCCTGTTTTCCGGCATGGTCTATTGCGCTGATTGTGGAGCAAAAATGCGCTACTGCACCACCAACTACTTTGAAAAGCGGCAGGATCATTTTGTATGCGCCAACTACCGCAGCAATGCGGGAAGCTGTTCGGCACACTTTATCCGTGCGGTTGTTCTGGAAGAATTGGTCTGGATGCACATGAGAACTGTCATTTCCTATGTCAGTCGGTATGAGGATCATTTCCGTGCCGTCATGGAGCAGAAGCTCCGGCTGTCCAGCGAAGCCGCGATCCGCGGACACAAGAAGCGTCTGGCACAGGCTGAAAAGCGGTTGGGAGAGCTTGACCGTCTGTTTATCCGCATTTATGAGGCCAATGTGGCTGAGCGCATCACGGATGAACAGTTCTCTATGATGAGCAAGACCTATGAGGACGAACAGGCACAGCTTAAAGAGGAAATCCAGACTTTGCAGCAGGAAATCGAAATACAGGAACGACAGATTGAAAACTTGGAGCAGTTTATCCAGCGGGTACGCAAATACGAGGATTTGGACGAGCTTACCCCCTATGCGCTGCGGGAGCTTGTCAAGGCAATCTACATTGAAGCTCCGGACAAGTCCAGCGGCAAGCGGCATCAGGGCATCCGCATTTCCTATGACCTTGTGGGCTTTATCCCCGTGGAAGAACTGCTGAAACAGGAAACGGCATGACCGAAGCCATGCCGTTCCTGAGAAATACGATATTACTTTCTTATGACACCCGCTCTTTCAGGAGAGGCCCCTTGTTTTAGGGCAACACCGCACAATTCGGCAAGCAGATTTGGCGAGAGATTTTTCGCCAAGCCAAGGTTTGAAAAGCGAAGGAATACTTTGCGTATTTCAAACTTTTCTAACCGCAGGATTGGCGGAAAAGATCCGTCAAAGCGTGAAGACGCAATTGCGCGGTGCTGCCTTAGAACTCAGACATTGAACAGGAAGTTCACGACATCGCCGTCCTGCATGACATACTCCTTGCCCTCGCTGCGGAGCAGGCCCTTCGCCTTGGCGTTGGCCAGCGTGCCGCAGGCCTTGAGATCGTCAAAGGCGATAACCTCGGCGCGGATGAAGCCGCGCTCAAAGTCGGAATGGATCTTACCGGCGGCCTGCGGGGCCTTGGTACCCTTTTTGATCGTCCATGCGCGGCATTCGTCGCTGCCTGCCGTCAGGAAGGAGATGAGGCCCAGCAGCGCGTAGCTGCACTGGATCAGGCGGTCGAGGCCGGATTCCTGAAGGCCAAGCTCCTCCATGAACATGGCCTTTTCGTCGGGATCGTCCAGCTCGGCAATGTCCGCCTCGAGCTTCGCGCAGATCGGCAGCACCTGACTGCCCTCCTGCTCGGCCAGCTTGCGCACGGCGGTGAAGTGGCGGCTGGATTCGGGGTCGTTGACCTCGTTTTCACCGAGATTGGCCGCGTAGATCGTCTTGCGGAGCGTCAGCAGATCGCTCGTTGCGATCATGGCGGCGTCGTCCTCGGAGCACTCGAACGTCCGGGCAAGATTGCCCTCGTTCATATAGTCGCGCAGCGCCGTGAACAGCTCCGCCTCGTGGTTGTAGCGCTTGTCGCCGCCCTTGGCCATCTTCTGGGCCTTGTCGATGCGGCGGTCAATCATTTCAAGGTCGGCCATAATCAGCTCTGTGTTGATGATCTCGATGTCGCGCAGCGGATCGGTCGAGCCTTCGACGTGGGTCACGTTCGGGTCCTCGAAGCAGCGCACAACGTGGACAATGGCATCACAGCCGCGGATGTTCGAAAGGAATTTGTTGCCGAGACCCTCGCCCTTCGACGCGCCCTTGACGAGGCCCGCGATGTCCACGAACTCAATGACGGCCGGGGTGAACTTCTTGGGATTGTGCTGGTCGCGCAGCCATTCCAGCCGCTTGTCCGGCACAGGCACGACGCCGACGTTCGGGTCGATGGTGCAGAACGCGTAGTTGTCCGCCGCAACGCCCGCGTTCGTGATCGCGTTGAAAAGCGTGGACTTGCCGACGTTCGGCAGCCCGACGATACCTAATTTCATTTTTCTTCACATCTCCTTTAATTTCAAGGGTTTTGAGGTTTCCTGATTGCCTCAGCGCACCAATTCCGCACCAATTTTTCGTTGACGCACCAATTATGCGCTTGCAGATTGATGGCTTTCAAATAGACGGATTGCTTCCGCCATAGAGTCATCTGTAACATGAACGTACCGATCCATTGTGGTTTTTATGCTTGCATGCCCTAACAGTTTCTGCAGCACTTTCGGTTGCATCCCACTCTCAATTGCACGAGTTGCATAAGTATGCCGAAGTGCGTGCATACATAAATGCTCAATTCCGGCTTCGTCACACAGCTTGTAAAGGTGGGTATCATAGGAACTGTTCTTCGCTGGCTCCCCAGTCCGGTAGTTGATAAAGACTAGGTCTTTCATAACTAACGTCCCTGTTCTCCCAGTCCTGCGATCTATGTACTCCAGCACTTGCGAGAGAGTGTCCGATTCTTTTCTGGAATCGCGTTCATCATAACAGGATTTCAGAACAGCATACGCTCGATCCGTCAACGGAATCGTTCGATAGCTTTTCTCGGTTTTAGGCGGACCTGCACGCCAACATTTGTTTTTATGACGATATTCGAGCGTCTTATTGATTGTCAACGCGTGCTTTTTCCAGTCGATAGAATCCCATGTCAGTCCAATCAGCTCAGATGTCCGCAAACCGGTTTCGAGTAACAGAACATATTGTCTGTAGTTATGTGAGCGTTTTGCAGTTTCCAAAAAAATAGCCTGTTCTTCTCGTGTCAGGAAATGAATATCATCGACTGCGCGAACCGGTTTCGTATACCGAACACCATCCATCGGATGCTTTGCAATGATATCATTCATGATCGCAGAGCGAAACATTGTACCCATCGTGATGTATGTTTGCCGAATTGTTGAACCTGCATATTCGGTATCCATGCGATTGAGGACGGCCTTGCAGTGCATAGGTTTGACATCCGCAATTAACATGTTGCCGAGAACAGGTTGAATATTATGTGTGTAGCGTTCCTGATAATTCCGCCGGGTATTCGGTGCAAGGTCACAAATCAGATGATTCAGCCAAAACTCAAACCACACACCAACGGTCATATTAGGGTTGGCAACGACTAAATCATGCCGATCATTATACTGCTGATCGGCGAGCCAGTTTCGTGCTTCTGGAAGTGTGGAAAAATGCTTTTCTTTGCGTACACCATTTTTGCCGCAGAATCGTGCAGAATATTTTCCATCCTTTCTTTGGCAGATTCCTTTTCCACATTCCTTACCTTTTAGAGTTTTACCCATTATGAACTCCTTTCTTATGTACAAGAAAAAGAGCCCAACACATCTATTTCATTATAGAGCAGGACTCAGCTTTTTTCAACACACAGAGGTCAATTTTTATTCGCAGCAGCAATAACCGGCAGAAAATCAAATAATGAGATTTTCGCGTATAAATGTCTCAAATTCCTTGCGCTTAACAAGTTTGCGTGTTCCCACATAAAGAACAAAGGGGCAATTCGGCTGTTTCAGCATGGAATCAATTTTATTGATTCCGATGTTGCTATACTCTGCTGCCTCGCGAATGGTCAATAGCATCTTCAAATGAATTGGCAGCTTGCTTTCATTATTAAAATCCTCTCCTTGACCCTGAATAAAAGGTTTTGTCATATGATTTCCTCCAGATGTGAAAATGAAATTAGTTGTTTTTATAAGCCACCTGGCAGTCCGTTCCTGCGCTCCGGTCAAGAGCGCGTATTGCAGTCGCTGCTGTGCAGCGTTGGGCCGTGGGTACGCTCATATCGTCGCATACTGTCCGCGGCTGCTGTATCTCCCTGCCAGATGGGTGTTCGGTTGTCAAGGTACAGTGCTTGAAGGTTCTTACACTAAGAAAATAGGGCGCATTTCGATGTTTTCTGCAAAAGTGAGAAAAAATATTTTACGAATCTCAGGGTCGGCATTATATGTCAGTCATGAATCTGGACAGGGTCTACTTCTGCTGCCTGTATGGAAACAATGAGGATGAGGTCATCATCCGGCATCTGGACCGGGACTATGCCTATGAGTCGGAGCTGATCGCGCTGGAGGATACGTTCTGGAATGACAATGTCCAGAAGCAATGCCCGCCGGACTATACGGAAAGCGGCGACCTTATCTTGCAGAGTTTGCAGAGATGGAAAGGCATTGACCGAAAAGACTTGCCGCCGGCAGCGTTCGGCGCACCGCAGGTCACGCAGATCCACCAGTATTTGCAGCTTCAGGAGGAGAAAAACGCGCTTGCAAAACAGGTCACACAGCTGGATACGCAGATGCAGCAGCTCAAAGGCTTGCTTGTTAGCGAGCTGGACGGCAAAGACTGTGCAACTTGTGCGGATGGTGAACAAAGCTACGTCATCTCCTACAACCCCATCCGCAGGCAGGGCATCTCCAAGGATAATCTGGTTCGCTTGCGGGAGGTTTACCCGGAGATTTACGCACAGTTTGTGGAAACGTCGGAGTCCAGACGGTTCAGCATCAAAATTGCGGCGCAGCCCGCCGCATAGTGAGGTGAAAAAACGAATGATTGCAGTCTATGACAAGCTCATCTACTTCAATGAAGCCAGCAAATACACTATTCTTCGGATGCGCACGGATGATCCGTCTGTTCCGGAAGAAGCCCGTTCCCAATATACGTTTCGTGACCGGATGCTTCGGTTCACCGCTGTCGGCTATGGCCTGCCGCAGACGGATTCCGTCAAGCTGGAGATCGAGGGTGACTGGAAAGAGGGCAAGTACGGCCTGCAGCTCCATGTGGAGCACTGGCACGAGCTTGTGCCGCCGACAACAGAAGGACTTCTGAGCTATCTTTCATCGGGTCTTCTCAAGGGCATTGGAGAAAGTACGGCCAGAAGCATCGTCCAACGGTTCGGTACAGATACGCTCGACGTGCTGGAGTACCACCCGGAAAAGCTCTTGGAGATCCGCGGCATCACGGAGCAGAAGCTGGAAGAGATCAAGACGTGCTACGCGGAAAGCCGCGCCATGCGGGATATTATGGAACTGCTGACGCCGTTTCAGGTCACGCCTGTGACGGCGCTGAAGATCTATCAGCACTTCGGCCCCGCCTGCACGGATATCCTGCGAAAAAGCCCGTTCCGGCTCTGTGAAATATCCGGGTTTGGATTCAGGCGCGTCGATACGATCATCCGGAAGTCTGGCGGCGATCCGCACGACCCGGTTCGTATCCACGGCGCGATGATCTGTGCGCTGGAAAACGCGCGGCAGCATGGGCATCTGTATCTGGAGGTCAATGCCTTGATCACAGAATCCATGCAATTTCTCAACGAGCCGATCCCGCTGCCCCAGATGCAGGTCAGGCGCGCGGAGGTAGAGCAGAAATTACAGCAGATGGCAGAAGACAACGAGATCGTTTCTGATGGCGGCCGATTGTACCTTCCGCATATTTTCATGCAGGAGGTTGAGACTGCGGCAAAGGCGGCAGCCATGCTCATGGAACACACGGCAAAAATTGACGTGACGCTTCCACTGGAGCAGGTCAAGCAAAAACTCGGCTTGCACTTAACAAAGCGGCAGAGCCGCGGCGTTGAGGTGGCGATGGAGCGGAATCTCTCCATTATCACCGGCGGCCCCGGCACCGGCAAGACGACGGTTCTGAAAGCCATCATCGAGGTCTACCGGATTTTGCACCCAAAAAACCGCATCGTCCTCGCCGCACCGACCGGCAAGGCCAGCCGACGCATGGCACAGAGTACCGGTATGCTGGAGGCGCTGACGCTCCACAGTCTGCTTGGCTTGCAGGGCGATTTTTGCAGCAAGGACAAGCAGGATAAGCCGCTGCAAGTTGACTTTCTGATCGTGGATGAGGCCTCCATGGTGGATATGTGGCTGGCGCATCAGCTGTTTACGCGCTTACAGAAGGGCACGAAACTCCTGCTGTTGGGCGACGTCGATCAGCTGGAGAGCGTCGGTGCGGGCAACGTGTTCGCGGAGCTGATTGGAAGCGGCATCGTGCCGGTGACGGTTCTCGATGAGATCTTCCGGCAATCCAAGGACAGCCTGATCGCCTACAATGCCAAATTCATCAACGAGGAAAACAGCAGCCTGTTCTATGGTCCAGATTTTCAGTTCGTCAAGGCAGAAAATCAGGAGGAAGCCGCGGCGCAGATCCAGGAGCTCTATCTGCGGGAATTGCAGGATACGTCTATCGGACAGCTTCAGATCATCTCGCCCTACCGGACGGATGGAGAAGCGTCCTCCAACGGCCTGAATGCGCTGATCCGCGAGACGGTCAATCCGCATATGGAAAAGATTCCGGAGTTTGCGTTCGGAGAACGTATTTTTCGTCTGCACGACCGTGTGATGCAGACCAAGAATAATTACAATCTGGAAGGTTATGATTCCGCGTGTAAGCAGAAATTCAAGGGTGTGTTCAACGGTGACATCGGGAGCATCTGCAAGATCCTCCACGACAAGCTGTGCGTGGATTATGATGGGCGCATCGTGGAGTATTCCAAAACGCAGCTCGGCGATCTGGAACTGGCGTATGCCATTACGATCCACAAATCCATGGGTTCGGAGTACGAAACGGTCATTATCCCCATTTTAATGGCGCACCGCATTTTGCTGACGAAGAATCTGATCTATACTGCCGTGACACGCGCAAAGAAGCGTGTCATTCTGGTTGGTCAGAAGCGCGCACTGTTTCTGGCGATCCACTCCGGCAGAAAGGTCAAACGGAACACCTGCCTCGCCGAACGGATCTTAAAATACAATCAGGTATTCAGACAAAAGGCTCTGCCGCAGGGTGCGACAGAGCAGAAATTGAAAAAAGCCGGTTAAGTTGAGATGGATGTGCAGAATTTGCGCAGTCATCTCTTATTTTATTTATGGAAGGAGTTCTAAGAAATGAATGACAACAAATCCACCGTGATGAACAACGCCGCCGTGCAGCAGCTGCGCAAGGTGCCGGGCTTTGACCCGATGAAGCTCCTGCGCAAGACAATCTCCGTCAAAACCGGGCACCCGGTCTGGAAACTGGATCTTCGCTATAAGCGGCTCTGGTTCCGTCTGGCTTGCCCGAACGGAAGAATGCTCTTAAAGCCGCTGCGCATCAGCGACCAGCTGGCAATTATCGAGGCGCAGGTCTATTTCAGCAAGGACGATCCGGTTCCTGCCGCCAGCTTTACCTCGGAGCAGCGCAGGGAGAATGTCCCCGGCGGGGAATTTCTTCGCGCTGCGCAGGAGGACGCGCTCAACATGGCGCTGGAAAACGCCGGTTTCGGCATCCAATTCTGCGACGTGAGCCGCGACTACGGCGGCGAGCTGTTCGGCTCGGAAATGCCGGTTCAGGCAGAAGCCGCAGAAGCAGCTGCCGAGGAAATCAAAGCGCCCATTGCGGAGGAAACTGCCGCAGAAACACAGCAGACGATGGATACGGATTCTGTACCCGCTGAACAGCCCGTCGAGGAAACAACGGCGCCTGTCGTGGAAGAAACGCCTGACCTTCATGTCGTGCCGCCTCAGCAGGAAGAAGTAGCGGAGGAATTTGCAGAACAGCCGCAAGCCGCGTCCTATACGGCAGATATGGATGTCAGCGAGATCACGCAGCGTATGACGGTGGACGAAGCCAAGGCCGTTGTGGTGCAGATCGGCACCTGCCGCGGCTGGACGCTCGAACAAGTCGCGCAGCGCCGCCCGGCGAGCCTCAAATGGTATCTCTATGGCTGCGATCAGGCGGACAATATTCTCAAAGCGGCTGCATCTGTTCTGCTGGACAATCTGCAGCAGAAAGCCGGATGAAGCGTCAAGTTTGGATGAAAGGGTGTGGCTGTTATCAAAGCCGGTTCTTCGCAGTTTCCGTTCCACATTACAGATGTTGCGGCGCTGCTGCGGCTCAATATCCGCAGGCGCGGCCCGGACTTTCTGTATGTGGACTGCCCGCTTTGCGGCGATCATCGCGGAAAGCTCTATCTGAAAACGTCGCGGGACGTATGGCACTGTAATTACTGCCAGGAATCCGGCGGGATGCTGGCGCTGTACGCAAAGGTCTACGGTATCAGCAACGCAGCCGCCTATCGGGAGATCTGCGAAGCGCTTCAAACCGGAGATTACGCACCAGAGTATCAGAGCTACCAGAACCGGCAGCCGCAGGAAATCGCGCAGTCGGCCAGAGCACCCCGGCAGGCAATTCACCAAACACTTTCGATGCTGCTTTCCATGTTGTCACTGACGCCGAAGCACCGTGCGCATCTGCGTGAGGTGCGCGGCCTGACGGACGGCCAGATCGAACGGTTCGGCTTCAAAAGCACCCCGCCGCCTTATCTCTGCAAGAGTCTGACGGCGCGGCTTTTGAAGCAGGGGTGCACCCTGCAGGGAGTCCCCGGCTTTTATATGGCAGAGGACGGCAGATGGACAGTACGATTTGGAACACGCACGGCTGGGATTTTGATCCCAGCCAGAAGCGCGGACGGACTGGTCTGCGGCGCGCAGATCCGGCTGGATATCCCCATCCGGGAGGAAAACGCGCCCGCCGATAAGGAGGGCACGAAGTACCTCTGGCTGTCGTCGAGCAGCAAACCGATGGGGACATCCTCGGAAAGCCCCATCCACTTTGTTGGCGATCCGTGTTCCAGAGTGGTCTATGTGACGGAAGGGTTACTCAAGGCTGACATCTGCCATGCGCTGATGCACCGCACCTTTGCAGCAACTGCCGGAGCAAACAACGTGTCCAAGCTGGACGAGCTGTTTGCGTTCCTCAAAAAGAATGGCACGGAGGAGATCATCGAAGCGCAGGACATGGACAAGTATCGGAATGTTCACGTTGAGAAAGGTGCCTCCAAGATCTATCTGATGGCGCGGAAGCACGGGCTGCAATGCCGTCGGCTGACATGGAACCCCAACTATAAGGGGTTAGATGACTGGCAGCTTGCGCTCCGGAAAAATGCCGGGAAAGCACCGAAAACAATGACGTTCCGGGAGCAGTATCTGTATGGTGCGTGTGAAATTGCCCAGATAGACGCTTGCGTGGAACGGTGGCACAAAGCACAGCCAGATGGCGTGTCTTTGCAGGCATACCTCGGCTTGCCGGATGAAGAATATCACGCTTTTTTGCAGCCCGGCGGCAACGCACGGCTGGCAGAGCTTCTGAACGCGCAGCGTAAGCAGATCGGCTGCCGCATTTATCAGCTGGAATTTACGGACACGGAGAAAACGAAACCGTTCGCGTTCTCCGGGATCGACGCGCTCCGCAAGGCAGGCTTTCAGCAGCCGCCTGCAAGTGAGTACCGACTGGTGCGCGATGAAACGCTCTATGACAATGCGGAAAGCTGGCGCTTGACGCTGCTTGCACATCAGAATGACTTTGCCGAGACCATGCAGATCCCGTTGAAGCATCTTCACTGGTACGCAGCGTTTCACGACGAGGGCGAGCATCCGCATATCCATATGATGCTCTGGTCGGACGATCCACAGTATGGTTTCCTTCGAAAAGACAAATTGCTGCATATGCAGTCTGTTCTGACCAATATGATCTACGCGGATGAGCTGAAAGAAATCTATATCCAGAAGGATGTGGCATACAAAGAAGTGACTGAAGCGGCGCGGGCAGTCATGCGCGAACTCGTTGATCGAATGGAATCTGTCTCCGAACCGCCTGCATCCGTCCAGCAAAAGCTGTTGGAGCTTGCAATGGAGCTGCGCACAGTCAGCGGCAAAAAGCAGTACGCCTATCTCAAAAAGTCGCTCAAGGACAAGGCTGATGAAATCGTGGACGAACTCGAAAAGCTGCCGGAGGTGGCAGCATATTATTCCGTCTGGAATGGTCTGCGCGACACGCTGGAGGGCTACTATAAAAACCAACCGCGGCAGCACAACCCACTATCACAGCAGAAAGAGTTTCGCGCCATCAAGAATGCCATCATTCAGGAAGCGGTGCGTCTGCGTCAGCAGATGGAGCCGGAAACTTCGCAAGCTGAAGAACCGTCTGCGGAAGAAACTTCTAGAGACGCTTCTGCAAATCCGACGCTTGCAAACGAAAATACTTCGTCCACAACTTCTCATTCTGTGCGGCTTCCGTCCGAATATCTTTTGAATTCAACCGTCAGATTGTTCCATCAGGTAGGGCAGATCTTCCGCGACAATGCCGCGCCGCCCAGCAATCCCTTGGGCATCCGCGTGGACTCCAAGCGCCGCAAAAAGCTCATGCAGAAACGGCTGGCAATGGGTCATAAGCAGGATGACCACGAACAAAATTACGGTCAGACATTACAATAACAGGAGG
>OGFF01003277.1_pt1 | contig 12352 bp, 11 predicted proteins | sample 1570751 | NCBI WGS metagenome assembly OGFF01 (sample SAMEA2581951, study PRJEB24529) | metagenome | biome: Human gut stool | place: China | collected 2011 | reverse complement strand
AATTATTAGTTTCTTTATATGGAATATTTTCAATATCACTTCCATCTGACTTAATAATTTCCTTTTCAATCCAATTATCAACAGTTCCAATACCTGCATTGTAAGCTGCTACAGCAACTTCTATATTTTTATATTTTTCTAATAAAACAGCCAAATATTTAGTTCCTATTTTTATATTATTTTGTACATTTAATATCTCTCTTTCCGAATTATTAAAATCAATTTCAATATTATATTTTCTAGCCACATCTTCCGCTGTTTCTTTCATTATTTGCATTAAACCTAATGCATCTTTATGCGAAACTGCATCTTCTTGAAAATTACTCTCCGCCTTAATTACTGCAAATATTAAATTTTCATCTACACCATATTCATCAGAATACATAGATACAAATTCTTCATATGACTTTGGATAAAAAATTCTTTGTATCTTGTTTTTAAAAACTATTAGAAAAACAATTAAAATTAAAATAATCAATCCACATACTAGTATTTTTTTGTTTTTCAATCTTTCATTCTCTCCTTTTTCTACATCTATTCCCTTTTGCTTTCTTTTTTTTTTATATTATTTACACTCATACCAATTTTCAGCATCTGAAATTTCAGCTATTAGTGGCACTTCTAATTTCGTAGCTGATTCCATACATTTTTTCATAATATTTATCATTTCTTTTTTTTCTTCAATTGGTGTTTCTACCATCATTTCATCGTGAACTTGTAAAATAATTTTTGATTTTAATTTTCTACTTTTAATTTCATTATAAACCTTTATCATTGCTATTTTCATGATATCAGCAGCTGTACCTTGTATCGGTGTGTTCATAGCTGCTCTTGCTCCAAATTGTCTTACCATATAATTGTTTGACTTTAATTCAGGTATATATCTTCTTCTATGAAATAAAGTTTCCACATATCCTTGTTCTTTTGCTTGTTCTGTAATGTTTTCCATGAACTGTTTTATACCTGCATATTGTTCCAAATATTCTTCAATATATTGTTTCGCTTTTTTTCTTCCTATTCCTAATTGTTCACCTAAACCAAAATCACTTATTCCATATACTATTCCAAAGTTTACTGCTTTTGCATTACTTCTCTGTTCTTTTGTAACCTCTTCAATCGGAGTTTTAAACACTTTTGATGCAGCTTGTTTGTGTATATCTTTCCCTTCTTTAAAAGCCTCTATCATATGTTCATCTCCAGAAATCGATGCTAATACTCTTAATTCTATTTGCGAATAATCCGCATCTAAATATATCTTTCCTTTTTCTGGTTTAAATACTTTTCTTACTCTTTTCCCTAATTCAAATCTAGTTGGTATATTTTGAAGATTTGGTTCTGTTGAGCTGATTCTACCTGTGGCAGTTATTGTTTGATGAAAAAATGAATGAATTCTATTTGTTTTTATATTAATGTATGGTTTTAATCCTTCAACATATGTTGAATTTAATTTCATCAATTGTCTATATTCTAATATTTGTTCTATTATTGGATCTTCCTTTTTTAATTTTTCTAATACATCTACATCTGTTGAATAGCCACTTTTGGTCTTTTTAATTACTGGTAACTTCATTTTTTCAAATAAGATTTCTCCTAGTTGTTTTGTTGAATTAATATTAAATTCTTCTCCTGCCATCTCATATATAATTTTTGTTATTGTTTCTAATTTTGATGTTAATTCTTTTCCAAATTGTTCTAGCTCTTCTTTATCAACATACATTCCATTCCATTGCATATCTGATAATACTTCGACTGTTGGCATATCTATATTATAAAATAAATCTAAACTATTTACTTCTTTTAATTTTTCAGATGTAATATTTTTTATTTTACCAATTGAATATGCATACATCATATACTTTTCTTTTTCTTCTTGATTTATATCTTCTTTTTCCATATTGTCAAATAAGTTAATTTGTTTACCTGAATCCTCTGATTTTGTATATTCGTTTATATCTATATTTAAATATTGCTCAATCAAATTATCTATATTTAGTTTATTATTGGTTGGATTTAAAATATATGATGCAATTGCTTCTATATTAATTCCTACTTGTTTTAATAAAATATATATTTTAGTTAAATCTATACTTATCTTTTTTATTTTTTCATCTTCTAATATTTCTTTAAAATTCAATATTTTATTATTATTTAAGTTCAAATTATAAACTTCATTTTGTTTTTGATTATAAATGTTTATTCCAACAATTTCTTCTTTTATAATATTCTCTTCTAAATCATTTTTCTTTGTTTCAAAATAAAAAATAATTTCTTGTTCTTCTTTTATTAATTGTATTATTTCTTCTTCTTTTTTATTTACACTTTTAAATAATTCTTTTTCTTGATTCTCAGTACTTTTATTGTTTTCTAATAAATTGAATCTATCTATATATCTTTTAAAATTAAGTTCTTTAAATATTTCAAGTACTTTTTCTTTATTCCATTCTTCAACTTTAAAATCTTCTAATGTATCTGAAATTGGTACTTGTAAGTTTATTGTTCCTAATGTTTTTGACATAAATGCTAATTCTTTATTGTTTACTATTTTTTCTCTTTGTTTTCCTTTTAAATCATCTTCTTCATTTTCTATTTTTTTGTATAAATTTTCAATTGAACCATATCTCTGAATTAATGATAAAGCTGTTTTTTCTCCTACCCCTGGAACTCCTGGAATATTATCAGAAGTATCTCCTTGCAATCCCTTTACATCAATTAATTGTTGTGGCTCTATTCCATACTTTTCTATGATTTTTTCTTTATTATATAAATCTGTTTCTGTTTTTCCACCTTTTGTATGAGGTATTCTAATTGTTACTTTATCTGTTGCTAGTTGGAATGTATCTCTATCTCCTGACAAAATAGTAACTTCTAAATTTTTCTTTTCTCCATAACGAGACAATGTTCCGAAGGACATCATCTGCTTCATATCCTTCCATTTCTACAATATCAATATTCATAGCTGTTAAAATTTCTTTTATCATTGGCATTTGTTCTGCCAATTCATCTGGCATCCCGTGTCTATTAGCTTTATATCCCTCATATAATTTATGTCTAGCTGTTGGAGCTTTTAAATCAAATGCAACTACTAAATAGTTGGGATCTATATCTTCTAATAATTTAAATAATATAGCTAAAAATCCATATACTGCATTAGTATATTTTCCATCTTTCGTAGTTAACATTTTACTTCCCATAATTCCATAAAATGCTCTATTCATTATACTGTTTCCATCTATTAATACTAATTTATCCAATTATATACCTCCAATATTTTTTTATTTATTTTTATTTCTTGTATTGTATAGCACTGCACATAATGTTCCTATTATTATTATAAATAGTTTTCTATATTTTTAACCTCATTCTCATAATAAAAATCATTATTTAAAGTTTAAATTTATATATAATCCTTTTAAAAAAATTATGTAGTTTATTATACCATTTTTCTTTTCGTATATCTAATAGTGAGTTTTCTAATGTTGGATGATTATTTTGTTTTTTATTTTTATTAAATAATTCTTGGTAACTATATTGTTCCTCTCTTTTTTTGTTAACAATTTTCTGATTATTATCTAAAATTACTTTTAATTTTTGTTTTTGTATATCACTTGCAAAATATTTTTCCCACAATATTACTATCATAGCATTTGCTCTTTTAGAAATGTTTAATTCTTCTATATTAATGTTTTTGTCTACTATAAATTTATACTCATTATCTTTATTTTTCTTTAAGAATTCTATTTCATGTAATGGTATTTTTTCAAATTCTTCTTTTGGCAAACTATTTATTATTTCATAAACTTCTGTACATGACATTGCAAATGTTTTTTGCATATACTTCCCACTAATTCTTTTGTGTTTCTTGAAATTTACTTTTTTCTTTTAATGTATTTATTATTTTTTCTGTATCGTTTTTATACTCTGTTGTTATTAATTCTTCTCCATTTAAAGCATTTTTAACAAATTCTTGTATTTTCTTTTTATATTGTTTACTTGTCATTTTAGCATCCAAATCAACCTTTAGTTCACTTTTTCCAATATCATCTAGTGTTTTATTTGCTTCTTGCAATAATTCTTGTACATTAAAACTAACTCTAGTTTTACTAATAGGTTTTGTTTCTTCACATCCTTCATATAATTCAATTTCATCTAGTAAAATACTAATAACTTCAGATATTTTATTATCTGATATCTTATTTTCTTTTGACTCTTTAAAGTACTCTTTTACAGTATCTTCAATTTGCGATTGAATTTGTTTGAAATCTTCTTTAAATCTTGTATTATCTACATTTGCTGTATGTGATTTATCGTCTTGTATTTCATCACTTCTATTTAATAACCATCCAGCCATATTAGTTTCATATGTATTTATCAATTTATGTAATACTTCTGTATCCTTAGTATTTCGAAATTTTCCTAACATATCTTCAAGATTTTTAATTTGCTCTTTTTCAATTTCAGCTTTGTTTATATATATAATAGGAATTTCAAATTGGCTTGCTGCTTTATATGAATTTTCAATAACCTCTGGTAAATCATCATCACAAATAACTACATAATCTGGAATAGTGCCTTCTCTTTCAATTCCAAATTCACTATATACTCTCCTTGAATTATATACTAAAGTTTTTGACGACATATATTGTCTTTTAACTGAGTCATATGCAAAACTATTAGAATACGTATTTAAATCTGTTACTCCCATTAATTTCAATTTACTTTTTTCTAAATTTGAAAACGCATATCTCACCCCATTTTTTGCAACTGGTGCCATTCCTAAAAAGTCCTGATTTATATATGTCGTCGAAATTATATGATTTTTCTTATCTTTTCCTGAACTCCAATCCTCTGCAAAGTTTTCTACAGAATTTTTTGTGTTTACAAATTCAGCATCTGTACTATGTACCAACAAATTAAAATTTTCTTTTAATTTAACACATGGTATTTTCTTTCCTTTATATTCAATATTTGCTACATTTTCATTATTTTTTATTTTGTTTTTTATCTTTTCATCTGTGTTATTGAATTCTTTAGAAAAATCTTTTGCACATTCTTTTGCAATTTCATTTTTTATCTTTTTTACCTGAATTGTAGAATATGTCATTTCATTTTCTTTAAATAATCTATCAATCTCTTTTTCATCTTCTAAATTTACTATTTCACCTAATTCTAAAAATAATTTTTTAGTTTCTTCAGATAATTCTAGATTTTCTATATCTGTTCCAAAATCTTTTAGTAAGTCTTTTGCCCCACTTAAAGATAATGAATATTTTTTATTCATATATATATTTAACTTTTCTTTTATATCTTTTGCATTTGTATATTGTTTATCTAATTCTTGATTAAGCCTTTTTTTATAGCCTTCTCCACATTCTACATTTATTAGTTTAAATTCATTAGAATTTCTATATGCACATTCTAAAAGATCTTCTATTTCTATATTTTTTTCTTTTAAATCAAATGCATTTCTTGCGCAATATGTAATTAACACTTCTATTTCATCTAGATTTTCTTTTATATCATTATAATTCTTAAATCTCTCTGAAATTTTTTTAAATATTTCAGGTGATTTTTCTTCTAAAAAAATTAATTGATAACTAATTGTAGGAAATTTTGATATATATTCACAAAACTCTGAACCTATTTCAAATATGTTATCTTTAAATATCCCAAAATTCATATATTCTAGTGCTTTTGAATCTTTTTCTATAAATTTATTAATCATTGCAATTTTATCATTATTAAAAATTCCATCTTTATAATATTTCAAAAAATTGGCTGCATCTGGATAATTCTTTATATTTTTATCAATTATTTCATATTCTTTTCCTAATTCTTTTAATTGTTTCTCCAATTCAATGTTTATTTTATTTCTCACATCTTTATCGATTTTTCCATATGAATCATATGTATGTATTGGGTGTAGAAAAACTTCACTATCTATATCTTCACAAAAAAATTCTTCTTTCTTTAATCTTTCAGCAATTTGTTCATTTATCATTTGTTTTTCACTTTCGTCGTAAGTACTAGCAAGCAATGTATACAAATTTTTTGTTGTGAATTTTTTTAGCATTTCTGAATTCTGCAATATAAATTTTTTTAGTCCAGAATATAAAATTCCTTTAGAATATTCCTGCATTATCCCTAATGATTTATTAAATCCATCGTATGTATATAATGCAACTATGTCTTGTTCTTCTATTATCTTTTTTATCAACTCTTTTCTTTGCTTTTCTTCCATAACTTTCTCCTAAATTGCATAATATATAATGCCTAACATTCTTAAAACTAATTGACATTATATCATATTAGAAAATATCTTTCCATAGATTTTTTTAAGTTTCGGTTTTTTGCAAAGATAAATCAATTAAAATGAAATAGTTGGTAAAATATGTATGCGATTAAATACTTTTTATCAATTATTTTATTTTTATTCTCTTTTAATAAGCCTAATTTAAATTAGGCTTATTACCATATTATGGAATTGGCTTTAAAACAGAGAAAGCTGATTACTATATGTCTTTTGCTTTCGTATGTTTTCCCATTCTCTTATTACTGTTCTTGCCATTTTTAATATATTATATATTCCTCTCGCTATTTGATAAAACCATAAATATACATTTTCTTTTAAGGATTTAGATTCTTTTATTATTATATTTACAAAATCTTTTTTTCCTACTTTTTCACTAAGTAATGCTATTAATCCTATTGTGTATGTAGGCATTCTATTTAAATTATTAATAGCCTTTAATGTTCTTACTCTAAAATTCTCAAAATGATATTCTTGTTTCTTGAATTTAAAATATTCTTCTATTTTCCACCTGTCTATATAACATCGTACTGTTTTAATTAAATTTTCTTTACATTTTATCGATATATTACTTGCTCTTCACCTTGAAAAAATAATTTCATATGTACTTTGCCTTTTCTAGAATCCCTTATTGTAGTTATTTTATACCACTTATGGTCTTTATATACTTTTCTGTTTTCTTTTAATCGTATTATGAAATTTTGTTTTTGTTTAAAATAATATTTAAATATTTCATTATTATCATAGCCTCTATCATTAACAAAAATTCCTTTTTTATTTTTTCCTCTTTTTTCATAAAATCACCATTTTTATTATTTCCTTGGATTGTTATTTAATCCCTCAAATGTTATTGAATTTGCTGAAACATATTCTTTAGAAACTGAAGAATGCACCTTTGAAAACATACTTATTGGTTGTTTCTTGTTTTTTGTTAATCCGACTATCTCAGTAACATGATATCCTTTTTCATAAGTTTTATTTTTACTTGAACCATCTCTTACTATTCCTAAATCTTCAAATTTAGATCCTAAAAGTTTAACAACATCACTATCATCTATTATGAATACTGGACTTTCTCCCGAAGAGTCTATTACTGTATTACAATAGTTTTTATCAATATTATCATCCAATTCACAAGAAAGCTTGTCGCTTAATCTGTCAATTACATAAGCTTTTTTTGTTTTTTCATTTAAGGCTTCTGAAATACTTGAAAGTAAAATATCTTTTGATTTTGAAATACCATAAATCATATCCATAAGAAATTTTGATTCATGTTTAGAAGAATTTTTTGAAATTTTTTAGAAAAATTTACAGGGTAATTTAATCATATTACAAAAATATTACAAAATTACGTAAAGATATAGTTTGGAATCTATAATGAACTGCAATAATATGCTAATACCTCAATGAGAAACACCTCATTTAGTAAGCATTTTCTCATATTAGCTATTATTGTTTTTCTTTTTACATTATGATTCTCTATATATTTTTTTATAATTGAAATACAATATTTTCTTATTACATTTAAACATTTTTGCGAATTTACATTTGATACTCTATTATCATCTTCATTATAATCCATATCCAATAACCAGTGAAAACTTTCTACTTGCCAGTGTTTTCTTGTGTATGATAATAATTTTTCTGCTGTTGTATTTTTACTGCTTAAATAGCAACTAATTTCTGTTGTTGTCTTTCCATCTTTCTCAATTTCTCTTTTTACTGCAAATATTTTCTTTAATCCTTTCCATTCAGCTAAATAGTTGGTAAAAAATTCTATTTCATTTAAAACATAGCATGTTCTTTTTTCTATTCTCCCATGTGCTTTTTCAATAGTTGTAAACATTTCATATTCACATTCTTTATCTGTTTCATCCATATATTTGTCATCAAACATGGCATATACATCTTTGTAAAAATTCCCTTGATTTCCCTTTAATTGTAGAACATAATCTCCACCATTATCTATTATTAATTCTGCTGTTTCCTTTTGACAATGCATTGCATCCATTGTTAATACTGCACCTTTTAAATTTAATAATTCTATTAATTCTCTTACTGCTGGTATTTCATTACTTTTACTTTCAACTGTTATTTGACCAAGAGAAACACTTTCATCTGCCAATAATGCTGTTATAATATGCATTGGTTTTTCATGATTTTTCATGGTTGCTGTACTACATATTGTTTTTCCATCTATGCATATTTGTTTTTCTTCTATTTTGATTTTTGATTTTAAAACATTACTAAAAATGCCATATAAACATAATTCTAAATGCTCTGGATTAATTACTTTTAATATATTAGATATTGTACTTAAACATAGTATACATTCTAATTCTGTATGTTGCTTTAAAAATTCTTCTTTTTCTTCTGCGAATTCTATTATCATTTCTAAATCTGTACAATTACACAACATTCCTACTATTATTAAAAATAATATGTCAGATAATTGATATGTTATATGTGCTTGACTTCTTGGGTCTTCTACTAAATCAAAATATATTTCAAAACTTTCTTTTATATTCATTCTTATCACCTTATATAAGTTTATCATATATTTTGAAATTTTTGTAATATTTTTGTAATATGATTAAATTTCCGTCAAAAATTTACAATTTCTCTTTTCATTTGAAATGTATTTGTGGTAAAATTATTCATAGAAAAAACACCGAAACTTAAATTTACATAAAATTGACTTTCATGTATTTTTATGTTATAATAGCTATATCATTTTTTTGATATAGCTATTTGATTTTCAATGGCTTATTTCAATTGAATAAGGAGGTTTATAAAAAAATATTCAACAATGCCAAAAATAATAGGAGGTAATAACTAAAAAATTAATGGTATTCACATCAATCCCATAAAAATTCAATAAACTGGAGGTATTCACTATGAATAAAACAATTTTTATCGGTGGAGCGTGGCCTTACGCAAATAACTCTTTGCATTTAGGTCACATTGCAGCATTATTACCTGGTGATATTATCGCAAGATATTATCGCAAAAACGGAGACTCTGTTCTTTACGTTTCTGGCACAGATTGTCATGGAACTCCAATTACTCTTCGAGCTAAGAACGAGGGTACTACTCCTGAAAAAATTGCACTTTCTTTTCACGAAGAATTTGCTAAGTGCTTTGAAAAGCTCAACTTTTCTTATGATTCTTATTCCTTGACGCATAATGAATTCCATGCAGAATTTGTCAAAGATGTCATTAAGAAATTATTTGAATCCGATGAACTCTATCAAAGAGTAGAAAGTCAAGATTTTTGTGAAACTTGTCAGCATTTTTTATCTGACAGGGAAATTGAAGGAACCTGTCCTATTTGTGGCGGTCATGCCAAAGGTGACCAGTGCGATGAATGTTTAGCAACATTTGATGCAAGCAAACTGCTTAATAAAAAGTGTAAATACTGCGGTTCTCCTGTATCAAAACATGATAATGTCCATTTATATTGGAAATTATCTAAATACCAGGAAAGAATTTCTGAATATGTTAATTCCCATAAAGACTTATGGCGTTTTAGCTCTACTAATGAATCACTTAAATATCTAGCAAATGCTGGATTAGTTGACAGGGCTATTACTCGTCAACTTGATTGGGGTATTGATGTACCTATTCGTGGATTTGAAGACAAAAAAATCTACGTTTGGATTGAAGCTGTTTTAGGCTATATCTCTACAGGAATAAAATATTGTAATGAACATGGGTTGAATTGGGAAGACTTCTACAAAGATTCTTCTACTTTAGACACTTATTATGTTCATGGAAAAGATAACATTCCTTTCCATACGATTATTTTCCCTGCATTGTTGCTAGCTTTGAATGACGACTATCAGTTACCTAATCACATTGTTTCCAGTCAGTTTCTTAATATTGATGATGAGAAAATATCTAAAAGTAAAGGAAATGGAATTGCTGTAAAAGATCTGTTAGAAGATTATTCTTCTGATAGTATCCGTTACTGTCTTACTTATCAGGCTCCTGAGCTTAAAGATACCAACTTCACTCCTGAAATTCTTGAGCAGTTACATAATAAGAGTTTAGTAGGAGAATATGGTAACTTCGTAAACAGGAATCTCTCTTTTCTTGTTAAGAAATTCAATGGAATCATTCCTTCTGGTCAAATCGACCCTGATGTAGTTTCCATCATAAAGGAAACATACAGCAAAGTGGCTCATTTCATTGAAAATGCTGAATTGAGAAATGCAATTCAAGAAATTCAACAGCTTGTTAGATTTTCTAACAAATATTATGACGAGAAACAGCCATGGATTCAGGTAAAGCAGGACATAACTGAGTTTAACAGCACTACAGCAACCTGTATTGCTTTGATTATCAACATTGCCAACCTTTATGAACCATTTATTCCCGATTCTTCTCGTAAGGTCTTTGATTTCTTTGGAATTACAAGTCCTAATTGGGAATATATTTCAATTGAACCTGGAGTTACGTTGAAAGATGTATCAATCCTGTTTCCCAGAATTGACTGATATTTCGGCTCCAAACTAAAGAGAGAGAGAAGCTATTATTTAGGAGGCTGCTGAAAAAGTAGCACAAAAAAATAGTGAATTGGAAAATATTTTTCTAATTCGCTATTTTTTCTTATAAATAAAAAAAGTGTAAAATAATTGGATATTTCTATCCGTTATTTTGTAATTTTTCTTCTCTTAATTTAATTATTCGTTTTATATTAGCTAAAAAGAGCGCACTCGCCCCTTGGATTGTAATACCGTTTTTTCCACAGGCATTGGCTGTATCATATCCAAAATTAGATTTTAACTCGGAATTTTTTGCTTCAACTTTGTATCTTTCGGCATATAATTCTTTGAATTCCTCTGTTTCCATGTAGTCCATATGTTTTATGTGAACATTATCTTTTATCTTTACACTATATGACTTGAATTTTGCTCCATCTTTGTAGCATCCATTATCTCCATAAGTTTTATTGTTTCCTCCTTGTTTTGCCTTTCTTATTGCCATATGACCAGCTTTACATACATACATTCCTGCATCTTTATTATATTCAAAATTATTATTTCTTTGACTATTTCCATGTGTTACAAATTTACTTAATTTACTAGCTAATTTTATATTATTTTCTTCACAATATTCTATATTTTCTTTTTCTGAATAAGCACCATCACCAATAACAGCTTCAACTTCAATACCATTTGCTTGAGACTTTTCTACTAATTTTTGTAATTCTTTTCCATCATGTTTTTCACCTGTTGTTATTGTTGCTGCTGTTATTATTCTTTCTGGAGTCATTGCAATATGTGTTTTGTACCCAAAGAAAGATGTATCAGCAGTTTTATGTCCAACTTTTGCATCTTTGTCTTTTGAATATTCAATTTCATATTCTGTATCATACATGGTTTCTTCTAATAAGTTTATTTTTTCATTTATATTTGGTATTGTTGTAAATCTGGCATCTTTTTTTAGCAATTTTATTAACTCTTTTGTGTATTCAATTTGGTCTTCTAAAAGACCACTGTTTTCTCTTTTTTAGGCATTTTATCATGCATATTCTCATCTATTTTATATGCTGATTTCCTTAATTCTTTAGCTTGTCTAATTAATTCCTCCCTTGGTGAAATGTGTTGGTACATTGCATTGGTATGTGTAGAATCCTGTATTAATTTATTTTTTATTTCTATTAAACCCTCGTTTAATGCTATTTCAACTGTTTTAGCAATTAATTTATCCATTAAATTTGTTGAAGTTTCTTCTTCATTTTCTTTGTGATCTACTCTAATCCAAAAATCTCTGATCCAAAATCCTACCCTATGGTTACCTATCGCATATAATTCATTTGTTGCGAAATCCACAATAAATACTTCAGGAAGTCGGCCATTCTCATCACTGAGGCAGAGGCGAAAGATCTCACGGAAAAATTAAAAGGGATCGTTGCCGATATGGAAGAAACGCAGAAGAAACTGACAGAAAAAGAAGAGGAGATCGAACAGGTTGAAAATGAACTTGTTCAGGCTCAGATTGATGCGAATGATCAGTATGAGAGAATGAAAGTTCGTATCA
>OGFF01003273.1_pt1 | contig 12366 bp, 8 predicted proteins | sample 1570751 | NCBI WGS metagenome assembly OGFF01 (sample SAMEA2581951, study PRJEB24529) | metagenome | biome: Human gut stool | place: China | collected 2011 | reverse complement strand
TCCCTGTCCGAGATTCGTTCCGGCTTCGCTGGAATTATAAACATGACTGATCTCTGCCTGCATGGCTCCGCCGGTTGTCACTGCATCCTCATGGATCCATACCTGATTGCCGGTAAAGTCATTGGTATGTCCATTTCCTGCACGTCCTGCAGACTGCTCATGGTAGCTCTGATAATCGGATAACTTCTGTCATCGGCAAGCAGCCATTCTTTTTCTGCTTTGACAGTAACTTTGCATCCTCCTTCTTCTGCTTCTATAAGCAGTTCCACTTCCTGTGACACGCATCCTTTTGCATCATACATATATGGCTTGTCAAACCAGAAGATTCTCTGATTCTCACTGTAAAGTCCCAGACTGCCGTCTTCTTCCTTCTTCATTTCCATATCTGTATATCTAAGATGGAAGATCAGCTCCTGCTCTGCAGCCTGTGCCGTTTTCAGACGGATATTTTCTTTTAAGCGCTGACTCTGAATGGTATAATGCAGATCCACGCCCGGAAGAATTTCTTCATACATCCCTTCACTTGTCAGATGCTTTACACTGGTAGCTTTTTTGCATACTAAGGTAATCAAACGGGAGAATGTAATTCACATCAAATTACATTCTCCCGTTATTAATTTCGTAATATCATTTCTGATATTCAGGCAGTATTTTTCTTTACTCTTAAACGCTAATTTGTGAATACTCGGTAATTTTCTTTCTTATCGTAATCTTTGCAGATTCCATCATCCTCATACATGGTATAACTACTGTTTTCGTATCCGATAAGCTGCAGATGTTCGGTATCAATATCCTTCACACACTCTGCCGCTTCTGCAACCGGGATACATTTACCATTTCGAATGAAAAGCGGTACTTCATTTGATGCCACATCTACATAATGGATACCTTTCGCGAGAATCTCTTCCGAAATGCTTCCATCCGGCAGGAACTTGATAAATTTCATTTCTTCCGGCAGATAAACATAACGGCCTCTTGCGTTCTGCTCGTAAACCGGAGCGATCATGATCTCGTTTCCGAGCATCAGCTGATCCTCTACTCGGATTGCTCTCTTGTCATCCGGATAAACAAACCCTAACGGCTTAAAATACATGTCATCACTCAGCGCAGCTTTCATGTACTCGCTGTACAGATACGGCACAAGACGATATCTGGTGTTAATGACAGCACGGAAATCCTCGATATTTTCAAACTGATAACATTCCTGCTCTCTTGTTCCCGTCGCCGAATGATTACGCATCAGTGGTGTAAATACACCAAGTGCGAGAAAACGTAGCAGCAATTCTCTTGTTGTATCAGCACCAAAACCTCCAAGGTCAGCACCTGTATACAGGAAACCGCACATATTCAGAGACGGCAGCATCTTCAGGTTAAGAAGGATATGTGACCACCAGGATTTATTATCTCCGGTCCAGATTCCTCCATAACGATGCATTCCGATGTAAGAAGATCTGGAAAACATCAGAAAACGTTTTTCCGGGTCAATGCGTTCAAACGCTTCTCCGGCCGCTCTTGTCATATTATAGCCAAAAAGATTATGTACTTTGTCATGACGGATCTTTTTGCCATCGACATTGTGATAAAATCTTTTGTAATCTTCCGGATTATTTGCAATACTGAGCATCTTGTCCTGCATTTCCCAGGGATGGGTCTTGCCTTCGGTATCCTTTGCAAACGCTCCGGCAAGTTCTCTTGCCTCTGCAAGGCCTTCGGAAGAATAAAAGATCGCAGGCTCGTTCATATCATTCCAGAAACCTTCTATTCCCTGTTCGATCAGAAAACGATATTTGTCCCCGAACCATTTTCTGGCTTCCGGATTCAGCATATCCGGAAAATGGGTATCTCCCGGCCATACAGCTGCAACAAAATCACTTCCGTCTTCTCTCTTGCAGAAATAGTTGTTTTTGACACCTTCCTCGTAAATCTCATATCCCGGCTCAACCTTCACACCGGCATCAATGATCGGAATCAGGCGAATACTCTGGTCATTCATTTCCTGTACAAATTCCGGAAAATCCGGGAAATTCTCTTCACTCACTGTGAAATCTTTGAATGACTGCATATAGTCAATATCCATGTAAATCATGTCGATCGGAATATGATTCTCCCGATATCCTTTTGCGACAGTACGGAAATCTTCTTTCGTCGTATAACCCCAGCGGCTCTGTCCGAAACCAAAGGCAAACTTCGGTGGGATATAGCTGCGTCCGATTACATGGCGGAACTGTTTTACGATATCATAAGCATTCTCACCTTCAAGCACGTAGATATCCAAGTCAGCATTTTCGCAAGATACCTTAAGGGTATCCTCTCTGTCATATCCAATATCAAAGGTCAGTTTTGAGGGATAGTCGAAAAACAATCCAAACGTCCTCTTTCCGCTCACAACAATGAAGTTGTGCGCTCCGTACAGAGAACGCTTGTCCTCTGTGTGTACCGGATCATCTGTACAATTACTGATATAACAGTACCCTCTCTTGTTGATTCCACGATTGGCTTCACCCAGACCATAGACAATGTCATCTTCATCCATGATATAAGTAAAAACAAATCCTTCCTCCTGACTGACCTCTCCATACGGGAGAACGCCCTTAGTTGTTTCAATCTTTTCAGTCAGTGCCTCCGTATCAAACGGAGTTCCATATCTATATTTTCTAATCATTTCTCTGTCACCTGGTGTTTATAATATAATACAAATGCTTCATATGGGTTCAGAATAATTTTTCCGTCGAATTCTTTTCTTCCAAGGTTTGTGATCAGACACTCTGCGCCTTTAAATTCTTCCGGCACTTCTACTTCTGCATTCTTATCGCTGAAGTTGCAGACAGTCAGAAGCTTTTCCTGATCCTGTTTTCTTGTGTACGCAAAAATCTGTTCATCCTCACGGTAAAGAGGTTCAAATTCACCATAAACAATAATGTCTTTTTCTTTACGCAATCGGATCAGTTTCTGATAGTAGTGGAAAACAGAATCCGGATCTTCAAGCTGCTGTGCTGCATTGATCTTCTTGTAGTTCGGATTCACTTTGATCCACGGCTCGCCCTCTGTGAATCCAGCCTGTTTACTGTCGTCCCACTGCATCGGAGTTCTCGCATTGTCACGGCTTCTCAGCATCAGACATTTCATCATGTGTTCCGGAGTCATAAGACCTGATTCCGTAAACTCTTCAAAGTAATTAATACTTTCAATATCACGGTAATCTTCCAGTTTGTCAAAATAAACATTTGTCATGCCAAGCTCTTCGCCCTGGTATACATAAGGAGTACCCTGCATCATATGAATACAGGTCGCCAGCATTTTTGCGGAGGTTTCTCTGTATACCGGATTGTCATTTCCAAAACGGCTGACGCTTCTCGGTTGATCATGATTACCTAAAAACAAACTGTTCCACGCCTTACCCTGAAGTTCTTCCTGCCATTTGATCATAATATTTTTGAACTCTTTGAAGTCATATTTTGCAGTCGTCCACTTTCCATAATCTCCGCATCCACTCTCCACATGCTCGAATTGGAATACCATGTTCAATTCATTTCGGTCATCACCCGCATATTTCTGTGCTTCTTCTATTGTGACTCCTGCGGTCTCACCGACTGTCATGATATCATATTTTGAAAGAACTTTTTGATTCATTTCCTGAAGGAATTCGTGGATCCTTGGACCATGTACACAATATGGTCCAAAGTCCCCATAAAGACCGTTATTCATTTCTCCGTCCGGAAATCTCTGATCTTTGGAAATCATACTGATAACATCCATTCGGAAGCCATCGATTCCTTTTTCACACCAGAATTTCATCATGTCATAAACTTCCTGGCGTACTTTTTCATTTTCCCAATTGAGATCCGGTTGTTTTTTTGAAAACAGATGCAGATAATACATCTGAGTTTGCGGATCATATTCCCATGCAGAACCACCAAATACTCCGCCCCAGTTATTAGGTTCTTTTCCGTTTACCGGATCTTTCCAGATATAATAATCACGATATGGATTATCTTTTGATTTTCTGCTTTCAATAAACCAGTTATGTTCATCTGAAGTATGGTTGACTACGAGATCCATCAGAATCCTGATGGATCTTTTGTGTGCTTCACACAACAATTCCTCGTAATCCTCCATCGTTCCATATTCTTCATAAATTCTGCGGTAATCAGAAATATCGTAACCATTATCGTCCTGAGGTGATTCCAGCATCGGAGAAATCCACAATACATTTACCCCAAGTTCTTTGAGGTAATCCAGTTTCTGTATGATTCCTCTGATATCTCCCACGCCATCACCGTTACTGTCTTTAAAACTCTTAGGATATATCTGATATACTACACTTTCTTTCCACCATTTTTTCTCCATGCCAAATCTCCTCGTTTATAATTGTTTAGTATTATTTAACCGCTCCTGTAATAACACTATTCATGATACCCCATACATCTTAGCAAAATCAAGAGGTTTCTCGCGAAACTATAAAAGACAACAAAGTTTATTTCCTGTTTTTATACAGTCTGCACAAAAACAACCAGACCATTCCACCGGCTTACCTGTATACATGCAAAGTCGAAAAAAGGATCCTGTCATTCTTTGACAGAATCCCTCTTCACCAGATAAACTGGATTTTTTATATTTAATTCGTCCAGCGTCTCTCCCTGAATCAATTTCAGCAGACGTTTCAGCGCCACATGCGCCTTTTGCGGAACATCCTGATGAACCGTTGTCAATTTCGGTCGAACCATACTTGCGTAGACACTGTCATCATATCCTGTAACAGAAATCTGATCCGGAACCATGATGCCTTCATCAAAAAAGAAATTTATCGCTTCCATCGCATTATAATCTGAGGAAAACGCAAGTGCTTTTGCTTCTAAAAAACGTGGGAGAAGCTCTCTGTATTTTCTGAGACGCAATCTTTTTTCACCCGGAATAATTATATATCGGGAACGGCTGCAGAATCCCCCCGATTTTTCCATCGCCTGTTTGAATCCCATCCACCGATAGTAATCACTGTCTCTCTCCGTTTCCGCAACAAACAATGCTTTCTTATATCCACAGGAATACAGGTATTCTCCGATCTGATACCCTCCCGAATAATCATCTATACCGACATTCTGGAACGTATAAGCACCTTCCGGATAAGCATCGATCAGAATCATTTTCTTGTTTAATCTGCGCGAAAGACTGCGATACTGTTCTTCATTGTAGCCAAGGATAAGCAATCCCTCTACATTCCATTTTGAGGCAATATCCACTACATTCTGAATACTTTCACCGCCAATAAGCATAACATAATATCCATTTTCTTCCGTTTCCATCTGAATCGTTCCGATCAGTTCTCCCACAAATGGATCCTGAAGTGACTGCATACCATGGGCATAAGAAAATCCGAGTACTACACCTATAATTCTGGAACCATGGCCGGAAAGCATCACGGAACCCATATGCGGAACATAGTTCTGTTCTTTAAGAATAGTCGTGATTTTATCAATCGTTTTCTGGGAAACTCTTTTGGTATTGCCATTTATAACATTAGATACCGTAGTACGGCTGACGCCTGCCATTTCTGCAATATCCTGAAGCCGAATCATAAAATCTTCCTCCTTGTCTTTACAACATCACCTTATGATATGCACATCCCATCTTTTCCAGCATTTCCATCTCCCGCTTCTGACAGCTGAATATAATTACCTGCCGCTTACTGTCTTTCAGCCAGCGAAGGGTCTGCGCAAGTCTACTGTCGTCATAATAGCCGAATGCATCATCCAGGATCACCGGACATTCTTCCTCGTGGAGAATTTTTGTTGCGGCCATCCGGATTGCAAAATAAATCTGTTCCAGAGTTCCACGGCTTACCTGATCCATGGATATCTTTTTCCCATTACTCATAAGCTGCACATGCAGATTTTCGTCTACCCAGAGTCTGTTATATTTTCCATCTGTGATGGCATCCATGATTGCAGATACTTCTGTATTCATAAGATCGCTTGTCCGGCTCTGCATCTGTGCGGCAAGTCTGGTCAACTGTTCCATAGCAAGTTCAACACCCTGCTTGTTTTTTAATCGCTCTATCTCTTCACTGTTCATCTCATCGAACTCGCCGACTCGTTCCTGCAGATTTTCATACAACACTTCTTTTTCATGATAGGTTTCCTGTACTTTTGCAAGCTTTCCTTTCTGCCTCTCATAATCTGCCTTGAGAGAAATGCCCTGTTCTTTTATCTCCTGTAATCTGGCTTTCTTTTTCTTCTTTCCATCTTTCAGACAATTCCAGACATACAGCCCTTCAGCCAGTGCCACCACGATTGCCACAAGAAAATTCCACGGTTTATGAAAAAGCAGAAAAGTCACAAAAAATGCCCCCAGCATACTCACTGCCTCCAGTGGATGAATCCTCCACCCAGCAAAATATCCTGCTGCCTCTTCCCGTTTCTTCCGCTTTTTATCTTCATTTACCCAGCTTTCCCATTCTCTGCGTTTCTCTTCACAGCTTCTTTTCAGCTGTTCCGCTTCATTTTCTAACTGATGCAGATCCCGCCAGACATAGGATGCCTCCATCTCTGCCCGCTCTTTCTTTTCGCTGATCAGCTGCCTCTTTTCACGTTCTTCTTTTTCCAGCTCTTTCTTCCGCTCTTTTAAAAGGGCAAGCGCCCCTTCGAGGTCAATCTCGCTGTTCCCGGTTGCATAATAATTTGCCGCATAATTCTTCAGCTCCGCCGCCAGTATTTCTCCGGTCTGTACCCGGAGCTGTCCTATCGAAACTGTATTTTCATAATCACTTTCTGTCATACCACCTAACAGAATTTCCAGATCCCCATGCTCAAGTGACAATTCTTCTCCATCATCTTCACAGATCAGAGAGCCGCCTTTTGCATACCGATCGAAATTCCGTTCCAGGCGAAATCTCCGGTCACCACAGGTAAACCGCAGGATTCCCGCATAAAAGTTTGGATTCTCCCAAGGCTCATAGGTACGAAATGTATCTGTTGCGGCGGCACGTCCGCGCTTTCTTTCCATTCCAAAAAGCATTCCCTTCAGAAAGGTATGCAGCGTTGTTTTTCCCGATTCGTTTTCTCCGTAAATAATATTGATCCCATCCGTAAGCAGGATCTGCTTATTCGTGAACTTACCGAAATTCTTCAGGATCAGTTCTGTTATCTTCATAATTTGCTCCCCTTTGCCTCCAGCATTGCCTGTACTCCCTCAGCCAATGCGATTGACTCCACACTGTCATCCTTTGCTTCTGCAAAGCTTTCTATGTACCAGCCCAGAAGATTTCCTGCATTTTGTTTTTTCAACTTTTCATAATCATATGCCGGCTTTGTTTCATCCAGAATTTCGACAATATTTCCATAGGAATCCATCCGGTCGGTATCATAGATCATATCCGGATCCCGAAATCCCCGCAGAATGATTTTATAAATGTTCTGTATACCTCTTTCCCGTATGGCAAGGGAAATTTTTTCTTTCATTTCCCGTCCGGTCATCTCTCTTCCTGCTTCTACTTCCATATGCACATATTCTCTGGATGCAAAAGGAATAAATTCCGTCCGGGTTCTTCCATTTTTAATCTCCCCTTTGATATAACCATGCTTCCCGGTGTCATTTTTATCTGTAGGCTCCAGGGATCCTGCGTAATACATCCGGTCCTTTGCAAGCTCTGCCGGAAGATGAATGTGCCCAAGAGCAATATAATCATATCCCAGCTTCAGTAATTCGTTCTTTCGGAACGGGATATGCTTTTCATCGCCGCCATGGGCCAGAAGGATGGAGGCTATTCCTCTTTTTTCCGGAAGGATTTTCTCATAAAGCGGTTCTGTGATCTCCCGTTCCTCATAGCTGAGTCCGTATATGCGGACTCCAAGCTCTTTAAATTCCATACAGGCAGGTTTCTGAGACAAAAACATGTGCACCGGTCCCTGCCATTTATAATTCCGGTAATAGGACGTACTTTTCAGGTAATCATGGTTGCCCGCCATCAGCACGACCTGTGTATGTGTCAGTCTGGAAAATAAATAATCCAGTTCCTTCAGCTCTCTTAAAAGAGGCTGTCTGTGAAACAGATCCCCTGCGATCAGAAGAAGATCTGTCTGTTCTTCTTCACAGATATTTAAAAGACGCTCAAAGCTATTCCACAGTTCTTCCGGTCGCTTTGCGGTGTAAGAACTTCCTGCGTCCGGCTCTGCCCCCAGATGAATGTCCGCTGTGTGTATGAATTTCATTACTTTCTACTCCTCCTTTAAGGGGAAGTGTCACGATAAAACGTGTCTTTCCCCCACTGCTCTCGGCAATGATCTGTCCCTTGTGCAGCTCTACAATCTCTTTTGCAATGGCAAGCCCCAGTCCCGCTCCTCCGGTACTGCTGGATCTCGCCGCATCCGCGCGATAAAATTTATCAAAGATCCTCTTCTGGCTCTCTTCAGGTATCGTATCTCCTTCATTTTCAAAACAGATTCTTACCTGGTTCTCCTCCTTGGCAGCCTGGATCAGAAGCACACTTTTCTCCCGGCAGTATGCTATGGCATTTCGCAGAATATTATCAAAAACCCTGGCAAGCTTATCCGGATCTCCCTCGATCAGGATCTCTTCCTCTGCTTCCACCTTGCAGGTCAGCATCTTCTCCTGAAGTACCCCATAGAGTTCGTCTGCAATCTGTTCCAGCATCATGGTCAGATCAATATCCACCTTATCCAGTTCAATATCCTGCAGATTCAACTTTATACTTTCAAAAAACTCTTTCAAAAGATCCCCCAGTCGATTCGCCTTCTCCAGAGATATCTGCGTATATTTGGCGCGCTCCTCTGCCGGCATCTCCGGATGAGAATCCAGCATACTCAGATACGCCACCACAGAAGTAAGCGGTGTTTTTAAATCATGTGCCAGAAAAAGCAGGACATCATTTTTCCTCTGCTCAAGCTTTTCTGCCTCTTCCTCCTGGCTCCTTAATGTCTCTTTAATCTCATTGAGACGATCCTCGATTGGTTTTAACTCCGTAATCAGCCGGATTGGCTGGTCAGACGCTGAAATAATATTTTCAATCCCATCTTCTACCTGTTCCAAATAACGCGTCATTTTTGAAAGTGCCACATAAAAAAACAACGAAAATAAAAGTAAAAAACCGAGGATCATAAAGAACACTTTATTATTGCCGATCCACTGCCAATACAAAGATGTTGCGGTCTCTTCACTCACATGAAAAGCTTCCAATATTCGCAAAAAGCCATTGGCAAAGCTGTCATTATAAATACCATCGATAAAATACTCCAGAATAAATCTGCCAACCAGCACCGTCAGGGCCGTAATAAAAACCGTCTGAAGCAATATGCTCAGTTTTAATTTTCTGTAATTATTCTTCAATTTTGTATCCCACTCCCCAGACAGTCTTGATAAGATCTGATTTTCCAGTCGGTTTACTCAATTTCTCACGCAGATGCCGGATATGTACCATCACCGTATTGTTGCTGTTCTTCAGATACTCTTCATGCCAGACCTCTTCAAATAATCTTTGTGAGCTGATCACCTTTCCGCGATTCTCACAAAGAATCCACAGAATCTCAAATTCCGTCGGTGTCAGCGGAAGAGACTGCTCATTATAGATGCATTCATGGGATTCTTTATTTAACAAGAGTCCTGCAAAATCAATGATATTCTCAGAATCACTTTTCTTACCATCGTTGTACTGCGTGTATCTGCGCATCTGTGCTTTCACTCTCGCTACCAGCTCCAGCGGGTTGAATGGTTTCGGAATATAGTCGTCAGCCCCCATCGTAAGCCCGGTGATCTTGTCCCGGTACTCCGTCTTCGCGGTCAACATAATCACCGGAAATGTGTATTTCTCACGGATCTTTCTCAGAATCGTGAAACCGTCAATATCCGGCAGCATCACATCCAGGATTGCCAGATCCACATTTGTCTTCTCAATACATTCCAATGCTTCCTGCCCTGTGTAAAATTTCAAAACATGGTATTCATTTTGCAGATATAATTCTACGACATCCGCAATTTCTTTTTCATCATCTACAACTAAAATATTCATATTTCACTTTTCCTTTCCGTATATAGAAAGATTTGCGTATAAAACAGCAGACCGGAAAACACACCCTTTTGATGCAGTTCCCGGTCCCCTTTTTCTTCATTCTTCTTTTTTACAGTTCGCAGTTATTCACAGTTCTTGGGAACGGAATTACGTCACGAATGTTGGACATTCCTGTAAGATACATGATGCATCTCTCAAATCCAAGTCCGAATCCTGCATGTCTTGTAGATCCGTACTTTCTCAGATCCAGATAGAATCCGTAATCTTCTTCCTTAAGTCCAAGCTCTTTCATTCTTGCAACAAGCTTATCGTAGTCGTCCTCTCTCTGGCTTCCTCCGATGATCTCACCGATTCCAGGAACCAGACAGTCAACTGCTGCTACGGTCTTGTTATCATCATTCATCTTCATGTAAAAAGCTTTGATCTCCTTCGGATAATCGGTAACGAATACCGGACGTTTGTAGATCTCTTCTGTCAGATAACGTTCATGCTCTGTCTGCAGATCTGCTCCCCATGATACTTTGTATTCAAATTTGTCATTGTGCTTTTCAAGGATTTCGATTGCTTCTGTGTAAGTAACTCTTGCGAAATCAGAATTTACAACGTTGTTCAGACGGTCGATCAGTCCTTTGTCTACGAAAGAATTGAAGAAATTCATCTCTTCCGGAGCGTTTTCCATCACGTAGCGGATAACATATTTCAGCATGTTTTCTGCAAGGATCATGTCATCTTCCAGATCTGCAAATGCGATTTCCGGCTCGATCATCCAGAACTCGGCGGCATGACGTGTGGTGTTGGAATTCTCCGCACGGAATGTCGGTCCGAATGTGTAAATGTTGCGGAATGCCTGTGCATAAGTTTCACCGTTCAGCTGTCCGCTTACGGTAAGGTTTGTCTCTTTTCCAAAGAAATCTTTGGAATAATCAACAGTTCCGTCTGCATTTTTCGGCACATTGTTCATATCCAGTGTTGTTACCTGGAACATTTCTCCTGCACCCTCGCAGTCACTTCCTGTGATCAGCGGTGTATGTACATATACGAATCCTCTTTCCTGGAAGAATTTGTGGATTGCGTAAGCAGTCAGTGAGCGTACTCTGAACACTGCCTGGAAAGTATTGGTTCTTGGACGAAGATGTGCAATACTTCTTAAATATTCAAAGCTGTGACGTTTTTTCTGAAGCGGATAATCCGGTGCAGAGGTACCTTCTACAACAACTTCTGTTGCCTGGATCTCAAATGGCTGCTTTGCCTGTGGTGTTGCGACAAGTGTTCCTTTTACAATGATTGCCGCACCAACATTCAGCTTGGAAATCTCGCCAAAGTTCTCCATATTATCATGATATACTACCTGAAGGTTTTCAAAGAAAGATCCATCATTTACAACGATAAATCCAAATGTCTTAGAATCACGGATACTACGCACCCATCCCCCGATGGTCACTTCTTTATCCAGATATTCCTCTCTGTTTCTGTATAATTCTCTTACTGTTACCAAATCCATCTGTTCTGTTCCTCCGTATTACTCTCTTATATATTTCACATAACCCCAATGAGCCTTGTAAACATTGCCGACAGCTTCTGCTGCCATTTTCTACTTTTGCAATATGTCCAGTATACCATTAAACTACCGCAGTTGCAACGATGTAAAAAGAATCTGATTACATTTGAAAGTACTTTCGCAATGATTTTTTTATTGTACTCTAATCAATATTCCTTAATCGATAGTTCATTTTTCCTTAAGAAATTTTCTTTTTCTTTTATGATATAGACATATTTTGAACACAATTTATCTGTATACTAAGAGTCAGATAGTTGATAAACAACTATCTCCCCCCTCATAAAGTAAGCGCAATCGGGTTACCCCGATTGCCGCACTTTACTCTCATTCCTTTAGAAATTAAATAAAAGCACAAGAAAACCCGCTGGTCGAAAGATCAGCGGGTTTTCTCGTTACTGTTTATGAAACACAAAATATCAGGGAGCTGCAAAACAGCTCCCTAAATCACATACGATTATTCTTCTACATCCTGCACATCATAATACTTGATCAGCGCCTGTGTCCCAAGATCTCCGAGCCCTTCCTGTGCCAACTCTTCATAATTTGACAGTACCAGACTCAGCACCTCAAGACTCAGTCCGCTCATATTCGCCTCAGTCAGCGCAAGCTTCATATCCTTGATGAAATGCTTCATAAAGAATCCCGGTGCATAATCTCCGGCAATGATCTTTGGTCCGAAAGCATCCAACTGTTTGCTTCCTGCTGCCCCGGTAGAGACCGAATCAAAAAGGACATTCAGATCCAGTCCTTTGGCCTGCGCATAGGAAAAGGCCTCACATACACCACTTAA
>OGFF01003264.1_pt1 | contig 12393 bp, 12 predicted proteins | sample 1570751 | NCBI WGS metagenome assembly OGFF01 (sample SAMEA2581951, study PRJEB24529) | metagenome | biome: Human gut stool | place: China | collected 2011 | reverse complement strand
TTCAAAAGCGTCCTCCTTGCCGGGTGCCAGCACATAGCGGAACGGCTCCGGCAGAATGGGAAGATCGTCATAGCGCCATTTCTTGAAACGCTCGTCATAGCCGCCCGCATCCATCGGGGATACCAGGTGCCCAACGCACCAGGATACAAGAAGGCCGCTGCCCTCATAAAAGCCATCGGCCCTGGATGAAGCACCCAGGGCCGACGCGATAGATTTTGCCACACTCGGTTTTTCCGCGATAATCAGTTTCAAAAGACTACCTCCTAAATTGTGATAGAAATGTTGATTTATCATTGTTGTGCAGTATAATTGTGGATATCAGAGAACGGAGGCGTTATTATGTTTGAACGGAAGTATGAAATAGTCCCCAATGCACCAGCGCATACGTCCTGGGATGACTATTCTAAGATAAGTCTCAAAGAATATCGGAATCTTCTTGAAACAGCATCAGATGACGAAACTGCATTTCAACATTTTTTTGAGGAAAACCCCTCTTTTGTCCCAGGTGCTTTTGAACTCTTTGGCAGTTCTGGACACTACCCGTATACGCAATCTCTGATTACCCAGCCAAAACTTGATGGGGGTATTTTCAATCGCGTTCCAGATTTTATCTGGCTCGCACAAGATAGTTTATCATTTACTCCCGTTTTGATTGAAATAGAGAAGCCAAACAAGCGGACGTTTACAAATGCAGCGATACAGTCCTCAGATTTTACGCAAGCACTTGGGCAACTGCAAGAATGGATGTCGTTATTAAGCATACCTGAAAACATTCTGCAGTTTTACCGTTGCTTTGACATTCCTGAATGGATGAAAAAGAAGAGATTCGCCCCGCAATATGGGTTGATTTATGGTAGACGAGCTGAGTATGAAAATAATTCAATCTTACTTGGAAAACGGGCGCAGCTTGTTCCACCTAATGTAATGCTTGCGTCATTTGATAGACTACAGCCTGACCCCAAAGGACAAGATTTGTTATGTACTTCTTTATCTCACGGTCAGTATACGGTAAAAACAATTCCCCCAACCTTCAGGTACTCACCCATGACAGCGGATAATTTATCTGTAGTAAACGGTTTTGATTGTGCAATTACGAAAATGAACCATTGTTCTGATGAGCGAAAGAATTTTCTTATAAAACGATATCCTTATTGGAAGGAATATGGTAGTTTGGACAATAAAGGGGTTATGAATAGCTCCGATTGCGAATAAATAGTTGGCACCATATATTTTGTGGTGCCAACTATTTTTAACTTTAAACTATATCGTCCTCATTGACCATTTCTTCATCCTCAAAATCGTAATCGTCGGGATCGGCGCTGACCTTCATGCCCTGCTTCGGCTTGGTGAATTTCACATAAGCGAAGGCCCCACCGCCTGCCAGCGCCAGCAGCAGGACAATGACCAGCAGACCGCCGCTGCTCTTTTTCTCCGGCTGCTCTGCTTCAGGCTCCGGCTCTGCCACTACCTCCTTGCCGCTGCACTCGGAGAGGTTATTCTTGCAGACAGGGCAATTCGTATTTACCGCGCCAGCCGCACACTTTTCCTTGCAATTGCAGACGGCGGGTACCTCCGCCGCAGGCGCATCGTCGCCCATGAGCGTCAGAAGGTCGGCTTCGTCCACCTGGTTCAGAAAATGCACGGTTTCCTCGCCCTCGTCGTCACGGTCAATAATGAGATAGAACACGTTGCCGTTTCTCGTTTCCACAGTGATAAACTGCTTGCCGCTCCGGGTACTGCTGCCGATATCGTCGATCAGCGAAAGGTTCCCGTCCGGCGTCAGGGCGGCATCGCCGCTGCCGCCCATAAGCTGCTCAAACAGCTCGCTCAATTTGTCGGGATCAATGGACAGAGATAGGCCGCCGTCAGCCTCGCCGCCCGTATCGCTGAGTGTCATATAGCCGGAATAGACGTAGCCGATTTTCTCTGGCAGCCGGACCATATACCAGTCGCCGTCCATGCCGACGACCTCTACCACCGTCCCGTTGGGAAGCTGCGTAAAGGCGTAGTTATCCAGCCCAGCGCCCGTGCGGACATTCAGCTTGCCGCCGTTGGTGGTGACGGTTCCGGTCTTGCCGGATTTCTCCGTGCTGATAGAGCCGAACAGCGCGGAGATCAGTTTGGAGAGATCGGCCCCGGTGACATCCGCGCTGTCAGTCGGTTCCGTCTGCGCCTCGGAGGTAGAAGCTGCATCCCCATCACTTGCAAAAGCGACCGTGGAAAAGACCGTCATGCAGAGCATAACGGCCAGCAGCACTGCAAACATGCGGATCATGTGTTTATTCTTCATCGTCGGCACCCTCCATCATGTCGGGATCAGCGGTGCCCTCCCTTTCCATCATTCCTTCCGGCAGGGAGATCATGCCGCTGGCGTAGGCGCGCAGGAAGGCGGTCAGCTCCCTGTTGTCCATGTGGACAGCCTTTACCATGCGGACAATTTCCAGATTTTCTTCCTCCGCAAGCTGTGCCTCCAGCGCACGAAGGCGCTTCTGCTGCTCCGTGATCTTCTCCCGAACCTTTTCAATGTCACGACGGATCTTCTCAGTAGTTGCCATAGTCAAATAAACTCCTTTCCAAATCGTTCTCTCCATGAATAGTTGCGTCCAAGCCCCTGAACAGTTTTCAGGTTGGCCCGTGCGTTATCCTCCAATGCCAGCGCACGCCGGAACAAATCCGGGTAATGCTCCCGCAGGTCGATGATCTCCTCCGCCCGCATGCTGGGGCAGAAAAAACAGGAGGACTTTCCCGGCTGCGGCAGGCCAGCCGCCTCGATTGCCCGGATACACGCCTCCCGGTCCCAGCCCCATTCCATCAGGGGATACCATTTGCTGTACTTCGGGTCTGCCAGATCACGCAGAAGGACCTTGTCGCTGCGATAGTGTTCGCCAGCATCATAGCCGATGAACTTGACCACCTTTTTTCCGCTGGCCCAAACCTCACGGCACGGAGGATAGTTGTTGCAGAACTTTTCCTGCGGTCCGATCTTGTGTTTCAGAGAGCACCGCTTGAAACCGTAGGCGATGGAGGGCAGCGTACCGCTTTTCAGACATTCATCCTCTAAGGTCAGCCGCCTGCCGTCCCTTGTGATCTTATAGATCCGTGTGATCTCCGGCATACCGTGTTCCTTCAGCCAGCGATCCATGATATCCAGATAGGCGTAGGTATGGGGATGCTCGCCGCCTGTATCCGCAAACAGAATCAGGTCAACGGGGATACGGTGCTGGTGCAGCCCAACAAGAAGGGCGGTGCTGTTCGCACCGCCGCCATAGGAAACAATATTGATAAACTCACCTCCATCAATCATACTGCGGTCTGCCGTAGGCGTAAAAGTGCTGCTGCCAGTAGCTTGTATTGAGCCTTGCGTACTGGATTGGGTCGCCGCAGTGCAGAAACATGGGGTTGCCCGCATCGTCCAGCCCCACATAGAAGCCGACGTGGGAGATGCCCGCGGTGTCATAAGTCCCAACGAAAAACACCAAGTCGCCCGGCTGCGGATCGGATACCCGTGTAGAAATGTTGTAAAGCCCCTGCGCTCCCAGCCGCCCGGTATTGCATAGGCCGCTGTTGGTCAGAACATAGCTGACAAAGCCGCTGCAATCAAACGAGGTGGAAGGGCTGCTGCCGCCCCAGACGTAGGGATATCCCAGGTACTTTTCCGCCTCCGTAATAAGCGCCGCAAAGCGTTCATCGGAGAGGTATTCCGCAGGGATTTCATAGTCCTCCGGCGGGTTCGTGATGTACTTGTCCACATACCCGGAGGACGGGAACAGGTCGGAGCGGTTTCCCAGCGTGGACATATACACGGCGTACATGGAAAGCATTTCAGTATCCATGATGTAAACGGGGACATGGCTCAGATCGAAGTTTTCAAGCTCCACGGTGCAGATGTAATACGTGTACGGGACGTCCACTTCATATGCGTTGCCCTCGCTGTCCGTTCTCGTCTCCGTGCGGTAGCGCGTCTCCGTGGTGACCGTCTCGGTAAGGATATATTGCTTGTCGAACAGCATTTGAAGATCATCCTGTACCTGGTCAATGGTGAACTGGCCCTCATGGAGCGCCGACAGAATGGACAGCAGCACATAGGGATCGTGCTTGATCTCGTCCAGATCAAAATGGTACTCGTCATAATCGTGGGTCTGCTCATAGGTGTCCAGATACTCCCGCAATTCATCCTCCATCGCGCAGTAGGCGGCCTCTGCCGCCAGCAGGTCAGAATCCTCAGAGAGATAGGAGGACGCGACAATGTTGGACACGCCTCCGCCGAAGATGGAGGAACAGGATTGCAGCAGCCCCAGCAGCATGACCAGCAGCAGGCCGATCCCGCCAACAATCAAAAACGCCTTTTTGTGTTTGGAAACAAACTCTCCGGCCTTCTTCGCCGCATCCGCGCTTTTCTTTGCGCCCTTCGCTGCTGTCTGCGCCGCTGCCGCCGCGTCCCCGGCGCTATGCGCCGCCCGGTATGCGGCGGCATACTGCTTTTGCAGCTTCTTTTTTTGCCACATCCGGGAAATGGGGTTGCTGGCTGCAAGTTGGGGATTCTCCCGCAAAGCCTTTTGGTACAGCGCATCCGCGTTGGCTTGGACTGTCGCCTGCTCCGCGTGGGACACCTCCCGCCAGGGTTTCAGCTTGCGGTCCGCCTGCCAGTTATGGAGCTTGCGGTTTCCGTAGCGGACAGCCTTTTCCATGCCGCGCTCCGTCAGGTGTCCCGCCTCCACGCCGACATTTTCCTGCTCCACCTCATGCACCTTCGCATGGGCGGCGTGGCCGATCTCCTGTAACGGACGCGCCAGCGGGTTCACCGGCTGATGGAAAGAGGGCTGCTTTTCGGGGACGGCGGCCCGTGCCGCGTCCAGCTTATCCGCCGCCTTATCGGACTTGCGGATCACCTTTTGCAGCTCCGGCGCGGCGCGTTCCTCGTCCGAGAACTGCAAACGGGAGGATGGACGGTCATTGGCCGCCGTACCCTCCCGGTAGGACTTGCGCCGTTTCCGGCGCTTTTTCTTTTCGCTTTTATGGATACGCCGGTCATCCAGCCGCTCCGCCGCGCTGTGAACAAACGCTACGGAATCGCCTGATGGAGAATAGTCCTGCTCCGGCGCACGGTCGGATACCCGGCTTGCCTCGCCTGTGACCATGTTGACGGAAATGGCTCCGTCGCGGGTCATCTTCTGCGCCTCATTCTCGGAGGCTTTCCATTCCTTCATGCGTCACCACCTGCCTTTCCGTAGGGGCAAATGCTCACGCACTCGCCCGTCTCGATCATGGAGATATACTTGAAAATGGGATATGCTTGCGGCGGGCAGACCGCGTTGCCCAGGGTTTTCAGCCGTAGGGCGCGGTCCGCGGTGTTTTCGGTGATACGGGGGACTCCCTCTGGTTCGGCGGCCCAGAGGATACGTCCGTCCATTTCCGGGGGAAGCCCATGAGCCATTCCACCCAATCCGGGTTCAGCGCCGCCGTCTCGGATAGCGGCTGCTCCTGCCGGATCACCTGCGCCGACAGGTTGGCAGACGGGGCGCTGTTGCGAAACGCCGCCGGTTTCAGCGTGGAGCGGTAGCCCTCCGACGCTGCCGGGGTCAGATAGAACACCGCCGCCGACAGGCTCAGGCTCCAGATGGCCCCGTTCCGGTTCACCTTGCGGAAGATCCCGTTGTCGGAGAGGTACACATCCAGGTTGGCCGCGTCCCTGCAGGTGTTCTTGTCGGAGGCAAGGGGTGTGGGAAACATCAGCCGCGACGATAAAAGTTCGCTGGCGCTCATGCCATGCGCCGACGCCGCAAGCCGGAAATACGAATGGGAGAACAGCGTATCCCGCTTTTGCCAGGTCAAAGATCGTTTTGTCGAGCCCCATATTGATGAAGCCAGCAACATTTTCCCCAAGCACCCAACGGGGCCGCAGCTCGGTAATAACGCGGCACATTTCCGGCCACAGGTAGCGTTCATCCGCAAAGCCCTTTCGCTGCCCTGCGGTGGAGAAGGGCTGGCAGGGAAAGCCGCCGGAGAGGACGGTAACGGTTTTAAGTCCTGTTTTTTCAAAAAACGCCTCCTTCGTAAAAGTTGTGATATCCCGGAATCTCGGCACCTCCGGCCAGTGCTTTTTCAGAACGGAATAGGGATAGTCCGCCCACTCGCATTGACAGACAGTGCGGAAGCCCGCCGCCTCCGCCGCCAGGTCCAGCCCGCCGATGCCGGAAAACAGACTCACATGGGTCAGTTGGTTTGCTATTTTGTATTCACCTCCTGATTTTGGGTATAGAAAAACCTCGCTTCGATTGAAGCGAGGTTCCCATTATATTCCCTCTGGTAACATAGATAATTGCTTAATTCTGCTAAGATCGTTCTCTGTCTGATGTCTAAACACATACTGAGATATCCTTATTAAGATTTGCTTGTATTCCTCAAGCCCGTCATCGTCAAATTCGAGCAGCCCATCATGTAGTTGGTTTATAATAGCCATATTTTTTTGCAAAAAGATTGTCGGAATCAGCAAGTCGTTAATATCATTCCAGCCGGTATATTGCCTTCGCGCAGCATAGTAAGCATCCATCTTTTCGTCGCAGTTGCCTCGACAAGCTGTATAACAATGAACACATTTGTGCGTTGTGGGGTCTGTAACAAATCCCACTATTCCGTGATCATCGTTTTCTGGGTTTAGTAAATCAATGCCGCATACTGCGCATTTTAGTGGCTCATATGATGCCAGAATTTTTGACGGAAGCCTTTTGCGTTCGTCCTCAATCCATTTCGCATAAGATTCTGGGAAATACCGCCGGAATAAGTCATAGCGTTTATGCTCTAATATGCTGCTTTCTATTTTTCCTCGATCAAATACCTGAATCTTATATCTGCCTCTATACGAATCGAGACGTGTATTTAATCCTCCACTCGGTAGGGTGGAATAGAACCCTATGAAACCGTCAGCCTTAAATTGCTCAATCCTATCCGATATGTTCGCTTCGTCATCAGGTGTAACAGATTTCCCAGAATGAGCCTTGTGCTTGCAGCTAATAAGCCAAACGGTACGATTAGTGCTGAGAGTTCCAAATTGTATCTCCTCGGCTAAAATATCTTTTCCCCCATCAGCACCGCGACTTGGCTCAGACAGAATTTTGAAGTTCAGGATTTCCGTCAGGAAGTCTCTGGCAAACAGTTCAAATGAGTCTTGATTACCGGATGCAACATGAGCTTCAGGTATCTCGCGAAAATCAATACACGGCATATTACTTCCTCCAATCAATATATTTTCACTAAGTATATCACATCCTTTTTTATATGGATAGTAATTTTACTACTAAGTTTCATACTGCTCATTTTTACCACAAAAAACACCGTCGAATTATCTTCTGGATTGCTATTTCAAGAACAAGCACCCACATAAATCCGTTCAGTCGTCGTCCTCGCTGCCGTCTGGATCATACGGTGTCAGGTGTGTCCGGCGGATGGCACTTTCCAGCATATCGAAGCCCGTGACACCCGTGCTGTCCGGGATGCCCCACCTGCGGTACATCCTTCGGATGCGCGGATTCTCGCCGGAGAGATTCTTTTGCAGCCGCGCAAGCTGCCGCTCCGTTTTCACTTCTACAACACGGTTGCGGAGAAAGCTGTACTGTGCCAGCAGGTCAAAGAGATCGCCCACCAGCATACGGAAGGCGCTGCCGGAAATGATGTAGGCGGGATCATTGCTGGAAGCGGCACGCTGCTTTTCCCTGATTTTTGCGTCATGCTCTTTCAGCACGGCGGTCAAGGGCGTGAGCTCTGCCGCTTTCAGCTCCGCAAGGTCCTTCCTGTCCCCAAACACCAGATAGCGGCCGGGGATGCGCCAGGCGGTGAACTTTTCCTCCGCGATCTCGCCGTAGTGCTTTGCCGTCTTGACCAGATTTGCCATGTCCTCCGCGTCCTTTACCTTCCCGGCAAGGAACGCGAGTTGATGGAGCAGCCCATAGAGATGTACTTCCTCGTCGATGTGGGTCTCATAGGTCTTTTCCTCGATGATATACAGCTTCTTCCCTTCCATATCGTGCTCCTTTCTGAATTTTGGGCATAAGAAAACCCGCCTTAACCCAGGCGGATTTTCTATCAAAATATTACTCCTGTATTTTTTTGCCTAAGTACAAAAACAATGAATATAACTCATTCAAATACAAAAATTTTTTTAACAAATTGACCTCACTTTCTACTTGATAAGCATGACCATGTGCAATTTTATGACGTGATTCATTTGAAGTCGCATCAGGATTGGAATGTTTAAAATTTTCCGTAAAAGCTGCCTCAATCTGTTCAATTACATCATTAAATACCTCGTATTCGTAGATTGATACATCGTTGCTTTTTTCAAGTTCTCTCTTAATGTCCTCTATTGCTTTTTCTACTTTGTAACGTGGATTATCAAGGGATGTTCTAACAAAATCTGTAATCACTCCTTCTGTATGCACAGTTAGCAGGGTTACAGAAGAATTAAAATAGCGCCTCGAATGATTGACGAGGGCCTCGTGGAAAATTCTTTTACGACAAGTGAAGTACGGTAATTCATCCCAACGCTTTACCACCATCTTTAAAGCCTTGCAACGGTCGTTCCGAAAATGCCCAATAATTAACTTGTTCACTTCATCAGTACTTAAACTTTCTTGGTTGTCGTGGATATAGTTTACAAGTTCGTCCGGCAGTTCATCAGAATAAAACCAGTCATATTTTAATAGCGTTTCTCTTTGTGCGCTCCATTCTTTGCGATATGTCAACAAAGAGAAGTCCATATTGGACAGTATGGATTGTGTTGCGATTGCAAATTGCAGCAACGACGATTGCATGACCTGCAAACAATCTTCAGATATTCGCTTGGCACTTTCTTCCAGAGCCTGTAAAGGAGCAAGCATAGCTTGCACATTAATTACTGGCTGCGGAATATTAGCGATGACCGATGCAAGTTCGGGATACTGGATTTGGGGGACATTTACTAATGCGGATTGCAACTGAGCGAAATTAATCTTCGACATAGACTGCATAGCAGAAGATATTTCTATTGGTGGGATTTTAGGAATACCGGTCAGTGCTGAATGAAATTGTGGCAACTCATATCGGGGCATATTTGATATTGCGGGAGTTAACCCGGGAAGGCAATCGTGAGGTATAGTCAGATTGCTCAAAGCATTGCCAAGTGATGTTGAAAGCAACTTGTTCTGTGATTCAAAGATTCCGGATATTCTTTCGAACGATTTTGAAAGGCCTGCCGTTGCGTTTTTCAGTATAGATTCATTAGCTGCAAAAAATTGCTCATAGGCACTACTTCCAGTTGCCTTATCATATTCATTTTTCAGCTTATCATCTTGTTCGAGAATCACATTTAATACAAGAAGCAGGCTGTCGTCCGATGCACTCAGAAAATCCGTTTCAGTCAGACCTTCGCCATCATTACATTCTGTGTTTTGAAACATGAGAAAAACAGATTTTGCAAATGCCGTGCGAAAATCGTCCCCCTGCTCATGATGCTCAAACATTTTTGTGCAACAATTCATGCTAAAGAAAACACAGATGTTTGCATCTCTCCCAGACAATGAAATTGTGATTATTGGAGCATTATCTCGAAATGATGAAAAATCTATTCTATCGCTCATTATTTCACTTCCTCATTTTGAAATTATATCACCTCCTCCCACAAAAAGAAAGTTTATCGTAATTCTTCCGGCATAACCTCGCTGGGCTTGGTCGTGAGAAGTTTGTATAGCTCCGTATCCTTCGGGAACTCGTCCCGGAAGGGCAGGATCACATTCTGGAAGAACAGAAGGCCGTTGCCGGGGTCCGCGTTGGTCACATAGGCAAGCTGCTCGGCGGAGATGTTCAGCCGCTCCGTCATCAGCTTGCGGTCGCCAGCAGACAAGTTCAGCAGGTAGATGAAATCGCTGTTTTCCAGAATGTTTTCGATCTCCGGCGAGGAAAGCAGGTCTTTGGGGTTCTGTGTCGCCCCGGTCGGGACGCCGCCCCACTTTCTAAAACGCTTCCAGACCTCGGTGCTGTATGCCGCCGTCTGTTCCTCCTTCAAGAGCAGATGAAATTCGTCCACGAAATACCAGGTGGCCCGTCCAATGGAGCGGTTCACCGTGACGGTGTTCCACACCGCGTCCTGGACAATGAGCCCCCCCCCCCGGGTTTCGACATACCGATATACCGCAATGCCGCCGACAGCGTCACGATGTATGCCCGGCCGTCGCTCCTCGACCTGGAGGCCGTCATGCCGGCGGGAAGTTCCTCCGGCACCTCCGCCTTCAACTCCTACAGCATCGTTTACGGTCTGCTGGCCATGATGACCTATGCCGCGATATTCGTGATACTGTTCGTCATCATCGGTTCCCTGCGGAAAAGCATCCGCAATGACGACGTGTTCCGCAAATCGAACATCGCTCTTACGCGGGCCATCGGCATCCTGCTGATAGCCGCTTCGCTGCTCTTCTCGCTGATGAGCTGGCTCGAAGCGCGGGCCGCCGCACCCTATTTCGCAGGAAGTCCCTATGCGATAAATACGGCTTTCCCGTTCAACTTCGGAGAGATAATCATGGGCGTACTCATCTTCATCATCGCGGAGATATTCTCCATCAGTTCCACGCTGAGCGAAGAACAGAAACTCACCATCTGACCGGGAACCTATGACACGCATGAAAGCATACAAGAAAGACTGAGAGGCATGGCGATTATAATCAACATAGATGTTATGATGGCCAAAAGGAAGATGTCGCTGAACGAACTCTCCGAACGCGTCAATATCACACAGGCCAACATGTCGATACTCAAGACGGGCAAAGCCAAGGCCATCCGGATATCGACGCTCGATGCGATATGCCGCGTTCTGGAGTGCCAGCCCGGCGACATCATCGAATACCGCCCGGACGAACCGGACCCGGAGTAACCGGAGGAGGGGCTCCGCCCCGGCAGACAGCAGTGACACGCGATGAAAGACAATTACACATAAGTTCAATCAACTCTTAAAGTTAATGTTATGATTAGGAAAATCTTTTTAACGGTAGCCGCGACACTCGTAGCTGTTACGGGGCTGTTCGCACAGGAGCTTCCCGATGACCCCGAGGTACGCAAGGGCGTGCTCGACAACGGGATGACTTACTACATCCGCCACAACGACAAACCCGCCAATCAGGCAGAATTCTGGATTTTCGACAATGTGGGCGCACTGCAGGAGGAGGACTCCCAGCAGGGACTCGCACACTTCCTCGAACACATGGCCTTCAACGGGACCGAGAACTTCCCGGGCAAGAACATGATTAACTACCTGGAGAGCATCGGCGTGAAATTCGGTGCCAACCTGAACGCCTTCACCGCACAGGAGACGACCTGCTACAACATGTCCAACGTGCCTGTCACCCGCGAAGGCGTCATCGACTCCGCCCTGCTCATCCTCCACGACTGGGCGTACTACATCACGCTCGACGGCGACGAGATTGACAACGAGCGCGGTGTCATCGTCGAGGAGCTCCGCACCCGTCAGAACGCAAGCTGGCGGACCAATGAGAAACTCAGGCCCTATCTCTACGGCGATACGCGCTACACGACCCGCAACATCATCGGCAGTGAAGAGGGCCTCCGCAGCTTCGACCACAAGGAACTCCGCGACTTCTACCACCGCTGGTACCGCACCGACATGCAGGCGCTCTTCATCGTCGGCGATTTCGACGTGGACATGATGGAACAGAAGGTCATCGCCCTGATGTCCGACATTCCCGCCGTAGAGAACCCGGAACCCAAGCAGACAATCGTGATTGCCCCGAACGACGAACCCATCGTAGGCATCATCACCGACCCGGAACTCACCGGGACCAACGTGACGCTCTATATCAAGAGGGAACCGATACCCACCGAATACAACAAGACACCGGATGTCGCCATGCTCGACATGCTCGACCGCTTCATGATGACCATCGCCGACGAACGCTTCAGCGACATCGCCCAGAAACCCGACGCACCGTTCATCTCCGGAGGAATGTACAGCGGTTATATGGTCAACGCCATGGATGTGACGCTCGTGCAGGCCAACGCCCGTGACGGCGAAGCCCTGAGGGCATTCGACGCCATGTACACCGAAGTGGAGAAGATGATACGCTTCGGCTTCACGCAGTCGGAATTCGACCGCGCCAAGACCGAAATCGAACGCCAGATACAGCAGGAGTACGACCGCCGCGACGACCGCCGCAGCGATGAGTTCATGTGGCCGTTCATCTACAACTACATGCTCAACGCACCGATGATGAGCGCCGAGGATGAATACGAATTCAACAACTACCTGCTGCAGGTAATCAACCTCGACCTGCTCAACCAATTCGTACAGCAGATGCGCCTCACCCCGACCAACCAGGTAATCATCGTAATGGCTCCGGAGAAAGCGGATGCCGT
>OGFF01003262.1_pt1 | contig 12413 bp, 9 predicted proteins | sample 1570751 | NCBI WGS metagenome assembly OGFF01 (sample SAMEA2581951, study PRJEB24529) | metagenome | biome: Human gut stool | place: China | collected 2011 | reverse complement strand
CATGAAACCTATACGCAAAGTTGTCATCCCCGTCGCAGGATGGGGCACCAGATCCCTCCCGGCTACCAAAAACATCCCCAAAGAGATGCTGCCCATCTACAACAAACCCGTCATCCAGTATGTGGTTGAGGAAGCACAGCGCTCCGGTCTCAGCGATGTCATCTTCGTCACCAACCGTGACAAGAGCGTCATTGAGGATTACTTCGATCATAACCTGCAGCTCGAGGACATCCTCGAGAGGGAAGGAAAAACCGCTCTTCTGAAGCTCATCCAGGACGTGGCCGAGATGGTCAACGTCATTTCCGTCCGCCAGAAGGAACAGAAAGGTCTCGGGCATGCCATCATGTGTGCCCGCAGCGTTGTCGGCAACGAACCGTTCGCCACCAGCGTGGGTGATGACCTCATCTTCTCCGGCACGCCCGGCATCAAACAGCTCCTGGACGTCGCCTATTCGGAAGACAAGCCTGTGGTCGGCGTCATGGAAGTGCCGTGGGATTCCGTCTCGCGTTACGGCATCGTCGACGCTGAAGAGTGCGGTTTCGGCATCTACAAGGTGAACAGCCTTGTGGAAAAGCCTGCCAGGGAAAAAGCTCCCTCACGCCTGGCCATCGTGGGCCGTTACGTGCTCACGCCCGACATCTTCGAGTGCCTCGACAACACCAAGCCCGGCCTTGGCGGCGAAATCCAGCTCACTGACGCCCTTCAGAAGCTTTGCGAAAAGCGCGGCATGATGGCCGTACGCATCGATGGCAAACGCTTTGACGCGGGCAACTGGGTCGAATACCTTTCCGCCAACATTTATTTCGGCATACAGGACGAAAAAATCCGCTACCAGCTCATTGACTCGCTGAAGCAGTTCGTCCAGTTCTCGTAAGGCTGTTCTTACGCCACGCCTTTATTTCAGAGGCCTGCGTCTGCTCCGTGAGGAATCAGGCGCAGGCCTTTTCCGCATACACACACCTCTTGCTCTGAAAAAACGCCCGTGAACGCACTCGTCACCCTGCTGGATCCGCCTTTTTCCGATCTGACCTATTCCGTTCCTTCCGGACTGCCGGAAACACTCCTGAAACCCGGACAGCGCGTCGCTGTACCCCTCGGCCGCAGCCCGGTGCGCGCGGCTCTTCTGCGAAAGCTTACAACGGACACGCCGGAGGGGATTAAACTGCGGGATCTTATCTGGCCCCTCGAAGACTCCCCCGTTCTGCCGCGCCCTCTCCTTGATATGCTGGATGACCTCGCGCTCCGTCAGTGCGCTCCTACGGGAGCGGCCATTTCTCTCGTGCTCCCATTCCTGAAGGAAACACGGGTGACCCTGCAGCTCATGGATCGGGGGGAGAAGAACTCCTATACGCTTCAGGCACTTGCAAAGGCTGAGCCCGAGCTCAGGGCCAGACTGGCGGAACTCCTCGTTTCGGGACGGGCACATATGGTTTCTCCCAGAAAGGACGCAGCGAAAACAGAACGCTGTGTTCTCACCTGCAGCGCTCCCTGGCCCGTCCGCCCGCATGCCCTGCGGCAGATCCAGTGTCTCGAATATCTGGCCGTGCACGGAGCGACCAACCGCCGTGCCCTCATCCGTGTCCTCGGCGGGAAAGGGAAAGAAATCGTGGACAGCCTGGCCACTCTCGGACTTCTGCGCATCGAAAGTGATGACGGCCTGGAAGAGGCCGAGGCCATCAACGAAGCCCTTCTGCCCCCGCAGGACAAGGCCTTCGAACTCAATGTGGATCAGAAAATGGCCGTGGCAGACATAACCGCCGCGCTCAGAAGCGGAAAAACCGCCCAGCGGCTGCTCTACGGCGTCACGGGTTCGGGCAAGACGGCCGTGTATCTGGAGGCCGCCCGCGATGCGTTGTCACATGGGCGCAGCGTGCTCCTGCTTGCTCCTGAAGTGGCCATAGCCCACAAGCTGCGCCGTGACGCGGCTGCCGCGCTCCCCGGCGCTGAAATCATTTTCTATCACGGCTACCAGAGCCAGACGCGCAGGGAAGATGTCTTCCGGAGGCTGGCTGTCCGGAAGACGCCCTGCCTCGTGGTCGGCACACGCTCGGCGCTCTTTCTTCCCCTGCCCTCTCTCGGCATCATCTTCATTGACGAGGAACACGATGCCTCTTTCAAACAGGAAGACCACGTTCCCTATCAGGCCAAGGAAATAGCCTGGTTCCGGGCTGCCCGGGAAAACGCCGTGCTGGTTCTCGGATCAGCCACTCCCGATCTCAAGACCTGGTACGCTGCCCAGCACAACCTTCTGCCTGTTCTCTCCCTGCCGCACCGGGTCCACGATCAGGCGCTGCCCGATGTTCAGCTTGTGGACATAGGTAAAAAAAAATCCCTGGGGCAGGCGCAGGAACAGTGCGTCCTGGCGCCGCAGAGCCTCTCCGCCCTCGACGAAACCCTGAAGAAGGGGGAGCAGGCCATCATCCTCCTGAACCGCCGCGGCTACGCCCCGAGCGTCTTCTGCCCGGACTGCAGCACAGTGCTCACCTGTCCCAACTGCTCAGTGGGGCTTTCCTACCACAGGGATCTCGGGCGCCTCATGTGCCACTACTGCGGGTATTCCATCCCCTTCCCCGCGCCGTGTCCCAAATGCCACAACATGAATTTTCTTCCTGTGGGCGAAGGCACGGAAAAACTGACCGAATTTCTGGAAGAACGCTACCAGTGCAGCGTGCTGCGCCTTGATCGCGATTCCACACGCAGGGCCGGAGCTATGGAAGAAATCCTGAACAGTTTCGCCCATCACGAAGCACCCATCATGGTCGGCACGCAGATGCTCTCCAAGGGACACCATTTCCCGGATGTCACCCTGGCCGTAGTGGCCGACGGAGATCTCAGCCTGTCTCTGCCGGACTACAGGGCTGCCGAGAACACCTTTCAGCTCCTGGTCCAGTCTTCCGGGCGCGCAGGACGGGGAGAAAAACCGGGCCGCGTTTTTATCCAGACACGCGACACCACCCACTACTGCTGGCAGTACATCCGGACAGCCGATTACGAAGGCTTCTACCAGGAGGAAATTCAGCGGCGCGAACGCTTCGGCTACCCGCCCTTTGTACGCCTCGCTCTCATCCGCTTCACCTTCCCGCGCAGCAGCGCCGCGGGTAAGGAGGCCTTTAATGCCATAAGCGTTTTCCTGCATGAGGAATCGGCAAGGCGCGGCATACGGATCATGGGCCCTGTGGCCTGCCCCATTCCGGTGATTGGCAATCGCAGCCGCTATCACTGCCTCATCAAAGCCGAAAGCTGGAAGGAAGCCAGGAATCTGTATTACATCATCATGAACAGACCTGAAGCCGCAAAACTGCGCATACAACTCGATCTTGATCCTATAACAATGATGTAATTGACTGTAATATTCGTTGTAATTTCGAATATTATATTTTTAAAATTTTTCTAGATTTTTTCTATGAATAGAAACGAAAGCAAATATTTCAGCTTTACTTTAAATTTTCTTGACATTCGAACACTCATAGGCAATCTTTGTCTAAAGCCTGCCGGGCACAGGCAAATTTTTCTGGAGGAAATATGAAACGCTTTTTTGTTGCATTTGCGCTTGTGTGCGCCCTCGCTTTTCCGAATATCGCTTCCGCCGGGAACGGCATGTACCTGGCACCCAAATTCATGATGGCTTTTCAGAATACCGGAACTGTTGAGCGCTCCGGCATGAGCGGATTCGGCATCGACAAATACAATCAGTTCACGCTTGGCGGAGCTTTCGCCGTCGGCTATGACTTCTGGCCCCAGAACATGCTCCCCCTGCGTATCGAGCTCGAAGGCGCTCTCCGCGGCAACAGCGAGAAGGAATGGAACGGCCACAACGGTTCCGCCAAGGAAACCTTCAATGCCACCACGCTGTTCGGCAACGTGTACTATGACTTCCACAATGAATCCGCCTTCTCGCCTTACGTGGGCGCCGGCCTCGGCTTCGCCTTCAACTACTTCGGTGTCGACACGCACGACGATCTCGGCAGGAATCTTGGCAGCCAGGATGAACGCAGGACAAACTTCGCATGGAACGTCGGCGGCGGTGTCGCTTTCGCTGTGAACGATCAGGTTTCCATTGACGCCCAGTACCGCTATGTCGACCTCGGCTACACCGAAGTCTCCTCCAACTACGGCGGTGAAAGCCAGTCCGTTGGCATCCGCCCCTACAACCACGAAATCATGCTCGGCCTCCGCTGGGGCTTCTAATCCCACATCCCGGCATAACGTTTCAGGAGCCCTGCAGGAGCAAGCTGCGGGGCTCTTTTTTTGACCTTGAAGCGCCCCGGCTTCATGTGTAGACTTCCCCTGATTCCAACAGGATCGCAAACAGCTGAACCGACAAACGAGGTCCATTTGAAAAACGAACCGGATAAAATCATCTACTCCATGATCCGCGTTTCCAAACGTCATGGTCAGAAAGAAGTTCTCAAGGACATTTCCCTTTCCTATTTTTATTCCGCCAAAATCGGCGTCCTCGGCCTCAACGGCGCAGGAAAATCCACACTGCTCAAGATCCTCGCCGGCGTGGACACGGCCTTCGAAGGCAAGACGGTGCTGGCCCCGGGCTACACCATCGGCTATCTCGAACAGGAACCCCTTGCCCATGAAGAGCGCACCGTGCGCGAAGTTGTCGAGGACGGGGTCGCAGGGCTGAAGGCCATAGTCAGGGAATACGAGGAAATCAACGAAAAATTCTCCGAGCCCATGGACGATGAGGCCATGAACGCCCTCATCGAGCGTCAGTCCAAAGTTCAGGAAGAAATGGACGCCCAGAATCTCTGGGACCTGGACTCCCGCATCGATATGGCCATGGACGCCCTGCGCTGCCCGCCTCCGGATATGCCTGTATCTCAGGTTTCCGGCGGCGAACGCCGCCGCGTGGCTCTCTGCCGGCTCCTGTTGCAGTCGCCTGATATTCTCCTCCTGGACGAACCCACCAACCACCTGGACGCCGAGTCCGTGCAGTGGCTCGAAGACTACCTGCACACTTTCCCCGGCACAGTCATCGCCGTCACCCACGACCGGTATTTTCTGGATAACGTCGCCGGCTGGATCCTGGAACTGGACAACGGCAGGGGTATTCCGTGGAAAGGGAATTACTCCTCCTGGCTCGAACAGAAACAAAAGCGCCTCGCCCTGGAGGAACGCGCTGAGACGGAACGCCAGAAGACACTGGCCCGCGAGCTCGAGTGGATCCACATGTCTCCCAAAGGCCGCCACGCCAAGAGCAAGGCCCGCATCAACGCCTATGAAGCCATGCTCTCCCATGAGAGTGCCCGCCGGGCCAAGGATCTGCAGATTTATATTCCGCCGGGACCGCGGCTTGGCAAGAGCGTCATCACTCTTGATCACGTGACCAAAGGCATGGGGGACAGGCTGCTCATGGAAAACGTGAATGCAGTTATTCCCGCAGGCGCCATCGTGGGCATTATCGGCCCCAACGGCGCAGGCAAAACCACGCTTTTCAAAATGATCGTCGGCGAGGAAAAGCCGGATTCCGGCACCGTGACCGTCGGAGACAGCGTCAAATTCGCCTACGTGGATCAGATGCGCGCCTCCCTCACCTCCGGAAAAACGGTTTACGAAATTATCAGCGAAGGCCGTGACACCATTGATCTCGGCGGCATCGAGGTGAACGCCCGGGCCTACTGCACGCGTTTCAATTTCAATGGCCAGGATCAGCAGAAGAAGGTGGACGTCCTTTCGGGCGGTGAACGCAACAGGCTCCACCTCGCGTGTATGCTGAAATCCGGAGCCAACGTTCTCCTTCTTGACGAACCCACCAACGATATCGACGTGAACACCATGCGCGCCCTTGAGGACGCCCTGGAAAACTTCGCGGGATGTGTGCTCGTTGTCAGCCACGACCGCTGGTTCCTCGACCGCATAGCGACGCATATTCTGGCTTTCGAGGATGACGGTCAGGTGGACTTTTTCGAGGGCAACTACAGCGAATACGAAGCCGATCGCAGAAAGCGCCTCGGAAAGGAAGCCGAACAGCCCCACAGGCCCAAGTTCCGCAAGTTCACCCGCTAATCCTTCCCTGCCTGAAACGAAACAGGGGGTGCTTTCCGTTATAACGGCAGGCACCCCCTTTCTGTTTTCCGGCCAGCTCCGCGCTGGCACGTCACCGCGCTCAGATCTGACGTCCCTGGCGTGCCAGATCCACCAGCTCGCGGAAGAGATCATCGGGGATGAAAATGCCTTCCCTGAGGTTTCTGCGCCTCTGCTGGAAACGACGCTCGCCCGGGATGCGCGCGCCATCCTGCGAGGAAATGACTCCGGCCAGCGAGCCCACTTTGGCAAGGAATGACCCGCTGCACTTTTCCGGGTCAATAGCCATAAATGTCTGCCCGAGATCCGGAGGCAGATGATCGTCGGCCATGAAGGGGGCCGCTTCATAGCCGCAGTTTGCACCATTCAGGCAGCCTGTCAGAATTTCCACCATCATGGCAAGAGCAGCCCCTTTAACGCCTCCAGCCGGAAGTATGGTGCCTTCAAGGGCTTCCATGGGATCCATTGTCGGCTGACCATCGCGATCAAGAGCCCATCCGGCCGGTATTTTGGTGCCCTGCTGATGGGCCATGACCAGTTCAGCCCGGTTAACCCTGGAAAGGGACATGTCGATGATAATGGGATCGGGGTAACCGGGACAGCCGAATGCTATGGGATTTGTGCCGAAAGTCGGCCTGTTTCCTCCCCATGGGGCCATGGAGGCAGGGGAATTGGACATAATAATGGACACAAGCCCCTCCCTGGCAAGACGTTCGGAAAAAACGCCCAGGGCCCCGCAGTGGTGGGAATGGGACACTCCGGCCATGGCGATACCCTGTTTCCTGCTCAGCGGCACAAGCGCGTCCAGGGCCATATCAATGGCGGGAAACGCAAAACCGCTGTCCGCGTCCACCCTGACAATGGAAGGAGCGCCCTGCACGATCTTCGGTTTCGCGTCCACGCGGATTTTTCCTTCCCTTACCTGATCGACGAAAAAAGGAATCCTCGAAACCCCGTGCGCCGTCAGTCCGTCGAGCTCAGCGGTCAGGAGCGGGGACACCACGCTCCGCGCCGTACTCTCGTCCGCTCCTGCGGCAGTCAGAGCGGCCATGCACACACCACGCAGTTCTTCTTCTGTCAGTTTCATGTCATCAGTCCCCCGCGCCGAGATTTTTGTTTTCTTATATTGCCGCAACGGGAAAATGAGTCAACACAAAGGGAGAAAAGCCGGCAGAATGGTGGCGGGAAATTCCTCCCGGTGCTAGAGTAGAAAAAATATATGATCTTTCAGGAGGTGGAAGCCATGACTGAAGAAACAGCAAATTCAAAGGATATGCAGGACGAGATCAGGGAACTGACGAGGAAATTCGTTGAAGAGGAAGTCGCCAGGGCCCAGGCCGGAGGAAGCTTCGCTGACCTCGGACAGGCCATACGGAGGGCACAGGAAGCGGCAGAGGAGCTCGCCGCCGCCCGTCTGAAAAATTCCGGGAAAACCAGAGAAGAGTGAACCGGATTTTTTCATGCAAAAGAATCCCGGTTATCTTCCGCGGGGGGCTTCCCTCAGCACAGCATCGAGAAAAGGCCTGAGGAAGTCCTCGTCCTGCCTGCGCCAGGCAAGGAAGTACTCTACGGATGCCTCCGGATCGTCGATGGGAATTGTCACGCGGTCAGGTTCCAGCTCCCTGCCCCTTCGCGCCAGATCGCTGGAGAAGCAGGGCATGGCGTAGGCGTGCACAAGCTCCTCGAAAGAAGAAGAGCGCTCCTGCACGAAAAAATGCGAATCCGGCATTTTCTTCCGGGGGATCTCTTCCCAGAAGCCGATGCCCGGGCGGAGAGGTATGGCCGCACCGTTGAGATCGCTGAAACGCAGGCTTTTCCTGCCAGCCAGGGGATGACCGGCAGGCAGCGAGAACATAAGATGTTCTTCCCCGTATTTCCGGGAGACAAGCCCATGCCCGCGAACGGGCTCCGTGAGGACGGCAAGGCGGTAGTTTTCTGTCGCCAGTCCACTGATGAGCTCATGGTCCTCCCGGAGTTCCGTGGAAATGGTTCTGTCCCGGTAAAGAGCAGCCAGAAGCGGTACGATATCCCAGAGAGGAGCCGGCGCACAGGAACCGACGCTTATGGTGCGCAGACGCCTGTCGAGGGCGCGCACATTCTCAAGGACGCCCTGCACACCTGAAATAATGCGGCGCGCGCCTTCAGCGGCCAGACGGCCGCACGCGTTGAGCGCTGTCCTGTTCTTCCCCCTGTTGAAAAGGGGGACGCCGAAGTCATCCTCCAGCTTCTGCATAGAGCGGCTCAGGGCGGGCTGCGAGATATGGCACTTTTCAGCTGCTCCCGAAAGTGTGCCGCATTCGGCGAAATGGAGCAGTTCCTCGAGCTGCGTCAGTGTGACCATCCTCTTCTCCTTCCGCTATGCATACAGGGTATAGCTGTATGCTAAAAGAGTACTGTATATTTATCTGAAATCTCTCTAAAAGCATTTTTGTAAAAGAATTTTACCCCAGCATAGGATTTATGCCAAGGAGAGAAAATCATGGAATATGCAGTGCTGAATAACGGCGTGAAGATGCCCATGGAAGGATTCGGGGTGTTTCAGGTCCCTGACAGCAGGCAGTGTGAGCAGGCCGTTCTGGACGCCATCGCGAGCGGCTACCGCCTCATCGACACAGCTGCCGCCTATTTCAACGAAGAAGCCGTGGGTTCTGCCCTGAAGAAGTGCGGCGTGGCCCGGGAAGATCTCTTCATCACCACCAAGCTCTGGGTGCAGGACGCCAGCTACGAAGGAGCCAGGAAGGCCCTGCGCACCTCCATGAAAAAACTGGGACTCGACTATCTCGATCTCTACCTCATCCACCAGCCTCTGGGTGATTACGTAGGTGCCTGGCGCGCCATGGAAGAGGCCTACAAGGCAGGCACGGTCCGCGCTATCGGCGTGTGCAACTTTTATCCGCACCGTCTCGCTGACCTCTGCGAGACCGTGGAGATCATTCCTGCAGTCAACCAGGTTGAACTGCATCCCTTCTTCCAGCAGTCCAAAGCTCTCGGACTCATGCAGGAATACGGAGTGCGTCCGGAAGCCTGGGGCCCCTTCGCCGAAGGCAAACACGGCATCTTCACAGATCCCGTGCTGACGGGCATTGGCAAAAAATACGGCAAAAGCGCGGCCCAGGTCGCGCTGCGCTGGAATGTGCAGCGCGGCGTCGTGATCATTCCCAAATCCACGCACAGGGAGCGCATGGAACAGAACCTCGATATCTGGGACTTCACGCTGAGCGATGAAGACATGAAGGCCATCTCCCGCTTGGATATCGGTCACAGTGAAATCGTGGATCATAACGATCCCGCCTTCATCAGGATGCTGCACGGCATCAAGGTGCACGACTAGAAAAAGGCTCTTTCTTGACGAAAGGAATCTGAATCTGTAGTGTCACAGACGGGCCGGAATGGTGGAATGGTAGACGCAGAGGACTCAAAATCCTCCGGTGGCAACACCTTGTGGGTTCAAGTCCCACTTCCGGTACCAGCCTTACATGCGGGAAATCCATTTTCCCCGGCATGAGGCGCACACACTGGGTCATACAAGCAGAAAGCCCGTTCCGGCATACGCCGTAACGGGCTTTTTTCGTTTTCCTGCAGAAACTGATTTCCGCGGGCGATGAGGGCCGGGGCGCGGGACGCGCAAACCCTTCCGGCCCTACAAGGCTGAAGCTGCAATACCCGTATTGCGCTCGATGAGGCTGATAACACGGGAAATCTGACGGCCCGAGGGCGACGCACTGGAGATTTCATGCTCCACGGCAGAAATGCCCTTGATGACCGTAGAATGCCTCTTATTAACGCGGGAGCCAATTTCCTGAAGCGTCAGATGCGTGTGCTTGCGTACGAGATAGAAAAGCGTATTGCGCGCAACGACGATTTCGCGGCGGCGCAGGCGGGAACAAATCTGCTCCTCGGTAAGACCGAAGCCCTCGGACACGTAATGCATGATGTCTTCGAAGGAAGGCTCCACCCCGGCCGAAGCCTGGGGGCCGAACTGAGCGAGCACTTCCAGAGCCATCTCGGGCGTGAGAGGGGATTTGAAGACGCGCATCTTGAGAAGCAGCGTCTGCAGGCAGGACTCAAGCTCGCGGATATCACCGGTAATGTTGGAAGCGATGAGGTTGGTCACCTCATCAGGCAGGACGACCTGGTGCACGCTGGCCTTGCGCTGCAGGATTTCCCGGCGCATCTCGAACGTCGGAAGCCCCATGTCGGCCCGTATGCCCGAGCAGATCAGAGAAATGAGCTGTGGATCTACAGCTTTGAGCTCCCGGGGCTGGAACTGGCTTGTAAAAACGACCTTGCTGCCGCGGTTCTGCAGGTATTTGACGAGAGATTCCAGGTATTCCTGGGTTTTGATCTTGTTGTGCAGGAACTGCACATCGTCAAGGAGCAGAAAATCAAGACCGCGGATCTGATCCGTAAAAACATCGAGTGTGTTCGAACGGACACCGCTGCGGAACCTCGAGTAAAAATCCTCGGCTGTAAGATAAGCAACCCGGGCCTGATCACCCCGCTCCCGGAGCAGACGCTGGGCCACGGACTGCGCAATGTGCGTCTTGCCGAGGCCGGAACCAGAGCTCAGAAAAAGGGTATCAACGCAGCCGCCTGCGCGGCAGACGTCCTCGGCCGCGGCGAACGCCATCTTGTTGGTCGGCCCCACCACGAAATTCTCGAAGGAAAAGCGGCTGATCTTCTGTGCCAAAGCCTGCCCGGAGCCTGTCACAGGCCTGTTCAGGGGAGCCTGGGGAAGAAGACCCGGCGCGACAATGCGCGGCCGGACAGGATCTTCTGCCGGAGAAGAGGCTTTTTCGGACTTTCTGACAGCAACGGAGATCTTTTTTACAGAAACAGAATCCCGTGACGCCGCGACTGACTTGAACGTCAGCTCGACGTCATCCCTGCTGCAGGAAAATGCTTCAGCGGCAGCTGTGCGGATGACCGGTTCAAACCTCTTTTTCAGTCTGCCGAGGTAATACGAACTTGCCCCGGGCATGCTCAGAACGAGGGAATGTCCCGCAATTTCCGCTGTTAAGGGTTCAATCCAGACTCTGAAGTCGGATGAATCCAGCATTTTCTCTAATTTTTCCAGAATTTTTCGCCAATAATCTGCCATGGCCCTTCACTACCCTGACGCCTGACTGCCTGCAAATCTGAATATGCACCAGAATCGCCTTTTATCGCCGCGAAACGCTCCGGGGGAGGGTGTTTTTAACAACCATTTGTTTTTATTAATTTTATCTTGTGTCAATATTTTTCACAGAAAATTTTTCTCACGTCAGTTCCTTAACTTACGTGGATTCGTCATTTTACTGACACACGTCTGAAAACTCCTTTTCATCGAATACAAGCAAAATTTACTCCGATTTTCTCAAGTTTTCTTCGTTTTTTATTTACAGGCCCAGGAAAAGCCCCTGTTTGCCGGGTCTGTTCTGCCTTATCTGCACAAAGTTCCGCCGCCTCTCAGTTTTTATTTTTCATTAAAGAAAAAATAGTATGCCGTAATTTTCTTCAGGGTAAAGATGACACGGAGCCGGAAATGCGGGATAAGGGGTGCGCCCGGGGCAATTTTTTTATGTCAGGAACTTTGACAAAGCGTTGTTTTCCGGTTATATGTCTCGACCTTAACGTGTATTGCCATTCACACATGGCACGCGCTCTCCTCCTTCCCGCCAGCGGTTCGCTCCGAAGGCGGAGAGATCCTTCAGAAATTTCAGGGCGTCAGTCCCCCGGGACTGAACGGCGGTTTCTGCGGTCCAGGGCACAGAGAAGGAGCGGCACTTCCCGCGCCGACCCGGACGTTCCGCCGGGCAGTCAACGGAAATATCAAGGCGAGACACGCCAGGTATAGGAGTTTTTTACGATGGACATCATCAATCAGATTGAACGTGAAAATATGCGCATGGATATCCCGGTCTTCCGTCCCGGTGACACCGTGAAAGTTCACATGCGTATTGTTGAAGGCGAAAAGCAGCGTATCCAGGTCTTCCAGGGCAGCGTCATCCGCATGCACCGCGGCACCACGGGCGGCACCTTCACCGTCCGCAAGGTTTCCGAAGGCGTTGGCGTGGAGCGTATCTTCCCCATCAACTCCCCCTTCATTGACCATGTGGATGTGGTGACCAGGGGCAGCGTGCGCCGCAGCCGCCTCTACTATCTCCGCGACCTGAAGGGCAAGGCCGCCCGCATCAAGCCCCGCGGCAACTTCTAATCGTCTTCGTTTTTCTGACTTCTGGCCAGCTTCGGGTTTCCGGGGCTGGCTTTTTTTCTGACTTCCTTCCGGCGTGGTCCCTTCCTTCATGAGACAGAAAACACAAAGCAGAGGACAACACAGACTCTCGCAGGGCATGCTCCCTGGCCTCTCCCCTGCGGCTCTGCCCCTCGCCGGCCCC
>OGFF01003256.1_pt1 | contig 12448 bp, 8 predicted proteins | sample 1570751 | NCBI WGS metagenome assembly OGFF01 (sample SAMEA2581951, study PRJEB24529) | metagenome | biome: Human gut stool | place: China | collected 2011 | reverse complement strand
GCTTTGCAGGAAAATAACAGTCGGCTTGCATATGGGCGGCAGGGACGTCCGCAGGTCGGTCATTTTGCTTTTCTGCGTTAATGAATATTATTATTTTATAGGGAGATTGATATTTATGATCCGTGTCGGTATTTTAGGCTACGGCAACCTTGGAAGAGGCGTTGAGTTCTCTATCCGTCAGAACAAAGATATGTGCCTCAAGGCAGTTTTTACACGCCGTGATCCCGCTTCTGTAAAGATAATGACAGAGGGCGTTCCCGTTTATTCCGTAAACGATGCAGCAGCTCACAAGGACGAGATCGACGTTCTTATCCTCTGCGGAGGAAGCGCAAATGACCTTCCCACCCAGACCCCTGAGTATGTAAAGTATTTCAACGTAGTTGACAGCTTCGATACTCACGCAAGGATCCCTGAGCATTTCGCAGATGTTGACAAGGCTGCTAAGGAGTCCGGCAAGATCGGTGTTATCTCCGTTGGTTGGGATCCGGGACTGTTCTCTCTTATGAGAATGTACGGCAACGCAGTTCTTCCCGAGGGAAGCGACTACACATTCTGGGGCAAGGGCGTAAGCCAGGGTCACTCCGATGCTATCAGACGTGTAAAGGGCGTTAAGAACGGCAAGCAGTACACCATTCCCGTTGAGTCCGCTCTCGAGAAGGTAAGAAACGGCGAAAATCCCGTTCTCACCACCCGTGAAAAGCACACAAGAGAGTGCTTCGTAGTTGCTGAGGAGGGTGCAGACCTGGCTCAGATCGAGCATGATATCAAGACCATGCCCAACTACTTCTCCGACTATGATACTACCGTTCATTTCATCACCGAGGAGGAGCTTGAAAAGAACCACAGCGGAATACCTCACGGTGGTTTTGTTATCAGAACTGGCAAGACAGGCAACGGCGATAATAAGCACATTATGGAATTCAGCCTGAAGCTTGACTCCAACCCTGAGTTCACCGCAGGCGTGCTGGTTGCATTTGCAAGAGCAGCATACAAGCTTAACGCAGAGGGCGCAAGCGGCTGCAAGACCATTTTCGACGTAGCTCCCGCATACCTTTGCCCCCAGACTCCTGACGAGCTGAGAGCACATATGCTTTAATTTTGCGGTAACAGAAAATCCCGATGCACTGCGGTGTGTCGGGGTTTTTTGCCCTCACGTATTTATGCCGCCCTGACTTTTTCAGACGAACTGGTATAATAGGAGTATGACAATTACAGTATCCCGATGCGAGGAGGCATATCAAAATTATAACCTGTTTTGACGATATCAGCAAGCGCACCGCAGAGTGCGGCAGAGATGCCAAAGCGTATATTTTTCTTTCGTGGCTGTGACTTACCGAGGACGAGATGAAAAGCACAGGGGCAGATGATTATAACGCAGCAATGCGTATCCTTATGTGCGGCAGGCGAGAGCCTGCCGCTTTTGCGTGATAAGTGGACTGTTGGAAAAATCAGCACAAACAAAAGCAACAGGGACCTGCATTTTGTCTGCAAGTCCCCGTTAATATCGTTAATATATCTTATTTCCTTACAAAACTGTAGTCACAGCAGCTTCCGCCGTTTCCTATCTGCTGGGTATAAACAAAATCTGCTCCGGGAAGCGAGTCGTAAATGATATCATCTACATGGCAGAACACAGCCGTAAGCTCGGGTATGCCGTATTTCCTGAACAGCTGGTCAAAAATACAGTCGTGGGTTATCATGGAAAATGTGTTCTTCGGTGCCTGCGGCAGCTCGATGTTCCAGCCGTAGCCTGCTGTTCTGCGGAGCTTTATTGGCATATACACTTTCAGAAACGGCACGAACACAGGCAGCCGTGACAGCTTTTTCATCGTATTTATCTGTGGCTTTACAAAGTCGTACATGGCGTTCCGCACTATTGCTATGCTTTCCTCCCTTGTTCTGCCCCGCTCTTCATACGAGAACACAAACGCCAGCGAGGTGAAAAGGTTGCACAAAAAGCCGTAGTTCTTATCATCGGCATATGGCCTGTTGTCGCTGACAAGCCTGCCTATGCGGCTCAGTACCTTTTCCTGCATGGCTTTGTCAGAATCTGCAAAAAGCACGGAAAATCTGCTGTCTGAGATCATTTTCTCAGGGTCATATTCTTTCATTTCAAATCCCCTTTGTTTATATTAGCATATACTAACTAAATTATACCATCAGCTCGAAAAAGTGTCAATAGGAAAGCGTGTTTTTTGGCGATATTTGGGCGCATCAGGCAGATGATTCATATTATCTATTGTAAAAACTGCGCTTGTGTGTTATAATGTGTGCAAATGTGATTTGAAAGGACGTTTTGATATGAATAAAAAGATCATTGCCGCCTTGTGCGCTCTGACGATATGCCTATCTGCTGCTGCCTGCGGACAGACTGACAGTGCAGAGGACGCTCCTGCCGAGACAACTGCTGCCCAGAGCGCTCCAGCTCCTGTTACTATGGCGACCGAGGCTGTTCCCACTGAGCCTGTTGACCTCTCCAAGGGGCTTACGGACGCTATGTACGAGAGAGCTGTTGTCAGCGAGGGCAACAAGGCTCGCCTTGCAAAGGCTATGAAAAAGGCTGCAAACGGCGAGGACATCACTGTGGGCGTTATCGGCGGCTCCATTACTCAGGGAAGCAGTGCCACTGACCACAACAACTGCTATGCCGAGCTTTTTCACAAGTACTGGGTGGAAAAATTCCCTCAGAGCAATGTTAATTTTGTGAATGCGGGCATAGGCGGCACAAATTCCTATCTGGGCGTGCACAGAGTTGACACTCAGCTTCTTGACAGCAAGCCCGATGCGGTCATTGTTGAATTTTCCGTTAATGATACCGACAAGCTCATGAACAAGTATTCCTACGACAGCCTTGTAAGAAAGATACTTAACTGCGACAGCCAGCCTGCGGTAATGCTGCTGTTCACCACTCAGGAGGATGGCACCAGCCTGTGGGAGACTCACAAGGAGATAGGCGCTGCATATGACCTGCCCATGCTCAGCTACAGGGCTGCGGTTTATCCCGAGGTGTCTGCTGGCACTCTTGACTGGAAGAATATTTCCCCCGACAATATCCACCCCAATGACGAGGGTCACAAGCTTATAGGTCAGCTGGTAAGCAGATATCTTGACAGTGTTTATGACGACCTTGACAATATTGACGACAGCAGCGTTGCTTTTGATACTCCCGCTTACACTGCCGATTATTACAAGGACGCAAAGATGCTCGGCGCATCGGATATCACTCCCCAGGAGATAAGTGGCTTTGAGCAGGGCGGAAACTCCGTTTATCCCGAGCTTTTCCCCGATAACTTTGTGACCGAGGGAGAGGGATATCTGAAATTTGAGACAGAGTGCAAGTGCCTGGGCTTCTTCTACCTGAAAAAGGTTGACGGCAAGGGCGGCAAGTATGATGTTTACGTTGACGGCGAAAGAAAGGGCACTCTTGACGCTGATTTCAAGGGCGGCTGGGGCAACTACGGCGAAACTCAGCAGATACTTATCTCCAAGGACAGCGAAAAGCACACGGTTGAGATAAAGCTTGCCGAGGGCAGCACCAACACTTCACTCACAATTTTAGGAATAATGGAAAGTTAAATTGAATACAGCTGAAAATTTTTGTGCAAACATACAAAAAACACACTTGGCTAATCTGTAAAAATGACAGTTGAAGATTTGGCAAAAATGTGTTAAAATTAGCTTATGAATATTTATGGGAGAGATATCGGCATATGATGTTTCTTTCATAAACAAAGGATTTAAACAAATTTTTTCAAGGAGGAGATAAAAATGAAGCTTAAAAGATGTATAGCTTCTGCAACAGCTCTTGCGATGACCGTAAGCGTTATGGCATTTGCACCTATGACTGCTGAAGCTGCTCCGGTCGATAGACCTAATGGCACTGAAAGTGTTATCAAAACCTTCAGCATTGACGGCAACCCCGTTATGTCTCAGTATGCTTCTTGCTGGGTAAGCCTTTACGGAATCGACGAGTCAAGCTTTACTTCCGCAAATTATGTAAAGGTAACCATGGATTTTGACACTGCACCTGAGATCGGTGACGGCAAAAACAAAATGAGCGAGGTCGCAGGCTGGGGCTGGGGCTCCTACAGCGGCTGGTATAATGCAGGTCAGTTCTACGACGGAACCATCAAGAGCAGTAAAAATCTGGTTCCTGCTACCAGTTCAAAGGATAAAGAATATTACTGCTACCTTCCTGCTTCGGATTTTAAGGTTGATGACCATATAGCCGGAAATGTTCAGAACTATATTGCCGTTACTGCAACACTGAAATCTGTTGAGCTTGTTGAGATATCAAGCTTCTCTGCGCCCACACTTCCCACTTATAAGTATGATTTCGATCAGTCCAGCGGAAGCTGCGGCGCTTGGGGTCAGGCTGCTTTCACCGAAGTAGGCACTGACAAGACCGTTACCCCCGAGGTACTGGCAGACAATTCTGTAATTGCTGTCAAATATACAAGCTCAGATCGCCCTGACCTTGTTCTCAGCGACAGCAAGGGTGATACTTCTCCCCTTAACTGGATAAAGGTAAAGCCTGACGGCGTTGCCGACGGCGTTGCTTACTACATGATGGCTGATATGGCTGCAGCATGGACAGCAGCAGGCGGCAGCACAGATTTCTCCGATGTTGCCAAGCTCCTTGTTTCCGCAGGCGCCAATGATCTTACCGTATCTTCTGCTTCCGTTTACTCAAACTGCAGCAAGATAAAGACCATTACCCCCGTAGTAACACTTCCCGATTCCATCACAGTTTACACTACCGATACAGATGCTCAGGTAAAGCTTATCAAGGGTGCTGTCAAGGTAAGCGGCATTGATATGCTTACTTCCGATGACTACACTCTTACAGTTTCATCTGACGGAGCAGCAGGTGTTGCAGCATTTGCTCTTACCACTGTTGGAAAAACAAAGTATGAGCTTTCTGCCGATGCGGTTACCACAGCTACCTGCGTTATCAACTTTGAGGCTTGGAAGCCTACCTTCTATGATGATTACACCGTAAGCGGTCCCATGACCATTGATGTTGATTACAACTCCGATGCTTCCGCTGTTTCTTCCGCTATCACAGCTGCTATCGGTTCTCAGACAATCACAATGGAGCTTATCGCTTCCGAAGCAAACCACGCTCCTCTCCCTGCAAAGGCTATCGAGGACGTTATGACTTCTATCGTTCTTCCCGATTCCTACACCGCTGATTCTTCCGTTTCAGTACCCGTTACCATCGGTCTGAGCAACGTAATGAACGAGGGCGACGTTTACTATCCCAATTACACACTGGGCGCTTCCGGCGAGGCTGCAAGCTCCGTAACTGTTACATATACAGTTAATATCGGTTCTGACAGCTCCAAGCCCTCACAGCCCGATCCCGATCCTGTAGATCCCAATCCTAACCCTAACCCCAACCCCGATCCCGAGCCTGATCCCGAGCCTGTTCCCACAGGATATAACGGAGACGGCACCGATCCTACAGCAAAGTATCCTTCCAACGGCAGCACAGATTGTGCAGCAAGCCGTTATGCAGGCGGCAATGCGTACAGCTCAGCAAGAGCAGGCTATGCTATCCGTCAGGCAGCTTCCGGTTCTGAGGTAGTTATCATCATGGAATCCGATGACATTATCCTCAGAAGAGTTCTTGAGCTTCTTGCTCAGAAGGACAATGTAAACGCAACATTCGTTTACAGCGGATATTCCGTAACCATCAACAGCGACGATATCGACGCTGACGAAGTAACAGATATCGACCTTTCCAACAAGGGCAAGTTCCTTACCGCTGATGAGCTGGCAATGTTTGACGGCGCTATCGAGGTAAGACAGCTTAACCTCAGCACATTCAAGGGCATTGCAAAGGTACAGATCACCATGACAATGACCGGCGCTTCCAAGGGTGCAGACGGCACAGCTCTTGACAGAACCTCCGAGGGTCAGTTCAGATTCATTTCCGACGGTTCCGTTGGTGATGACAGAACATTCTCCTTCGAGATCACCGAGGGCGGCAAGTATGTCGTTTACACAGGCGACTGCGATGTTGAGGTTTACGAGGACGATGTTTGATCGTTCGGACTAAGCTGAATTCTTAAACAATGAAAGCACGTACTTAAAGGGGCACCCTTAGGTACGCGCTTTTTCTTGTATGCAGATTATATTTAATTTATATCTGTAGAATTTTTTATACCATTGCTGTATAATATAATCACATAATGCGAAAGGACGATAATATATGAAATTCAGACTTACAATAGATATTGACGAATTGAATTACGCTCAGGCAATAAGGGCTATCCTGCCCTTTGTGAAAAAGGAAGATATCCCGCTGCCCGAAATGGTGCTGAGTGCTGCCGAATCTCCGGGAGTATTGGAGAATTTTCTGAAATTTATCCCCCGGGAAAAGCAGGACGAGCTTATCCTGAAAACCTTTGACAAAAACAAGGTGAGGATAATCGCCAAGGCTCACAGGACTGCCGCAAAATACGGCGTGGATATGAAAATATCGGACGTTTCCCTTGAAGAGCGCACCGATGATGTTATAGTGTATTGATAAAAGGAAGGAAGAAGATCATGAACGAAACCATTCAGAACCTTATTACAAGAAGAAGCGTGCGCTCTTACAGCAACAAGAGCATTCCCGATGATGTGCTTGACCAGATACTTGATGCAGGCTCATATGCCCCCAGCGGAATGAACAAGCAGTCCGCCGTTATGGTGGTGCTCAGGGACAGAGACAGGATATCCGACATCTCTTTCCTTAACGCCAAGGTCATGGGAACAGACAGTGACCCGTTCTACGGCGCTCCCGTTGTTGTGGTTGTATTTGCCGACAGCCGTGTTCCCACCTACGTTGAGGACGGCAGCCTTGTTATGGGCAACCTTATGAATGCGGCTCATGCGCTGGGCGTTGATTCCTGCTGGATACACCGTGCCCGTGAGGTGTTCTCTACTCCCGTTGGAAAGGACATTATGAAAAAATGGGGACTTGATGAGAACTATGTGGGCATAGGAAACTGCATTCTCGGCTACTCCGACAAGCCTGTTCCCGAGGCAAAGCCCAGAAAGGACGGAAATGTTATTTTCGAGCATCACTAAGACGAAAAGAATTTTCCCGCTCATATTGCTGCTTCTCTGCGGCTGCGGAGAGGTGCGGGACGGCAATGTTTCTGAGACTGTTCAGAATATTTCTGAAAACGTTCAGAAAACCGAGAGTGCTGAAACGGCGGCGATTTCTGCCGTTCGCAATGACGGCGTGCTGATGTTCGGCTTCACCGCAGATGAGTTTGTGAACAGCTTCAATGCGGTTTACAGTGATGAATACGGGGAGGATTATCTCACTCCCGTTTCTCAGTGGAATTGCTATGAGGCGTGTTCCCCTTTAGTGGATAACAACGGCATGGCGTACTGCTTCACCGAGGACAGGGAGATATTATCCATGCCGAACATAACTTTGTTTACCGATGATAACGGCGGTGTATATGAGATAATGGCGACCTTTGATGACCACGGATATCAGGACTGGCTCAACAAGAAGTTCGGCATCATAAGCATGAACATGATAGAGACCGTTCTGCCCGATATGGCAGATACAGAGGCGTTTTACAGGGAGCTGTATGCACTTGCCGGAACAAATTTTTACGGTGACGATTACAAATTCCCGCCCTCGGACTTTTACCGCAGCGGAGATGTGGGGCTTTACTCCTATTACGGCGGCGGAACTATAAATATATGCGCTGTTCCTGCCGATGATGAGCTTGAAAATGAGCTTTCTCGGGCGGATTGTGTGATACATGGGATAGAATAATAAAAGAGCTGCTGCATTTTTTTGCAACAGCTCCTTTTATTATCCCTGCTCATTTTCAAAAAGCTCGCCGTCAACTATGCGGACTATCCTGCCTGCACTTTTGGCAACGTTCAGGTCGTGGGTTATCATGACTATGGTATGACCCTTTTGGTTAAGTTCGCCGAAAAGCTTCAGAACTTCCTTGCCTGTGGCGCTGTCAAGAGCGCCTGTGGGCTCATCGGCGAGGAGCAGCTTTGGGTTGCCCACCAGTGCCCTTGCAATGGCTGCTCTTTGCTGCTGACCGCCCGAAAGCTCATGGGGCTTGTGATCCATTCTTTCGCCCATTCCCAGCTGAATAAGGCGCTCCCGTGCGGCAGCCTCCGCCTCCGACGAGGTAAGCCCACGGAGCAGCAGTGGCATCATCACATTGCGCAGCACGGTGTATTTCTGTATCAGGTGATATTTCTGGAAAATAAAGCCCACATAACGGTTTCGCAGGTCTGTAAGGCTTTTGTCGTTCATTTTATGCACGGCGTTGCCTGAGAGATAATATTCGCCGCTGTCAAAGCTGTCCATGCAGCCGATTATGTTCATAAGGGTGGATTTTCCCGAGCCTGAGGGTCCGAGTATGGCGAGAAATTCCCCCTCCTTTACTGTCAGGTCGATGCCCTTTAGCACGTTCAGAACGCTGTCGCCCATGGCATAGCTTTTTCTGATATCCTTCATGCTGATAACGTCCATATTGTCTCCTATTCTGCGCTTGCCGCACGGACTGTGCCGTCCTCGCTGACTGTAAGGGTGAGGATTGTTCCGACGGTTATGCCACTATAGTCGGAGGAACGTCCCGAAAGTCCGGCTATTGTCATTCCCACGGGGATTATGTAGCTGCTTTCCTCGCCACTTTTAGTGATAGAAGCGCTCTTCCTGCCGCCTCTTCCGAAGCCTGCGCCGTCGGGAGCGTTCATATCACCCGAGGGCATTTCGGGCATATCTCCCGATGGCATATCTCCTGACGGCATATTTCCGTCAGGCATTTCGGGCGGGGTGCCGTTGCCGTCATTGTTGGGAGCGTCGGGGAGATCCGACGGCATATCGTAATTACCGTCCGACTTATCATCGGAATTGCTGTTATCACTGTCGTCTTTGTTTTCTTCCACTGTTCCCAGCGCCAGTGTAACATAGTTGCCTGCAATGGCTGTGACTTCGCCCGAAACCGTTGTATCTGTTGAAATTGCGGTGTAATTGTTGGGAGCGGCGGTGGTTATCTGCTGAGTTTCCTCTGCGCTGTCCGAGCAGGCAGTGAGGTTAAGGGTCAGCAGGGCAAGCAAAAGGAAAAAGCTTTTTTTATTCATATTATCTGCCTTTCTTATGTTCATATTTATTCTCCGCTGAGGGCTTCGATAGGTGTAAGGCGTGAAGCCTTGTATGCGGGGTAGAAGCCGAAAATAGTTCCCGTTGCCGCCGCAAATACCAGCGACAATACGCCTGCCGGCACCGACGGCTCTGCTCTTGTGCCCAGCAGCTCTGCCGCAGGGATAAGCGCATATCCTGCCGCCACGCCTGTGATCCCGCCGAATATGGCTATCATTCCCGCTTCAAGGAGAAATTCGGAAAGTATCACCGATTTCTGGCTGCCAAGGGCTTTCAGCAGACCTATCTCGCCTGTGCGTTCCTTGACCGTTACGAAAAGCACATTCATAATGCCAACGCCGCCAACGAAAAATACTATGGAAGCCACGGCGATAAGAAGCGTCTGGAGAGTGTCGGCGGATTTTGTTGCCGCTTCCATCTGGCTGCCTGCATCGGTTATGGTAAAGGTGGCTGAGGGATAGTTCTGGGTAAGCACCGCCTTGATATCCGCCATTACGTGTTCGACCTTCGATACATCGGAAGCCACTGCGGTTATCTTGGGGTCGCTGTCCGAGCCGAAAATGTACTTTGCGGCTGTGGAGTAGGGTACGTATATTGCTTCATCGGGGGAAATTCCCGAGGAGACTGTTCCCATTGAGGAGAGAACGCCCACGACCTCGTAATTCTTGCCCTCTATTGAAATGCTTTCGCCCTGTGCCAGATAGGCAGCACCGAAAATGTTCTGCGCTGTTTTGTAGCCCAGCACGCAGACCTTTGCTTTATCCTCTTCATCGTCCTCGGCGAAGAACTCGCCGTACTGCACGGAAAGGTTGCTTATCTGCGCATATTCGGGCATAACGCCTGCGGTGGTGAAATTTGTTTCTTCGTCGAGGTCTCCGCCGTCAACTGCTGCGTCTCCGCTGGTGATAATAGATATGGACTCAATGTTCGGAACTACAGCGGCAATGTCCTCAACGTCCTCTTCTGTGAGGGTCACGGCTCCTGTTCGGGCTGCACCTGAAAATCCGCCGGAAGAGCCTCTTCCTGAGGAACCTCCTCCTGCAGGTCCTCCGCCGCCTGACGGGAAGCTGCCGGAACCGCCAAAGTCGGGCATACCGCCGAAATCAGGCATTCCTCCGCTTGAAGGAGGGCCGCCCGAGCCGCCGAAGTTTTCCATCATACCTTCCACCATGGTATCGGCGGTCTGACCTGCAGTGACTTCTATTGCCCCTGCGTTCAGGTTCTTGAACTGGTCGGCAACATCAGCCTTGCCGCCCTGTCCAATGGCGATCACCAGCACGATGGTCGCAGAGCCTGCGGCTATTCCGAGAGAGGTAAGGGCGCATTTTGATTTGTTTGAAAATATATTTATAAAAACTGTTTTTATCAGCTCGGAAATCCTCATTCAGATCATTCCTTTCCGCCGCTGAGAGTGATCTCCGCCAGCAGCTTATCGCCTGCGGATACGCCTGTTATCTCAACGCTTCTGCCGTCGGTAAAGCCTGTCTGGACTTCCTTTTCAACGATATTTCCGCTGTCGTCATATACCTTTACGTAGGAATGACCGTCACGGAAGGTAATGGCATTTACATTGACGGTGAGAACATCTGTTACCTGATGCTGTAAGAACGCAACATCGCCGCTCATGCCCTCCAGCACGTTAAGGCTGTTCCGGGTGTCAAGCTTTACGGTGACGGTGTAGCTTACTGAGCCTGAGGAACGGGCAGGCTCTGCGGAAATGGTGTCTATCTCGCCGCTGAAATTCTTATTGTCATAGGCGGTAAGGGAGATGGTGCATTCCTGACCTACCGTAAGAGCGGTTATATCCTCCTCGGATACGGATGTGCTGAGGTAAACGGAGCTTGTGTCCATAAGGGTAACGATAGTGGCATTCTGCATAATGCTGTCCCCCTCGGAAACGGAAACAGAGGAAACTATTCCGTCAATGGGGGCGTATATCACGCCGTCATCGCCTGCATTTTCGCAGAACTCGGCGTATTCCTCAACAAGAGAGTCATATTCGTCCTGCTTGGTCTCCACATCGCTTTCAAGGCTGCTTATGGTGCGCTCATAGGTAAGCTCTGCCAGCTCTGCGGCGGACTGTGCGGACTGGGCTTCCTGCTTGGCGTTAAGGCTGTCGGAGCTTTCGCTTACCGCACTGCTTTCGATGTTCAGCTGTGCGGAAGAAATGTCCGATTTAAGCTTTTCAATGCTGTCGCTGATGGAATCCGCATCGTTATTGCCGTAAATGTCGGTAAAGTCGGACTTGTAGTCCTCATATTCCTCACGGTAATCGGATATGTCGGAGTTAAAGTCGTCCATTTCGCTTTTGTATGCGTCGGTTATCTTCTGGTGAGCCTTGCAGACTTCCTCAGCAGCGGAGATTTTGTCCTCGTAGTCCTCTATCTTGTCACTTATCTGCCCGCCTAAAGTGACATAATAGCCCGAGTATGCGGTCTTGGCGGCGCTGTAGGTGTTATATGCCTTGGTAAGTGCTGCGGAAGCGGCTTTATACTTGCTTTCGGCGGAGGTGTTTGAGTTCTGGGAGTTTTGAGTGGTCGAAGAGTTGTCGGAGGAAGAAGTCGATATATAAACGGAATCATTGTAGGCTTCCTTGGCATCTTCATATTCGCTCTGAGCCTGTTCGTAAGCTGCCTTTGCTTCCTCGTAAGCATGTTTCAGGGAGTTTATCTTTTCGCTGGTGTCGGAAATCTTTTCGGTGTATGCGCTGTACTCGTCCTTTATGGCTTCAAGGGCTTCGTTGTTGGCAGTGTCGGTTTTCTGATATTCCCTGTACTGCTTTTCCATTGCCTTGTGATTCGCTTCAAGCGCGCTGAGCTTATTCTCGTATGCGGTGAGCTTGGCGTAGTCATCGTCATAGGTGAGGGTCATATTCTCATATTCTTCAAGCTGCTTTTTCAAGTCGGCAAGATTTTTGGCAGAGGTCTCCTTTTCGTTTTCCTGCTTGCTGAGGTAAAGCTCATATTCGCTTTGCGCCGATGTGCCTTTGAGCTTGGCGCTTTCAAACTCCTGCTCAGCTTTAAGGGTGCCTGAGGTGAGGTTGTCCTTTGCCTCATCAAGAGCGTTCTGAGCAGATCTAAGCTTCAGCTCATACTGCTTCTTGGCTTCCGCCACATCATCGGGGTCAACTTTAAGAAGAGCGTCGCCCTCCTTCACGCTTGTGCCTGTCTTTACATATACCTCTGTGACCTCGGCGGTGCAGGGGAATGAAACATATTCCCTGTCAAGGGAGAGGGTGCCGCTTTCCTCTGTTCCAACGGTGATGTTTCCCTTGGAAACGCTGTATTCTCTGTAGCTTACGTCTTCTTC
>OGFF01003254.1_pt1 | contig 12460 bp, 10 predicted proteins | sample 1570751 | NCBI WGS metagenome assembly OGFF01 (sample SAMEA2581951, study PRJEB24529) | metagenome | biome: Human gut stool | place: China | collected 2011 | reverse complement strand
ATGCCGTCTTCCACACCTGGCATGAACACAGCGCGGAATTCAAGGCCCTTGGCCGCGTGTATGGTGAGGAGGCGCACGGACTCAGCCTTTTCCTGAAGCAGCTCCGCCTCGCTCTGGAAGCTGATTTTTTTCATCAGACCGTCCCACCCGCCTTCGGCATCGTATGTTCTGCAGAGTTCCTTCCAGGGGTCTGACGCGAAATAGAGGGAAGAATATCCCCGTGATTTAAGGACGGCCTCTGCCCTGGCGGGTTCCGGCGGAATGCCGTCAGCAAAGAGCGGCGCGGGATTTTCGTCCTGACCGCCGGCTATGGCCCGGCTGACGCCGTCCAGAATGGCGGCCGTTGTCTCGTCCTGCCAGAAAAGCTGCTCGGCCGGGACCTGAACGGGAATGCCGTGTTCCCTGAGGATATTCGCAAGAACCGGAATCTGGGCCCTGAGACGCACCAGAACCGCAATGTCGGACGGCGTGAGGGTGCCGGACAGAGGTTCGTTCCTGTCGGAAGCGTCGAGCAGGGAATGGGACGTGGCGCCGATGAGGCGGGCGATCTTCCCGGCTATCCAGCGCGCTTCCGCGCCCTCCCCGGGCGCCTGGAAAAAGTTCAGGCTGGCCCTGAGAGGCCGGGCCGCCTTCAGAAAGCCGGATGCCGGGCGCGAGAGCATGGCCGTTCCCGCCACGGTGAGGATTTGCTGGCTCGAGCGGAAGCTCTCATGCAGGGTCAGGACGGAAAGGGAGGGCCACATGGCCTCAAGGACGCCGCGTATGTCGCTCGTGGAGCCGCGGAAACCGTAAATGGCCTGATCGGGATCGCCGATACCGAAGAACCCCGTGCCGTCCGCAGGCAGCATGGCCTTCAGGATATTCACCTGCAGGGGGGAGAGGTCCTGTATCTCGTCCACAAGCACGTGCTTCGGCCTGAACGTTCCCGCGGCTCCGGACGGATGGGCGGCCAGCCATTCCAGCATGTCCGTGAAGTCGAAGTCCCTGACCCGGGCGAGGGAACGTCTTTCACGGTACCGTTCCAGAATGCCGCGGAGGAACCCGGAACCGGGATCCTCCGCTCTTTCACGGAAATAGTGGATGCGCCGTATGGCCTCCCGCGCCACGGCTGCGGAAATATCCGGCTCCAGGGACCGGGCAGCCCGCATCAGGAGCGCGTCCTCCTCAGTTCCGGAGAGGAGCCTGACAGAGGGATCGCTTTCCTGAATGAGCCTCCAGGCCAGGGCGTGAAAGGTGGAACAGGTCGGCAGCTTCACGCTGTCAGAAAGCGGAGCCGAGAGACGCTCACGAATCTCGCCCGCGGCTTTCGTGCTGAAGGTGAGGACCGCGATATCATCTGCCGGCACACCCTGCCCCAGAAGCCATCTGACGCGTTCCGTGAGGAGCCTGGTTTTTCCTGAACCCGGACCGGCCAGCACGAGGAGCGGGCCTCCCAGATGCGTGCAGGCCTTTTCCTGATCCTCAGTGAGGGAGAAGCGCTTCTGCTTCTCATCCTTCTTTCTGTGGGGAGAGGCGTGGCGGGTCAGCTCGAGAAGACTCATGGCCGCGTCCCCGCACACGGGGGCGCTTCCTGTTTCAGGCTGCGGCGTGAGGCGCAGGGACACGCGCGGCCCAGGAGAACCCAGTTCCTTCTTTTCCTCATCCGAGAAGATGGTCACAGTCCCGAACTCGCCGTCAAAGCCGGCGTGGCGGGTTACCTGCCCTGCCCTGATGCGGCGCACGGCCTCGCCGAGCGGCTCGGAGAACCGGGTGATTTCATCAAGAGGAAGGCTGTTCAGGATCCCGAACTCGCTGCCGAGGGCTCTGAGGGTTTCGCTGAACTTCTCCTTTATCTTCTTTGTCGTGGGGGCTGCACCGTAAATTTCCGAAAGGACAGTGGGAAGGGGAAGAATGGGGTGCACCTCAGGCTCTTCCTTAAGATGGGGTTCTTCCTTCCTGTCAGCCAGATCCCAGACTCTGTGCATGACGCCTATGGTGAGAGGCTTTCCGCACACGGGGCAGATATTGCCGTGCTCTTCGGCTTCTTCCGGCGACATGACCACGTGGCAGTTTCTGTGCCCGTCGTAATGATACTTGCCCTCCTCCGGGTAGATTTCGAGCGTTCCCTCAAAGTGTGTGTCCGAGTTTCTCTGATCCCTGGGAAGGCGGGAGGCCGCTTCGCGGAGCGCGGCGAACATGCCGTCGTAGCTGACCCTGCCCGTGAAGAGATTGGCCTCCCTGCCGAGGTTGGGACCCGAGTGCGCGTCAGAATTGGACACGAGGGCGTAGCCGTCGAGGGCGCTCACGAGGCGGTTCATGCCGGGATCCGAAGAGAGTCCCGTCTCCAGGGCGAAAATATGCTCCGTGAGGCTGCCGAAGCAGTCGTGGATGTCGTCAAAGCCGGATTTGGAACCGAACAGGGAAAACCACGGGGTCCACACATGCGCGGGAATGAAGAAGGCGCGGGGGCAGGTATTGAGCACGAGATCCAGAAGATCCGCTGAGTCGAGTCCCAGAATGGGCCGTCCGTCGGAATTAATATTGCCTATCTGACCGAGTTTCTCCGAAAAGCGGTCCGCGTCCTCGAGCGTGGGCATGAAGACGAGATTGTGAACTTTTCTGACTTTCCCTCCCCTCTTGTAGATGGAACTTATTTCTGTCTGCAGGCAGAAATAGGGAGGGCGGGCCGGAGAGGAGGCGAGATCCGGGAAGACGGGTTCGGGGGCGGCTGTTGGCCTGTAGAATCCCGTCTCCTCGTCAAAGACGAGATTGTCCCTGAGCTCCTGCCGCCACTTCGGGTGCGTGAAATCCCCTGTGCCGAGAACGTTGATGCCCTTGACCATGGCCCAGCCGCAGAGATGCGGCACGGTCAGCTGTTTGCTCGTGGCCATGGAAAAGCGGGAGTGAATATGCAGATCGGAGATGAAGGAATTCATGGAGGGCCCCGTTAAAATTTTTACTGCGGCCTGTGCGGGGAAGATCCCGTTATCCGGGCCGGACACGGCAAAGATCCGCGGTATGTCTGTAAATATAGTGTTCCGGCGTCCTGTCCGTCAAAACGGAACAGGCGGAACCGGAGCCCGGAAGGAGAGCGTTTTTCAGCATGGGACTGAAGCCCCGGGAGTCCCGGAGATTCACTGCTCTCTTTCCCCTGCTCCGGCTGATTTGTCCAAAAAGGGGCAGAAGGAAAGAGCCTGCGGCGTGGAGCTGCCGTCCGCTTCCTGGAGTACGAGATCAGGGAGAAAGCGGATATCGTGCACGGTGTCCTTCGCTGCTTCCACAAGCACGCGGACTGCCGCGTCCTCCGCCCCGGGGCGCACGAGGAGGGCTTTGCGCATGCCGAAGCGGCAGGAGCCCAGGGCCTCCGCGAGGGCGGTGAAACGGGAAGCGGGAAAGATAAGATAGAGAAGTCCGTGATGAACAAGGGCCGCACGCGCGGCGCGTATGAAGAGAGAAAGGACTCCCTCCCCGCGGCGGGCCGTGTCGTTGATACTGTCGCGTGAGGCTCTTCCCTCCCCTCTCTCCCAGTACGGTGGATTGGACAGCGCGAGATCAAAGGCGGGACGGGGGAAGGCGGCGCCGGCGCGGGAGAGGTCGAGCACGCGGAAGGCGGCCCGTTCAGAGAGATTCAGGAGGGATATGTTTTTTCTGGCTGCATCGATGAGGGCGGGACTGAAATCGACGCCGAGGGCGCGCACGTTCTCCGAGCGCAGGAGAAGGGCCGCGGTGGAGGCACCCTGCCCGCAGCCGAGGTCAATGGCCGCAAATCCGGGGCCCGGCGGAAGCCAGGGCGTATCGCGGCAGGGGTTTTTCAGCCCGAAGTGAGGGGAGGCGCCGAATTCCCGGGCTGCGAAACAGGCCAGGAGAAGAGCGTCCAGCCCGAAGCGCATGGAGCCTTCGGGCTGGACGAGATTCTTTGGGAAGCGGACCGCCACGGACAGCGTCCTACATGAGCGAGTTGTCCCAGTTGAAGAGGCCGGGCCTGCGCACGGGCGGCAGGGAGGCCGGGATGTTTTCCTGCATGGAAACAAAGAAGCTGTATCCGGCTTTTTCAAGTTCCGCCTTGTGCGCGCTCAGGTTGAGCTGCCAGGCCGGATAAATCCAGGTGTTTTCGCCGTACTGCCTGGCCCAGAAAGCCTCGTGCTTGGGACTCATGAAGGGTTCGTTGAGGCGCACGCCGAGTGTGCCGTAGCGGCTCATGCCAACGGGCCAGCAGCCGGCCAGCACCATGCCAAGAGGCAGGGGGCTCAGGCGGGGAAGCTCAAGGAAGTCACGGGAGCCGAGCTCGGGAGAGACAATGGCTGCCGTGAAGCCCATGTCCTTCAGCACATTGACTGTGGCCGGATTGGAAATGTTGCAGAAGGGACCGGCCGTGAAGGAGGCCTTTTCGTCGTCCAGCATCTCAGTGGTGAAGAGTCCGACCTGCCAGGGGGAGTTGAGGACGAAGGAGCGGGCGCCGTCCCGCCACAGGCTCAGGACGAGGCGTCTGAACTGATCTTCCTCGTCAGGCCAGATGACAGGCGGCATCCACCAGCCAAAGCGGTTGATGACAGTATGGGAAATGGCGGCTGATTTGGAAGAAACCCAGAGGCAGGACAGAAATTTGCGGGCGCCGCGCGTTTCCTTGCCCTGGGGAAGGCTCGCGTGGACGACCATGTCGGGAAGGCGCGTGAACCGGCAGGGAATGACGCGGTTCGGCCGTGAGGTCACGTTTTCGGTGGTCCGCTCGGGCATGCACTCGAGGCGGCTCTGCCATTCGTTGAGAATCTGCGTGAGTTCCTTTTCGCGCCGGTCAATGAGGTAGACGCATACGCCTGCTTTGGGAGTCTTGTGTCTGGGAATGCGCAGGAGGAGCGTGCCGCCCTTGGGCGTGAAACGGGTGACGGGAAGCGTGGTGTGCCAGTTCTCGTCCTCCACGCCGACGCGCAGGTAGTCTTTCGGAAGGAGCGGAATGAACGGCTTGATGAAGGGGGCTCCCTGCCTGTCTATGCCGATCTTGCCCACCAGCAGGCCGGAACTGGTCTGTCCTGAGGGATCCACGGGCACGGCTGTGTGCTGCGGCAGGAAGCGGGCGCGGGTATTGGGCCGTCCGAGAGCCATCTGCAGGATGCCCTCGGCCGTCTTTTTGGCCTCGGGATCGCCCGGATTGTCGCGGAGAATGCGGTAGGCCGTGACCGTGTGGTAAACGTAATGGGGGCCTTTCTTGCGGCCCTCGATTTTCCAGGAGACGAGATGGGGAATGCCCGTGAGGGTTTTGACGAGCACGTCCATGGAGAGATCCTGACAGGAAAAATAGCGCCCTGTCTGGAAGCGTCCCCCCGGACGGAGGCGGCGTCCGTCACCGGTGTCGCCCACGCGTTCACCGGGAATGCGCGTCCTGCCGGAACGGGCTTTTTCCGCGAACCTGCCGCGGCCCTGCTGGTCTCCGCCGCGGAGTGCTTCCTGCCCCTTCTGGAAAAGCGTCTGAATGGTGTTTCCGCCCTGCTGGTAGACGCGGCGGCAGGGTTGCACGCAGCGGCCCCTCAGGCCGCTCTTGCCTCCCATGTAGCTGGACCAGTAGCAGCGTCCGGAAACGCAGTAGCACAGGGCGCCGTGAATGAAGCATTCGAGCACCACACCATCGGGGCAGGCATCGCTCATCTGATGGATTTCATCGATGGAGAGTTCGCGGGGCAGAACCACGCGGTCAGCGCCGAGGCGTTTGGCCTCAAGAAGCGAGGCGGGGTGGGTGAGATTGGCGAGTGTGGACAGCGTGATGGAGCCCGTATACCCCGCCTGGCGGGCGATATCGACGAGGGCAATATCCTGGATGATGAGGCCGTCGATGCCGACCTGATTCTCGAGGCGGCTGATGAGCCTGTAGGCAGCGTCGGTTTCGGAGGGCTTGATGAGCGTGTTCATGGCCACGGTGACCCGGCAGTCCGACTCATGGGCGAGATCCGTGAGCCGTGAGAGCTCGGTGAGGCTGAAGTTTTCAGCCTGCATGCGCGCGGAAAACTGCTTGAGGCCAAGGTAGATATTGTCAGCTCCGGCCGCGAGAGCGGCGAGAAAACAGGAAACGTCGCCGGCGGGGGCCAGAATTTCGGGATGTTCGGGGGTGGGTTCGGGTATCTGTATTCTGCTCATGTGCTGTCCCTGGCGCCTTAGCGCGCGGAAGGATCGGAATTTTTGTAGTAGTCGGTGAACCAGTCGTAGAATTTCTGTATGCCTTCCCTGAGAGGCGTATGGGGCATGAAATGCGTGAGTTTCGCCTGATCGCCGGCATCGGCCCAGGTGGCCGTGACATCGCCGGCCTGCATGGGCAGATAAATCTTTTCAGCCTTTCTGCCCATGACGTCTTCGATGGTCCTGATGAATTCGGAGAGTTCCACGGAGCGGCTGTTGCCCACATTGAGGATGCGCCAGGGCGCCGAGCTGGAGGCCGGATCGGCTTTTTCCGCGTCCCAGAGGGGGTCGGCCCTGGGAGGCAGGGGCAGGATGCGCGCCATGACTTCCACGATGTCGTCGATGTAGGTGAAGTCCCTGTGCATTTTGCCCCCGTTGAAGACCTTTATGGGCTTGTTGCTGAGAATGGCCGTGGTGAAGAGGTGCAGGGCCATGTCTGGACGTCCCCACGGGCCGTAGACAGTGAAGAACCGCAGGCCTGTCGAGGGGATGGCATAGAGGGAGCTGTAGGCGTGGGCCAGAAGCTCGTTGCTGCGTTTGGTGGCGGCATAGAGGCTGACAGGGTGATCGGCTCCGCTGTGCGGCGAATAGGGAAGCGCTGCGTTCAGGCCGTAGACAGAGGAAGACGACGCGTAGACGAGATGCTTCACAGGATGCTGCCTGCAGCATTCGAGGATGTTGGCGAATCCGACGAGGTTTGAGGAAATATAGGCCTGGGGATTCTGGATGCTGTAGCGGACGCCGGCCTGGGCAGCCAGGTTGACCACGTGGGTGAAGTGTCCGTCCCTGAAAAGCCGTTCCAGGGTCGCCGCGTCGGCGAGATCGGTTTTGATGAAGGAGAAGTCCGTATCGTTCTTCAGCTGGGCCAGACGGTCCCTCTTGAGCTGGACGCTGTAGTAGTCGTTCAGGCTGTCGAGGCCGGTCACCCGGTGCCCCTCTGAAAGGAGGCGCTTCGCAAGGTGAAAGCCGATAAAGCCCGCGACACCGGTGATCAGAATGTGCATGAATACCTCCTTTGTCCCGGAAAAATAGGCCAAGAGAGGGGAGCGCGCAAGGGCCGGAAAATGTGCCGTGACGGGCTTTCCCCGCAGCTTCCGCGCCGGGATGGGGACTTGCAAAGAAGAGATGGAAAACGCTATAAAGGCGGGATCTGAACAAGGGGCAGGCGCGTATTCCCGCTGCCTAGATCCCTGATTTACAGAGATTTTTTTTCAGTGGCGGAGATACCGGATTATTATGGATACCAAGGATACCAAGAATACCAAAACGCAAAAGACCGGCGGAGCCGGAGGAAATACGAAGAAGGACGATGGCAGAAAGGCCTTTGGCCGGAAGCTTCGTCAGAACTGGTACGAGGGCCAGAACAGGGAGATAGTGGTTTATTATCTCATAGCTGTGGCTTTTCTGGAACTCATTGTCGGCTGTGTGGCCTTCTTTTATGGCGTCGCCCATCCCACCATGGGACCGGACGGCACGCGCATGGCGAATTTTCCCTGGGTGGGCTGGCTCATAGGCGCCCTGCTCTCCCCTGTGGGCCTGATGCTTATCCTCCATCTGTCGGGGCAGTTCTTCTCCCGGTCCCTTGATGCCGTGAACGGCGGAGGGGCAAAGGGAGACGGAGACTCCGGCGAGGTGCCGGAGCGCGTCCAGCGTTTCTACAATATCATGAGCCACGCGCCCACGGTGGTCATCCTGCTCGGGCTCCTTGTCATCGGTGCCTGTCTCTTTTTCCTGGACAGCGCCATGGGCGCGCTCGGCAGCGTCGGCAAGGTGCTGTCCGGCTATATCCCCTGGATTCTGGGCTGCATCGCCGCGTTCTTGGTGATCTGCTACATCGCGAGGCTCTATTTCCTCAGCCGGCACCGCCGCATGATGCAGGAATACGCCTACAGAATGAAGGTGCTGGAAACCACGGGCATCATCATTGCCTCCAAGGGTTCCGAGCCGCTCAAACTGCAGGACGGCCGCGTTGTCCCCATAGAGAGCGGCAAAGTGCCTCCGTCGCTGCCGCCGTCCGGTGACGGCACGAAGCCTGACGGCGGGGCCGGATCCGACGACGTGGTCGATGTGGACGAAAGCAACATTGTCGGCAGCAGCGGTGAGGAAAAGAATTCCGCCGGGGACGGGGAAAAGGGCGCGGACAGTTCTTCCGCCGGGGCGTCTCCCGCTGGGGCTGACGCCAGACAGGGCGCGTAGCGCGCCGCGGTGTTTTTCCTGGGCTTCGGAGGTCTTCCTCCGGAGCCTTTTTTTTGTGCCCGGAAAAAACAGAATGGCACCGGGCAACGAAAAACCCCGGGGCGGTACGGTCTCCCCGGGGCTCTCTGTGAGTCAGACGGCTGTCCCCAGCATAATGGCGGACAGAGAAGGGATGCCCTTCCCGCGGTGACAGCGCGGCGTTATTCGAATTTGCTCCTGTCCGGGCGCACTCTGAGGGATTCGGCGATAATCTTCGGATCCTCCTGGGGACGCGCTTTGGCGCCGAGCTCGGCGTTGCCTCCGTAGCAGACGAAGCCGTCCGGGCCAAGTTCAGCGTAGCCGGCAGCAAGCACCTTCCCGTAGGGAAGCTGCTCAAACATATCGGCGTGATCCACGCGGCGCGGGAAAAGGAACGGTACCGGCTGACCGGAAAAATCTTCGACGATGAGGTATTTCACGGAATCCTCCAGTAAGGAACTGCCCGTCGGGCAGGGGGCCGGAGCCCCGGTTAAGTCCATGTACAGTTTTTCTGACTATGCCTATTTCTGACGGTTTTGCAAATAGCGGCGGACGGCCCTGTTGTGGTCGGTGAGGTTCGTGGTGAACTCGTGGGCCCCGCCGTCCGTGATAGCTACCATGTAGAGGAAATCATGCTTTTCGGGGTGCAGGGCCGCGCTGAGGGCCGAGAGCGCGAAAGAACAGATGGGGCCCGGCGGCATGCCCGGATGCCTGTACGTGTTGTACGGGTTTTTGTCGTCGCTGAGATCCGCGCGGGTGAGGTTGCCGGAGAAGGCCGGTCCGAGGCCGTAGATCACAGTGGGATCGGCCTGCAGGAGCATGCCCCTGTCCATGCGGTTCTGATAGAGCCCAGCCACGCGGGGGCGCTCCCCCGGGCTGGCCGTTTCCTTCTCGACGATGGAGGCGAGAATGACGGCGTTCCGCATGACATCCCTGGCTGGCCTGGGACTGCCCCACAGGGGGCCGGTCCGGCGCCAGAAGTTGTCGACGATACGGCCGGCCGCGGACCAGGCCTGCTTCTTTCCCAGAGTTTCCCCTTCAAGAGGCGTCTTGATGAGGTAGGTGTCGGGCATGAGAAAGCCCTCGGCCGTGTCGAAGGGGATGCCGTAGTGGCGGAGAAATTCGGGATCGCGGATGACGTCGGCGAAGTCTCCGGCCGTGCAGAGGCCTGCCTGCTCGAGAATGGCCGCGGTCTGCCACCATGTGAGTCCTTCGGGTATGGTGACGCGGGTCAGCACGGGCTTGCCGCTGATGAGTTCGTTCAGGACCTGATCCGGGGTCCAGCCCGTATTCAGGAGAAAGCGTCCGGCCTTCATTCTGCCGCCCGCCTCGCGGTACCTTGCGAGAAGACGGAATTTGAAGGGATCGGTGATGACATTTTTCGCCTTCAGGGCCGTGGTTGCGCGGGAAATGGTCATGCCCGGCGTCACGTCGAAGGAGACGTCCTGCCCCGGTGTCTCGGGCGGGACATTCAGGAAGGTATAGGCTTCATAGCCGCACCAGAGGCCCGCGGCTGTGACGCAGAGAAAGACAGCCAGAAACGCTGACCGCAGAAATTTCCACATGTAAGGATACCTCCGGGCGATCCGCTGGCCCCGCCCTTATCCGGCGCGGTAACCGTCCCCTTCCGCCAGCGTGGCGCTTGAGGGGGAGTGCAGGTAGGATTCAAGGATGCGCACGGCGGCCTGCTGATCGAGGACTGCCTTGCGCCTGCTGCGCCTGAGACCCGCTTCCTCAAGGTCCCAGGCCGCCTCTTCCGAACTCAGGAATTCCTCCATGAGATATACCGGGCAGGGAAGGCGGTGCAGGAGTTTTCTGACGAAGTTGCGGATCTGGCGCGTGGTCAGACTGTCCGATCCGTCCGCGAGAAGAGGCAGGCCCACCACCACGGCGTCCGGCTTCTCCCGGAGAACGCGGGCAGCCAGGGCGTCGAGAAAGGCCCTGCGGTTCGGGAAGCTGTCCAGGCGGATGGTCTCCAGGGGATAGGCCAGGATGCCGTCGGGATCCGTGGCGGCAAGGCCCGTGCGGGCCAGCCCGTAGTCGACAGCCACGAGTTTCACGGGAAATCCTCTCTCTTTTCAATCCCCGCGCCGTGGCGCGGGGATTGAAAGGTCTAGTAGATTTTTACGAGCCTGCGCACGTCTTCCATGGTTTTGGCGGCGAACTCGCGGGCTTTGGCGTTGCCGGCCTCGAGGATGCCCAGGACATCATCGTCGGACAGCCTGCTGCGGCGCTCCTGCAGGGGATCGAGGAGCTCGTGCAGGTGCTGCAGGAAGATCTTCTTGCACTGCACGCAGCCGAGGCTCGCGTTTTTGCAGTTCTCGCGGATCTCGGCCTGTTCTTCAGGGGTGGCCATGATCTTGTGATACGGGAAGAGGTTGCAGGCATCGGGATCGCCGGGATCGGATTTTTTGACGCGCGGCGGATAGGTGAACATGGTTTTGATTTTGGGCTCGATGTCATCGAAGCTGTCGCGCAGGAAGATGCCGTTGTTGTAGCTCTTGGACATCTTGCGTCCGTCGAGGCCGGGGCACTTGCAGGCCGGGGTGAGCATGGCCTGGGGCTCGGGGAAGTAGTCTCCGTAGAGGCCGTTAAAGCGGCGGGATTTCGCGGGTAAGCTCCATGTGGGGCAGCTGATCCTCACCGACCGGCACGCCCTGGGGTTTGTACATGAGAATGTCGGCGGCCATGAGGATGGGGTAGCACAGGAAGCCGGTGCAGCTCAGGTCCTTTGTGGTGATCTGCTGCTGCTGTTCCTTGTAGGTGGGGTTGCGCTCCACCCAGGAAACAGGCGTGATCATGGAGAGCAGGAGGGAAAGCTCAGCGTGCTCCTTGAGATCGGACTGGCGGAAGATGGTGCACTTCTCCGGATCAAGACCGGAACCGATCCAGTCCTTGACCATCTCGATGGTGTTTTCCCGGAGCGCCTCAGTTCTGTTGAAATCCGTGGTGAGCGCGTGCCAGTCAGCCACGAAGAAGAAGGCTCTCAGCTTGTCCTGGAGGTCCACCCAGTTCTTGAGGACGCCGAAATAATGTCCGAGATGGAGGGGACCGGTGGGGCGCATGCCCGAAGCAGTGCGAATTTCAGTACTCATGGAAAGTGTTCCTTTGAAGATTAGATAATGTCCAGGATTCTCAGCAGGAGCCCGTAGCTGCCGTTCAGGAGGGGGCCGAGCACCATGTCCAGAACGCGGGTTACGATGAGCAGCATGAGAATGAGAAAACCGTAGCGCTCAATGGAAAGATAGGAATACGCGTAGCGCGCAGGGAGAAAGTAGGCCAACACCTTGCTTCCGTCCAGAGGCGGGACAGGGAGCAGATTAAAGAAAGCGAGGCAGAGGTTGATTGAGACTCCGGCGAGAAGCGAGCGCACCACAAAGGTCTCTGTGGGCGTGGCCATGAGGACTATGGAAGGATCGATGAGAAGCAGGATTTTCAGGAGGCAGGCGAAAAGCACGGCCAGGATGATGTTGGTGCCCGGTCCGGCCAGAGAGACGGTAAGCAGGCCTCTGCGCGGATTGCGGAAATTGCGCGGGTCAATGGGGACGGGCTTGGCCCAGCCGAACACGAAGCCGCCGCTGATGCTCGTGATGATGAAAACCACGAGCCCCAGCACGTCGATGTGCGGAAGGGGATTGATGGTGAGGCGTCCCATGAACTTCGCTGTGGGATCGCCCTCCCTGAGGGCCGCCCAGCCATGTCCGACCTCGTGGAGAATGATGCCCAGATAGGCGGGAATGAAGACCACGGCAAAGCGGCTGACTGACTGGGCGAAGCTGCTGTCATGCAGGAAATCCATCATAGACTGTCTGTTTCCGAAAGCTGTTAGAGTGTTTCCATGGTGACGCGTATGTCCTGGGGCCTGCCGGAATAGATCCAGCTGGTCACGAGCACATCGGGGCCCGCAGCGGCCATGTCTTCCGCGTTGCCGGCATTGATGCCGCCCGCGGCCAGGACGAGAAGGCGCGGGCTGACGGCGCGCAGGGCGCTCACCGTGCGGGCGAGGTCTGCGGGACTGAACTTGTCGAGCTGCACGCCGTCCGCTCCGGCGCGGGCGAAGCGCAGGGCTGTTTCCACGCTGTCCGCCTCGCAGATGACGCGC
>OGFF01003246.1_pt1 | contig 12484 bp, 8 predicted proteins | sample 1570751 | NCBI WGS metagenome assembly OGFF01 (sample SAMEA2581951, study PRJEB24529) | metagenome | biome: Human gut stool | place: China | collected 2011 | reverse complement strand
GATGGGGCTGATCTCGGTGTGGATGGTGGCCTTCATCATCTGGATGGAGGGCGCGCAGGCTTCCAGCCGCACGCCGTAGTTCGTGCCCTGCCGCACGATCTGGGGCTGTTCCAGTTTCAGCTCGCTGACCGTGGGCATCACGATGCCATAGCCGGTGGCTTCCACCTGCTCAAGGGCACTGCGCACCTTCTCGTACTCCCGTTTGGCCTTTGCCAGCTCCATGATGCAGGGCATCAGCCCCGCCTCGTCCCCGATGTCCAGCCCGGTCTGCTCGCTGAGCACCTGATAAAAGATCTCCGGCTTTAACTCCAAGCTCACCCGCACACTGCCGGCGGCAAGATCTGCGCCCGCCACTGCCGAGCGCTGCACGGCATCGCATTCCAACGCAGGGGCGTCCGTTCCAGTGGGCAGATCCTTCATGCGGGACACCCGCTCTGCCAACTGCATGGCAGCTGCGTACACCTGTGCTTGCAGCCAGTGCCCGGGCTCCAGCATGGTCACCCAGCGGGGCAGGGCAAAATCCAGCTCCTGCACCGGAAACTCGTACAGCACCCGCCGCAAGATCTCCCCCAGCATGGCGGCGTCCAAGTCCACGCAGCTTACCGGCAGCACGGTGCGGCGGTAGTCCCGCGCCATACCCTCGGCCAGCTGCCGGGTCTCCGGCGCGTCCGGGTGGGTGCTGTTGAGCAGGATGATATAGGGCTTGCCCAGCGCTTCCAACTCGGTGACGACCCGCTTTTCTGCCTCTGCGTAGCCCGCCCGAGGGATATCGCTGACTGAGCCGTCGGTGGTGACCACCACCCCGATGGTGGAGTGCTCGCAGATCACCTTGCGGGTGCCGGTCTCTGCGGCAAGATCAAAGGGCACCTCCTGCTCAAACCACGGGCTTTTGACCATGCGGGGCTTTGCATCCTCCTCGTGCCCCATGGCACCTTCCACCATGTAGCCCACACAGTCGATCAGCCGCACCCGGCACGCCCCGCCGCCCTCCAGCTGCAAGGGCACGGCGGTCTCCGGGATGAATTTCGGCTCAGTGGTCATGATGGTGCGCCCTGCTGCCGACTGCGGCAGCTCGTCCCGGGCACGTTCCCGGGCAGCGGCAGAGCCGGACATGGCGGGCAGCACCAGCTGCTCCATGAACTGCTTGATAAAGGTGGATTTGCCGCTGCGCACCGGCCCCACCACACCGATGTAGATATCCCCGCCGGTGCGTGCGCCGATCTCGCGACAGATGCTGTTCTGTTCCTGTTTCTCCAAGGTCCTTCTCCCCTTCCTGTTGCGCTGCGCACCGCGCCCGTAGGGGTGGGTGTGCTCGTTGTATCGTATGAAAAGGGAGCGTTTATTATGCCGGGACAGTTTTGAATGCCCTCCGCTTTGCTCTGGGCATAATCAGCGGAAAAATTATTTTATATAATTGCAATTGAGGAAAATCTGCGGATTTTCCTCAATTGCCTTTTCACGGGACTCAAAAAAGAGCTGCAGTGCGAAACGCACAGCAGCTCTCAGAAAGGTTTTATGAAATCACGGGGTCAGGCGGTTGGGGCCGCGGAACAGGAACTCGGCGTCCTTGATGGACTGGCCGCAGAGCAGCATGGTCAGACGGTCGATACCCAGACCGAAGCCGCCGTGCGGAGGGCAGCCGTACTGGAAGAACTCCAGATAGAACTTGACGTCATCGGCCAGGCCCTTCTCCTCTGCCTGCTTCTTCAGCACGTCGTAGCGATGCTCACGCTGTGCGCCGGTGGTGATCTCCACGCCGCGCCAGATGAGGTCATAGCCCTGCGGCACGCCGTTCTCGTCGCGCATGTGGTAGAAAGCACGCTTCTCAGCGGAGTAGTCGGTGATGAACAGGAACTCGTGGCCGTAGTGCTTCTTGACCCAGTCGTAGCTCAGGCGCTCGGCCTCGGTGGTCAGGTCGCCCTTCTCGCTCTCATCGACAGTGTAGCCGAACTCCTCTTCCAGACCCTTGTACAGGTCGGCCAGCTTGACCACAGGGAACGGCGTGGTGGGGACGACGACTTCCAGACCAAACAGCTCCTTGATCTGCTCGCCGTACTGCTCCTTGACGGCCTTCAGACCGGCAGTCAGAAGCTCTTCCTCCATCTTCATGACGTCCTTGTAAGAGGTGATGTAGCTGAACTCGAGGTCAAAGCCGGAAAACTCGGTGGAGTGCTTGTTGGTGTAGCTCTTCTCTGCGCGGAAGACGGGGCCGGTCTCAAAGATGCGCTCGAAGCCGGCGGCCATGGCCATCTGCTTATAGAACTGAGGGCTCTGGGCCAGATAGGCGTTGCGGTCGAAGTAGTCCACCTTGAACACCTCAGAGCCGCTCTCGCTGGCAGCAGCGATGAGCTTCGGGGTGTGGATCTCGATGAAGCTGCGCTCGAGCAGGAACTGACGCATGGCGTTGACGAAGCAGCTCTGTGCCTTGAACATCAGCTGGTTCTCATCGGTGCGCAGGTCGATCCAGCGGTAGTCGATGCGCTGGTCGATGCTGGAACGCTCCACAGCCTTCTTCTTCTTGGTGGCGGCGATCTCCTTGCGGACGATGGGCAGCGCGTCGGCGATGCTCTCGATCTCGATGGCCTCGGGGATCATCTCGATGCCGCCCATCTTGACGTAGTCGTTCTCCATCACCTTGCCGGTGACGGTGATGACAGAGTCCGGGGTCAGCTTGTCGATGGTGTCCACCAGCTCAGGGTGGTCCTCCTTCTCGACGGTAATCTGAAGTTTGCCGGTAATATCCTTCAGCACGATGAAGGCCATATATTTGCTGTTGCGCAGGTTCTCGATAAAGCCCTGCACCTTGACCGTGCTGCCAATTTCCTTTTGTACCTCATTGATATAGGTGCGTTCCATGGAAATCCTCCTTCTGTGTCTTGTATACTGTTTTATTATACGCTTTTCGGGGGATAAATCAAGAGAAAGGACGAATCACTTTCCTTCTTCGTGCAGCGTCCCGGTGCCGCCCTCCACCACGCCGTCGTGGTCGGCCACAGCCTTGATGGTGCCGAAGAAGCATTTGATGTCCAGCCAGAAGCTCATATGCTCCACATACCAGCCGTCGAGCTTTGCTTTCTCCGTGATCTCCAGCTCGTCGCGGCCATGGATCTGCGCCCAGCCGGTCAGGCCGGGGCGGACGTCGTTTGCGCCGTACTTGTCCCGTTCGGCCAGCAGGTCGTACTGGTTCCAGAGGGCCGGGCGCGGACCGATGACTGCCATATCGCCCACAAGGATATTCCACAGCTGGGGCAGCTCGTCCAGACTGGTCTTGCGCAGGAAACGGCCCACCCGGGTGATATACTGCTCCGGGTCGTGGAGCAGATGGGTGGGCATGTCGTGGGGGGTGTCGATGCGCATGGTGCGGAATTTCAGGATGTTGAAATAGCTCTTATGGATGCCCACCCGCTTCTGCTTGAAGAACACCGGCCCCGGCGAGTCCAGCTTGATGGCAAGGCAGAGCAAAAGCAGCAGCGGCGACAGCACCAGCAGCCCGCAGGCCGACAGTACCACGGCCAGCAGCCGCTTGATTCCTTTTTGATACATGATGGTTCTCCCTTTTATTCCTAGAATATACTTATTATATACCATTTTCCCCTGCCCAAACAAGCCCCGGGCCGCCTGTTCTGCCGAAAATGCCGGTTTTGTTGTATCGTTCTGACGGTTTTCTCTCTTGCCCCGCCGGGCCGGACGGCGTACCATAGACATAAGATCATCTGAGAGGAGCACTCTGTTTATGATACAGCGTTTTGTCATCGGGAAGCCTTTTCCCACCGAGAGCGTCGTGCTGGACCTGCCCGCCGAGACCGGCCCCGTGCCTTACCTGACACCGGACGGCGATGGCTGGCAGTATGTCATGCAGGAGAAGGACATCGTCTATGGCTTGGGCGAGATGCCCCGGGGCCTCAACAAGCGCGGCTGGCACTACGAGACGAACAACACCGACGAGAGTGAGCACGGCGAAGACCGGCTTTCCTACTATGCCGCCCACAATTTCCTGCTCATCTCCCCTGCCGACGGCAGCGAATGCATCGGCATCTTCATCGATTTCCCGGGCAAAGTGAGCTACGACATCGGCTATACCCGTCACGACACCCTCCGCTTTGCCACGGCAGAGCCGAACTATGCGCTCTACCTCATCACAGCCCCTACAGCGGCAGAGGTCGCAAAGAGATTCCGGCAGCTCATCGGCCCCAGCTATATCCCGCCCAAGTGGGCGTTCGGTCTGGCCCAGAGCCGCTTCGGCTACAAGACGGAGGCCGACATCCGGGAGGTGGCCGCGCAGTACAAGGCCAACGGCCTGCCGCTGGACATGATCTGCATGGACATTGATTACATGCAGTCCTACGCTGATTTTACCATCGACAAGGCCCGCTTCCCCGACCTCGGCAAACTTGCCGCCGACCTGAAAGCCGAGGGCATCCGGCTCGTCCCCATCATCGACGCAGGCATCCGCTGCGACGACAATGACCCCGTCTGCCGCGAGGGCCTCGAGAAGGGCTATTTCTGCACCAAAGAAGACGGCACGCCCTTTGTGGCGGCGGTCTGGCCCGGCAAGGCCTACTTCACCGACTTTCTCCGTCCCGAGGCCCGGGCGTGGTTCGGCAAACAGTATAAGATGCTCACCGACCTCGGCATCGAGGGCTTCTGGAACGATATGAACGAGCCCGCCCTCTTCTACTCCCCTGAGCGGCTGAAAGCCTTCTTCGAGAATGCCGCCGCCCTGAGCCGGAAGGATAACCTCGACCAGAACGATTTCTTCGGGCTGGTGCGCTCGGTGATGAGCCTGATGAATGCCCCCGAGGACTACCGCAGTTTCTACCACGATACCGCTGCCGGGCGGGTGCGCCACGACCACGTCCACAACCTCTACGGCGGCTGCATGACCCGGGCTGCCGGCGAGGCGTTCCAGACCCTGCGTCCCGGCCAGCGCACTCTGCTCTACTGCCGCAGCAGCATCATCGGCGCCCACCGTTGGGGCGGGATCTGGCTGGGCGATAATCACTCCTCGTGGAGCCAGCTGCTGGCCAACATCCAGATGATGCCTGCCGTCCAGATGTGCGGCTTCCTCTACAGCGGTGCCGATTTGTGCGGTTTCAGTGAGGACACCACCCCCGATTTAGTGCTCCGCTGGCTCGAGTTCGGACTGTTCACCCCTCTCATGCGCAACCACGCCGATGCCGAGAGCCGAGAGCAGGAATTTTACCGCTTTACCGATGTTCTGCCCGCCATCCGCAATATGCTGAATCTGCGGTATGCCCTCCTACCCTACCTCTACAGTGAGTTCATGAAGGCCGCGCTTGAGGATACACCTTACTTCCGGCCTTTGGCTTTTGACTACCCTGCCGACCCCGACGCCCGGGAGGTGGACGACCAGCTGCTTCTTGGCGAGGGCCTGATGGTCGCACCCGCCCACACTCAGAACGCCCATGGCCGGACGGTCTATCTGCCTGAGGGGATGAAGATGCTGCGTCTGCGCAGCGTCTCCGACTACGATGAGGAAGTTCTGCCCGCAGGGCGGCACTATCTGCCCTGCGAACTTGACGAGGTGCTGCTCTTCATCCGTCCGGGCCACACCGTACCGGTGGCACAGCCCGCCGCCAACACCGCCCAGCTGAACGATACGGCCCTCACCTTCTGGCGCTTCGCGCCCGACGGCCTGCCTGCGCCCTACCGGATGTATACCGACGACGGCGTGACCACCGATCCCAACAGGCCTGAACACTGGCGCATCGTCGGACAATAACGCAAAAACACCCGGAAGCATCTCCGGGTGTTTTTGCGTATTACAGGTATGCGACCGTCTTGGACAGGGGCTTTCTCGAGCCGTGGTTTGCCAGCGGCCCTGCGCCCTCTGCGGCATAGCCGAGGTCAAGGATCATCAGGACCTCTTCATTTTCCGGCAATCCCAGTTCCTTGGCCAGCTCATCCGGGTCAAAGAAGTTGAGCCAGCAGCTGTCCACACCTGCGTTGGCGGCGGCCAGCATCAGGTGGGTCGCCACGATGGCGGCATCCTCCACGCCGGAGTCCCGCTTTCCGCCGGGATAAGTAAAGACGCTGTTTTTATCGAAGGCCACGACGAGGCAGGTAGACGCACCATAGCGGCAGGGCGTTACCTTGTCGAGCTTTGCCAGGCTTTCTTCTGACTGCAGCACATAGATGCGCTGCTCCTGAAAATTCTTGGCGGTCGGGGCCAGCCGCCCCGCTTCCAGGATCTCCGTCAGCTTCTCGGCTTCTACCTTACGTGTGCTGAAATTCTTGCAGGAATAACGCTCTGCAACGACCTTAGTAAATTCCATAACCGTTGTCCTCCTGACTTTGGGTGACAGACTTTTTATGTACAGAAGTCTCAGCATTATTGTAGCACGCTTTTTCTCTGAGAGCCACTGTTATTTTTACTATCGCAATTTTCAAAAATAGTGCCGGTCAAAACGGCATCTTTGCGATATGCAGTTTGCGGCTGTTGCTTGTGCATTAAAAACGCAAACTGCTATAGTCAGAAAGAGAAACCGGAAAAATAGAGGTGCTCCACCGTTTCCTTTTCGGCGGCGGAGAGGGACGTGTCTGCGGCCATGGCGGCACGGATACTTTCCTGGGTATCCGGGGAGGAGTTGAGGGTGATGCAGGCGGTTTCGCTGTCGGCATCGAAGTGGAGGGCGTCGCGGTCTCGCGGTGTCCAGGCGTCCCAGCCCGGGGAACCGCTGGTCATGAAACTGGCAAGCGCCTGCTTCAGCTGGGCCGAAAGGGCCTTCGCACCGGCTGAAGACAAATCAGCACAGGCAGAATAGCTGCTTTCGGACGAGAAGAGCGCCAGCGGCAGGCCGTGGAAGGCACCGAGGCCCGGGATAGCCGTCTGACTGTCGGTCCCGCCGTAGTCGATGAGTCCAAGCCAGACCGGAGCACTGCCGCCCAGCGTTTCGGCGACGGCTTCGGTGCTGCTCCAGCGGCAGAGGGCTGAACCGTATTTTACGGCATAGGCCCGGGCCGCGCTGGAAGCGGGCCGCAGGTCATCCCGGACAAAGCCGCTGAATTCGGTGGCACTGCTGAGCAGCAGGAGAGGGACAGCACTCCGGGCGTCCCGTGAGAGCACCACATCGTCTGCGTAGAGGATGGTTGGTTTGCCGAGGGCGGCAATGCGGGCCGGTTCGAGGCCGCAGAGCCATTCCCGGACGTCCGCCCCCGGCGTCAGCAGCCATTCGGCGGCGGAAGCCGTGTCAGCGAACCGCCCGTCTTCCACGGCCAGCGGTGCGAAATTTTCGGCCAGCTTCTGGGCGGCGGCGTCCGGGTCGGCGAGGAACAGCCCGCCGGAGATAGCGACGGCTTTTTGGAAGCGTCCGCGGAAGAGCGGGCTGCCCGCAAGGGCCGCTGCCATCCGCCCGCCGTCAGAGAAGCCGCAGAGGGTGATGTTGTCGGCATCGCCGCCGAAGCGGTGGATATTTTCCTTCACCCAGTCCAGCGCCCGGGCGATGTCCAGCAGGGCGAAATTGCCGGCGGCGTCGGAGCCGGAAGTAAGGGCGGGCAGGCAGTTCCACCCGAACAGCCCCAGCCGGTAGTTGAGCGCGACAAAGACGCAGCCCGCGTCCCGCACGAGTTCGCTGCCGGGCAGCTCGAGAGATGAGCCTGTGGCGGCGCTGCCGTGCAGATAGACGAGGACGGGCCGCTTTTTGGCCTCGGCGGAAGAATAAATGTCCAGTGTCAGGCAGTCCTCGGTGCCGAGGGGGAAAGTGGTGTACTGGTACGCCGCCGGGGCGGGACTGGTGCAGTCCCGCACTGTGTGCCAGCAGGCGGGCTCCAGCGGCGCTGTCCAGCGGCTTTCGCCCGTGGGCGCGGCACCGTAGGGGATGCCGTACCAGCAGAGCTGACCGTTTTCGCCCTCTCTGCCCTTCACCGGGCCGTACTGGGTCTGGCAGAGAGCAGAGACAGGGGAGAACAGGCCGTTTTCGGTTTCAGAAAAAGCTGCATCAGCCGGGAGGAGCGGGCTGGTGAGGGCCGCTGCGGCGGCTGCGCTTCCTTTGAGGAAGCTGCGGCGGGAAAAGCAATGTGTCATTTGATCTACCTCTTTATTACAATAGACAGATTATAACATGATTTGACAGGAAAACAACATCCTCATTTTTGCGAATCTGTAAAAATTTTTCTTGCTTTTTACGTTGGTTTCTGTTATACTAGCCCTGTTACCGCGATACGGGGCTGGGAGTATGCCCACTCGGGAGTACCGTTTTCCCGCTGCTGTGTCGTCGGCAAATAAAAATTTTATAAAGAGGTACTGTTACTATGAACAAGCAGGAAGTTATGGCCAAAGTCGCTCTGACCGAGAAGGACACTGGCTCTCCCGAAGTCCAGGTCGCTCTGCTGACCGCTCACATCAACGAGCTGAACGAGCACCTGAAGAAGAACCCTAACGATCACCACAGCCGCCGTGGTCTGATGAAGATGGTTGGCCGCCGCCGCAATCTGCTGGCCTACCTCCAGAAGAAGGACATCGAGCGTTACCGTGCTCTGATCGCAACTCTGGGTCTGCGTAAGTAATAGAAAACAGAGGGCAGGTACCGCAAATGGTGCCTGCCCTTTGCTCTTTTATGTTGAATTTTCCCTTGTATCCCAGACACTGGAACAAATAGGCCGCTGCTGCGTGTTGCAGCAGTAAATCGAACGCCTGTGTGAAGCGGCACGGACGCTGGATTTATTGCTATGATGCGCGGCGGGCAGCCTTTTGGAATATCAAACGGACATAAGGAGGCAAACCAAATGGCAATCGAATTTGGTTCCCGCAAAGAAAACTTTGACAACTTCAAAGTTTACGAGACTACGCTGGCAGGCCGCCCCTTCAAGGTGGAGATGGGCAAGATGTGCGGCTTGTCCAACGCAAGCGCCCTCATCCGCTACGGCGAGACCTGCGTGATGTGCAACGTGGTCATGAGCCCCAAGCCCCGCGAGGGCGTCGATTTCTTCCCCCTGAACGTGGAGTACGAGGAAAAGCTCTACGCCGCAGGCCGCATCCCCGGCAGCTTCATGCGCCGTGAGGGCCGCCCCGGCGAGCGCGCCATCCTGACCAGCCGCGTCGTGGACCGTCCCATGCGCCCGCTGTTCCCGAAGGAGATGCGCAACGACGTCTGCATCACCATGACGGTAATGAGTCTGGACCCGGACTGCAGCCCTGAGATCGCCGGTATGATCGGCGCTTCGCTGGTCACGGCTGTGTCGGAGATCCCCTGGAACGGCCCCATCGGCGGGGTCCAGGTGGGTCTGGTGGACGGCGAGATCGTCCTGAACCCCACCCAGGAGCAGCGCAAGAAGAGCGACCTGGCCCTGACCGTCGCCGCCACTATGGACAAGATCGTCATGATCGAGGCCGGTGCCAATGAGGTCGATGAGGACACCATGCTGAACGCCATCAAGGCTGCTCACGTGGAGATCAAGAAGATCATCACCTTTATCAACGGCATCGTGGCCGAGCGCGGCAAGCCGAAGATCGATTTCCAGGTCGTGGGTCTCGATATGGACGTGTTCCACGCCATCAAGGAGAAGTATCTCGACGACTTCAAGTCCGCCATGGATACCGACGACAAGAATGTGCGTGATGCCGCTCTGCTGCCCATCATGGACAAGATCGCCGAGGAGTACCCCGACCTGACCGAGGCCGACCTCGACCTCGTCAGCTACAAGATGCAGAAGTACGTCGTCCGCCGCTGGCTGCTGGACGAGGGCAAGCGCGTGGATGGCCGCGGCATCAATGAGATCCGCCCGCTGGCCGCAGAAGTAGGCATCCTGCCCCGTGTGCATGGCTCCGGTATGTTCACCCGCGGCCAGACTCAGGTGCTCACCACCTGCACCCTCGGCGGCACCAAGGACAACCAGCTCATGGATGACCTGACCGACGAGCAGACCAAGCGCTATATCCATCACTACAATTTCCCGCCGTACTCCGTCGGCGAGGCCCGCGCACCCCGCAGCCCCGGCCGCCGCGAGATCGGCCACGGCGCACTGGCTGAGCGCGCTCTCGTGCCTGTGCTGCCCTCTCTGGAAGAGTTCCCCTACACCATCCGCTGCGTGTCTGAGGTCCTCTCTTCCAACGGCTCCACCTCTCAGGCTTCCATCTGCGGCTCCACGCTGGCTCTGATGGACGCAGGCGTCCCCATCAAGGCTCCCGTCGCCGGCATCTCTTGCGGCCTCATCACCGAGGGCGACCGCTGGATGACCATGCTGGACATTCAGGGCGTCGAGGACTTCCACGGCGATATGGACTTCAAGGTGGGCGGCACCCGCAAGGGCATCACCGCCATCCAGATGGATATTAAGATCGACGGCCTGACCTACGACATCATCGCCGAGGCCTTCGAGAAGTGCCGCAAGGGCCGTCTGTACATCCTCGATGAGATCATCAAGCCCGTCATCGCAGAGCCCCGCCGCGAGCTGAGCCGCTGGGCCCCCAAGATGTTCAGCATGATGATCCCCACCGATAAGATCAAGGACGTCATCGGCAAGGGCGGCAAGGTCATCCAGGACATCTGCGCCACCTGCAACTGCAAGATCGACGTGCAGGAGGACGGCCACGTCTTCGTCTCCGCTGTGGACCAGGAGGACGCAAAGCGCGCCATCTTCACCATCAGGACCATCGTGGAAGACCCCGAGATCGGTGCTATCTACAAGGGCAAGGTCACCCGTCTGATGAACTTCGGTGCCTTCGTCGAGATCGCTCCGGGCAAGGAGGGCCTCGTCCACATCTCCAAGCTGGACACCAAGCGTGTCGAGCGCGTGGAAGATGTTGTTGCTGTGGGTGATGCCATCGTCGTCAAGGTGACGGACATCGACCAGCAGGGCCGCATCAACCTGAGCCGCCGCGACGCCATCCTGGCTCTCGAAGCCAAGAAGGCACAGCAGGAGCAGGGCTGATAGATAGCTTCTGAATATGCCCCCGCGCACACAGTGCGGGGGCATATTTTGTCTCATGGGCGAAGAATCTTCAATTCCCTACTGAAAAAGTTTGTTTTAGGGGGTTGACAAATCCCGTCGAGGCGAGTACAATAAACGCAATATCACAAAAATGGCTGTGAAGAGAAGAGTAAGCTTTCGCATGAGCCTTACCAGAGAGCCCGGCAGGTGGAAAAGGGCAGGAAACAGGGAGCTGAAAATGGTCTCGGAGCTGCGCGGATGAAGAGCAAGAGCACTAGTCCGCGACGGGTGCGCCCGTTAAAGCGTCCGGCTGTAAGCAGAAAAAATTCTGCCGCAGTTTTGAGGCAGTGTCCGCGAGGATGCTGTGAACCAAGGTGGTACCACGGAAGTTTCAGGCCTCCGTCCTTGTGCAGCGCATGGCTGGCAGGGACGGGGGCTTTTTTTGATGCTTCCGTTCAAGGCTGGCGCGGACTGTGCCGCGCCGCCGCTGTACATTATATTTATCCAATAATAGAGAGGGAAAAACTATGATTACTCGTCGTGATTTTCTGAAAGTTACCGGTGTCGCAGCCGCTGCTGCTGCCCTGACCGCCTGCGGCGGCTCTTCTTCCACCGCAAGCTCTGCTGCCGCTTCTTCTGAGGCTGCTTCCGCTGTGGCAAAGCTGGACAAGGTGAAGGTCGCTGTCCCCAACGACACCACCAACGAGGCCCGCGCTCTGACCCTGCTGGAGAAGAACGGCTTCTTCAAGCTGAAGGCTGACGCCGGCCTGACCGCCACCAAGAACGACATCGAGGAGAACCCCCTGAATGTCACCGTCGATGAGGTCGAGGCTGCTCAGGTGCCCAACGTCCTGCAGGACGAGGACTACGCCGTCATCAACTCCAACTACGCCATCTCTGCCGGTCTGAACCCCATGACCGATGCACTGGCCATGGAGGACGGCTCTTCTGCTTACGTCAACATTCTGGTGTGCAAGGACGGCAATCAGGAGGAGCCTAAGATCAAGGCTCTGGCTGCTGCCCTGCAGAGCCAGAAGGTGAAGGACTTCATGGACGAGACCTACAAGGGCTCCGTGGTGTCCGTTGTGGAGAACCCCACCGATGGCTATGATTCCACTGTGGACTATGACGCTCTGAACGGCCAGACCGTCAGCTGCGCCGCTACTCCCGCTCCCCACTGCGAGGTGCTGGAGGTGTGCAAGGAGATCCTTGCCGCCAAGGGCATCACGCTGGACATTCAGGAGTACGACGACTATGTGATCCCCAACCAGGTCGTCGAGGACGGTCAGGTAGACACCAACTACTTCCAGCATCAGCCGTATCTGGACAACTTCAACGCCGAAAAGGGTACCCATCTGGTGACTGTTGCCGGTATTCATGTAGAGCCCATGGGCATCTACGGCGGCAAGCAGGACAGTCTGGCACCCATCGAGGGATAAGCTAAAGGAGCAATTTCTGTGATCGAACTCAAGTATCTTTCCAAGACCTTCCAGATGAAGGATGGCGCGGTGAAAGCGCTGCAGAACATCAACCTCACCATTCCCGATGGCGCGATCTACGGTATCATCGGCATGTCCGGTGCGGGCAAATCCAC
>OGFF01003236.1_pt1 | contig 12534 bp, 9 predicted proteins | sample 1570751 | NCBI WGS metagenome assembly OGFF01 (sample SAMEA2581951, study PRJEB24529) | metagenome | biome: Human gut stool | place: China | collected 2011 | reverse complement strand
CGCAGCAGCTGCAGCAGCGGACCTGGCTTTTCGGCAAAGGCGTCCCAGCGGTGCACAAAGGTCAGAAAGCGGCCATAGCCGGCACTGCGGCCGTGCTCCACATCGTCCAGCAGAGCAGGGATGCTCTTGACCACATACTGCCGCCCCCGCTCCCGGTTGGCGATGCGCAGCCGCAGCCACGGCTGCCCGCCGGACAGCATGGTCAGCTCCGGTTCCAGTTCCACAAAGCCGGTGTCCTGAGGGGGATCTCCGGCCTCGCCCAGGTCCTGCAGGGCGCTCTGCTGGTAGGTCTCCAGCAGCTTGCGGGCCTCCTGGTCGGTGACGGGGGCGTCGCCCCGCCACTTGCGGCCGAACAGCATTTCCAGCCCGGAAGCATAGCTGTCCTTCCGGGAAGCGGCGGGGTTCAGCCCATCGGTGCCCCGCACCACGCCCGGGATGGATTCCGGGGCGGCCGGTGCTTTGGGGGCGGGGTGCTTGGCCGCATCCTCCAGCAGCAGCGCGCCGATGTGCTTGCAGTAGGTGCCGTCGCCGTTCTGGTTATAGGGGCAGTCGCAGGAGGCACTGACAAAGCTGCCGTTCTCCCGCAGCCAGACCTGTGTATAAAAACAGTCGGCTCCATTGCCCTGCACCAGCGCCGAGACATGGCGTACGCCATCCTCGTTGGTGGTGCAGCTGCTCTGCAGGATGCGGCGGCGGTATTTCTGAGCACGCTCAAATACCATTTCGCCCAGCAGTGTGCGGATCTCGTCTGCGTCCATGGTCGTTTTCCCTCCCCGGTCGATTCGTAAAACGGTTCTTATCTTCTAAGGATACCGCACCCGGTGCCCGGATGCAAGAGGTCAGGAACGAAAAAAGCTCCACATCCTGCCGGTCAGGCAGTACATGGAGCTTTCGGTCCGAAGGATCGTTTCCTTTCCGGAACCATTATTTCAGGCGGGTCAATCTGTTCAGGAGCATCACCGCAAGCACAATGATGCCAATGACCAGAATGATCCCAACCATTCCAATGATCATAATCGGAAGCGTGGTCATCCACGAAGAAAGATAAATCATCACGGCACCTCCTTCAGGCCATCAGGGTCAGGATCAGTCCACCCGCGATCACGGAGGCGATCTGACCCGAAACATTGACGCTGATGGAATACATCAGCAGGAAATTCTGGTTGTCTTCTTCCAGTCCCATCTTATTGACTACTCGGCCGCTCATGGGGAATGCGGAGATCCCCGCAGCACCGATCATGGGATTCAGTTTCCTTCCCTCTGGCAGGAACAGATTGATCAGCTTTGCAAACAGCACTCCGCCGGCCGTGTCAAAAACAAAAGCCACCAGACCCAACGCAAGGATCAGCAGGGTGTCCGGCCGGACAAACTGATCTGCCGTCATCTGCCCGGCCACTGTAAGGCCCAGCACAAGAGTGATCAGATTTGCCAGCACATTCTGTGCCGTTTCGCTCAGCGTATTCAGCACACCGCACTCCCGCAGCAGGTTGCCGAACATCAGGAAACCTACCAGTGCCACACTGGCAGGTGCGACCATGCCCGCAATGACCGTGACCACGACCGGGAACAGGATCCGGGTCAGGCGGCTGACACTGCTCTTTTCATAGGGCATTCGGATACTGCGTTCCTTCCGGGTAGTCAGCAGACGGATCACGGGCGGCTGAACAATGGGGACCATCGCCATATAGCTGTAGGCAGCTACCATGATCGCGCCCAGATAGCGGGAGCCAAGCGTGTTGGCCACAAAGATGGCTGTGGGACCATCTGCTGCACCGATGACTGCAATCGAAGCAGCATCCTTCAGGTCGAAGAAGAAACCTGCCAGGAACAGCGTAAAAAAAATGCCGAACTGAGCCGCTGCTCCAAAAAGCATCAGCCACGGTTTTTCCAGCAGCGGCCCGAAGTCGATCATGGCACCAATGCCGATGAAGAGCAGCAGCGGGAACAGCTCGTTGGACATGCCCGCTTCAAACAATGCAGAGATGGGGCCGACCGTATCCCCCTGCGTGATGGCACCCGAGAGAGGCAGGTTGACCAGAATGGCACCAAAGCCCATGGGCAGCAGCAGGCTCGGTTCCATCTTTTTGACGATGGCAAGGTAGATGAGCAGCGCACCGATGCCCCACATTACCACCATCTGCCAGGTCAGATTTCCAAAATTGGAAAAGAGACTGGCGAATGTGTTCAGAAGATCCATATTTATTTTTCCTCCTTGTGTTCCTGTGCCGGGCAAGAAAAAAGAGACCCCTGCCACAGCACTCTGTCTGTGACAAAAGTCTCAAGCCAACACATGACATCGGGCATTTCTGCCGTGATGACGCTGCCATGCAGCACCCCGCAGGCCCTGCGGAATGCCCTTTACTCCCTTTTATCGATTCTAATTAAATCAGAATGCAGTCCCCTCTGTCAAGGGGTTCCTGCATTTCTTTGCCAAACTTTGCTTCAGCGCTCAAACGTTGTGCTGAGGGTGGTCTCCCAGGTCTGGCCGGGGGCAAGGCAGGCGGCAGCGGCGCGCTGGCTCCACTCCTGGGTATCGGTCTGGGCACCGGGCAGGGAGTGCCACGGCTCAATGCAGACAAAGCGCACTGGCTTTGCCGGAGCCGACCAGATGAGGGTGTAGGGGTAGCCCTGCACATTGCAGACGATCCCCTTGCCGGTGTCCTTTTCGTAGATGCCCAGCGTGCGGCTGCGCAGACCGGCCATGCAGAAGCTGTCGTTCTCAAACAGATCGTCGGTCAGGGGGATGCTCTGCTCGTTCTTCCACCGGTAACCGCACTTGCCGGTCAGCAGACCGTTGGGGTAAGCGTCCAGGATCATCGGGCTTTCCGGCTGGTCGAAGCGGAACTCGTAATCGGTGGTGGTGTGCTTGTCATCAAAGGGGATGCGGAACGCCGGGTGGTAGCCGATGCCGAACTGCAGCTCCTCGGCGGCATCGGCGGGGTTGGTGACGGTCAGGGTGTGGTGCACCGTCCTGCCCTCCAGCCGGAAGGTGCTGGTCAGAATAAAATCAAACGGGAAGCGCTCTGCCTTGCTCTTTTCATCCGAGCGCAGCTCCAGCCGGATGGTGTCACCCTCGGCGCAGAGCAGGGTGTGCTCCACGTCCCGGGCAAAGCCGTGCTGCCCGCCGGGGTAGGTCTTGCCTTTATGGGTAAAGGCCCCGCCGGTCAGCTTGCCCGTCCAGGGGAAAAGGATGGGGGCATGGCGCTTCCAGACAGCCGGGTCGGCCTGCCAGAGCATCTCCTGCCCGGCGGCATTTTTCAGGCTGACTGCTTCGGCACCATGGGTATCCACGGTCAGAGTCAGGAATTCGTTGTGAATGGTTGCCTGCATGATTCATCTCTCCTTTTTATCTGTTGACGATGTGCTCGCCGTTTCCTTCCAGCCAGGTGCGCAGGTTCCGGGTGGTAATGTCCATCAGGTTCTGCAAAGCCTCCCGGGTCGTCCATGCAATGTGCGGTGTGAGGATAGCGTGGGGTTCTGCCCGCAGGGGGCTTTCCTGAGGCAGAGGCTCTGTGACAAAGGCATCGGCCCCGTAAAAGCCCAGCTGACCGCTGTGGAGGGCCGCTGCCACGGCCTCCTCATCCACCAGCGCGCCCCGGGCCGTGTTGAGCAGAATGGCCCCGGGCTTCATCTTCGCCAGCGCCTCCGCGTTGACAAGGCCCCGGGTCTGGGGCGTGGCCGGGCAGTGCAGGCTGAGGATATCGCACCGTCTCAGCAGGGTATCATAATCCACGAACTCCACACCGTCGGCAGCGTATTCGGGCCGGACGGTGCGGGTGCAGACCAGCACCTCCATGCCAAAGGCTCTGGCAATACGGGCCGACTGCCGCCCAATGCTGCCATAGCCGTAAACGCCATAGGTCTTGCCGTAGAGCTCCATCTGGGGCAGCAGGCCGATGCTCTCCGGGATATCCAGCTGCCAGCATCCCTGCTTGACGGCACGGTTGTAGCGCTCCGCGCACTGGCAGATGGCCAGCAGCAGGCTGAAGGTCATCTGGGCCACGCTGTAGGTAGAATAGCCCGGCACATTGGCCACTGCAACGCCGTGGCGGCGGCAGGCTTCCAGATCCAGGTTGTCGGTGCCCGTGGCAATGATGCCCACCCATTTCAGGTTCGGGCACTGCTGTAAGATCTCCTCATCCATGCGGCACTTGTTCAGCAGAACGATGTCCGCATCTCCAATGCGGGGGGCGATCTCCTCGTAGGCCGTGCGGACATAACTGACGGTATCGGGCACCAATGCCTTTACCCCCGACCAGTCGAGGTCGCCTTCCTCCATGACATAGCTTTCCAGAATGACAGCTTTCATCTCAGTCCTCCAACAAAACATCCTCGCTCAGCACCTGACCGATGGGCTTTGCAATGCACAAGTCGGCCTGCGTATCGGCCCCGGTGGGCTGCATGTTGATGACCACCAGATGGCGGCCACGGAAGTACCGGATAAGCCCCGCCGCCGGGTAGACCACCAGACTGGTGCCGCCGATGATGAGGGTATCCGCCTTGCGGATGGCAGACACAGCCCCGGAGAGCACTTCCTCGTCCAGCCCTTCCTCATACAGAACGACATCCGGCTTGACGATGCCGCCGCACTTGGGGCAGCGGGGCACGCCGGTACTGTTGGCAATGAAGTCCACATCGTAGAACGCGCCGCACTTCACGCAATAGTTGCGCAGGGTGCTGCCGTGGAGCTCGTAAACGGTCTTGGACCCCGCAGCCTGATGCAGGCCGTCGATGTTCTGGGTGACGATGGCTTTCAGCCTGCCCTCCCGCTCCAGCTTTGCCAGCCGCAGGTGGGCAGCGTTGGGCTTTGCCCCCTTCACAATGAGCTTATCCCGGTAGAACCGGTAGAACTCCTCGGGGTTCTCCTCCCAGAAGGTGTGACTCAGGATGGTCTCGGGCGGGTAATCGTACTTCTGGTGGTACAGGCCGTCCACGCTGCGGAAATCGGGGATGCCGCTTTCGGTGGAGACCCCCGCGCCGCCAAAAAAGACGATGCGGTCACTCTCGGCAATGATTTTTTCCAGTGCAGGAACCATAAAAGAAACGCTTCCTTTCCGGCAGATCGTTGTGTTTTGGATAGCTCCAGTATAACACAAATCCAGAGGAAAGGAAGCGTTTCTTTTTTTGATGGGATCGTCCCCTTGCTCAGCGCCCGTTTTCGGCAAACAGGGTCCCCAGTGCATCCAGCAGATCATGCGGGAGCATCCCGGTTTCCCCGTGCAGGGCAGCGGCACGGTCGGCAGCTGCACCATGGAGATAAACGGCACAGGCGGCGGCCTCAAAGGCAGGCAGACCGCAGGCCAGCAGGGCGCTGGTCATGCCCGCCAGCACATCCCCGCTGCCGCCCCGGGAAAGCCCCGGGTTGCCGGTGGGATTGACCGCGCAGCGGCCATCCGGCCCTGCAATGACGGTATGTGCCCCCTTCAGCACCACCACAGCATTCCATGCTTTCGCATAGCGCAGCGCCGTGCCTTCCCGGTCCGCATTGATCTCTGCCGCAGAGTGTCCGGTCAGCCGGGCCATCTCACCGGGGTGGGGCGTTAAGATCAGTTCCCCCTGAGGGTGAAGCATTTTTTCCGTTTGGAGCAGGTCAGCGGCGGCGTTCAGTCCGTCCGCATCCAGCACTGCACTGCCGGAAAAGCCGGGCAGGAGCGTTTTCACCAGCGCCCGGGTCTCGGCGGCACGGGCCGCGCTCTGGGCCGTATAACCCAGCCCGGGGCCCGCCAGCAGGACAGAGGCCTTCTGCCGCCGGATGCGGTCGATATTCTGGGGCGAGATCCCACCCTCTGCGCCCACCTCGCAGGGGCAGAGGCAGCACTCGGGCAGGCGTGCGGCCACTGCCGCCAGCACCGGCTCTACACTTGCCAGCGTAACGATGCCGGCTCCGGTGCGCAGGGCACCTTCCACGGCCAGCGCCGCCGCGCCCCGGTAGGACGCACTGCCCGCCACCGCCAGCACGGAGCCAAAGGTCCCCTTATGCGCGTCCCGGGGACGGGGCTGGATGGCCTGCCAGACAAAATCGGAAGTTATTTCGAACATAGGCGGCTCCTTTCCTACTGTGGTTTAACCCCCCAGTCACGCTTTGCGTGACAGCCCCCGCTAATAGGGGGGCCCTTGGCATTTCGTAAAGCTCGTCCTCTTTGCCAAGCAATGACGGAGAGGTTTAATCCGTTCCCTGCAAATACCTCCGGATCTCCTTCTCCGCCTCCTGCACTTCTTCATGGAACATGCGGGCAGAGACCCGGAGAGCACCATGGCCCAGGATGATGACCTGCTCCATGCCATCGGAGGTAGCCACGCGGACGCGGCGGCCCTTGCCGATCTCATGGGTGACACGCTCGATGAACATATCGGCGGTCTCGGCTTCCCGGGTGTAGACCACATGGATATTGTGGTACTGCTCTATGCTGCCGGGGCTGCCCGGCACACGGTAGGCATCAAACACAAGGATGAGCACGCACTTCTTAAAGCCCTGATAGTTGCAGAGGATGTCCATCAGCCTGTGGCGGGCCGCTTCCAAGCTCTCTTTGGAGAGTGCGTTCAGCTCGTCCCATGCAAAGATGATGTTGTAGCCATCCACCAGCAGGTATTCGGGCTGGATCTCCCACTGCTCGGCGTTGAAATCAGGGCGTTCCCGCTTCTGGGTGGGGCGGAACGCCGCCAGCGGGTCCCGCTTGATGGGCCCATAGGTCTGTTCAAAGATCTTCAGCAGCTCGGCATCTTCTTCCAGGGTGGCGCGGTAGGCAGCCATCCGGCGGGGACGGGCCTGTACCGTTTCCTCGGTCTTTGCAGTCTTGCCCCAGCCGCTGTCCACATGCATGTGGCTGCGCACCTGCTCCCAGGGCACCACAAATCCGGCCCCGTGGGCGCAGAACACCGAATCTGCCGGGTTGTCGAGGTCGTGTTCCGGCTCATAGCCTGCGGCCTCGATGACCTCTGCTGCATTGTGGCAGGGACGGTAGCCGTCCAGCGTCAGGGTCAGGTGTCCCCTGCCCCGGGTGTAGCCCACCACCTCCATGGGGTAGCTGCGCATGGTGGAGGCCGGTGCGGTGCCGGTGAGCAGGGTGGTATCCCCGTCGGCTCCGGTCTCGGGCGGGTCAAAGCTGCCGCCCATGTTCTGGATATCGTTCATGGCGCGGCCCACGTTGTCAGAGGGCAGCTCCAGCCGGAAGGCATACCACGGCTCCAGCAGCTGGGTCTTGTGGATTTGATCTGCCATCATCAGGCCCTGCCGGACGGCGCGGTAGGTCGCCTGCCGGAAGTCGCCGCCCTCGGTGTGCTTGAGGTGAGCGCGGCCCGCAATGAGGGTGATCTTCACATCGGTCAGAGGTGCCCCGATGAGCACACCCAGATGCTGCTTTTCCTCAAGATGCGTCAGCACCAGCCGCTGCCAGTTCTTGTCCAGCACCTCTTCCCGGCAGTCGGCGGCAAACTGCATCCCGCTGCCCCGGGGCAGCGGCTCCAGCTTGAGGTGGACTTCCGCATAGTGGCGCAGAGGCTCGTAGTGGCCCACGCCCTCCATGGCTTCGGTGATGGTCTCCTTATACAGGATGCCGCCGGGGCCGAAGCTGACCTCCAGCCCGTACCGCTCGGCCAGCAGGCTTTTCAGCACCTCCAGCTGGATCTCGCCCATCAGCTGGACATGGATCTCGCCCAGGGTCTCGTTCCAGACCACGTGGAGCTGGGGCTCCTCCTCTTCCAGCCGATGGAGCTTTCCCAGCGCGGCGTGCACATCTGCGCCCTCGGGCAGCAGCACCTGATAGCTCAGCACCGGCTCCAGCACCGGCAGGTCGCTGTCCCGTTCCGCCCCCAGACCCTCGCCCGGGCGGGCTTTGGTCAGGCCGGTAACGGCGCACACCTGGCCGGGCCCGATGCACTCCGCCAGCGTAAACTTTGCGCCGGAGTAGAGCCGCAGCTGGTTGGCCTTTTCGGCCCATGGCTCCCCGTCGACCTCTCCGGTGAGCTGGGCTTTCACCTTGAGCGCGCCGCCGGTCACCCGCAGCCAGGTCAGGCGGTTTCCCTGCTCATCCTGGCTCACCTTGAACACCTTGGCCCCGAAGGCTTCCAGCGCAGGGGCCGGGCGGGTATAGCGGTCCAGGCCCTCCACCAGCGCGTCCACACCCTGCAGCTTCAGGGCTGAGCCAAACCAGCAGGGAAACACATGCCGCCGGGCAATGGCGGGGATGAGGTCGGTATCGGTCAGGATTCCCCGGTCCAGCATCGTCTCCATCAGCCGCTCATCGCAGAGAGCCAACGCCTCGTCCCGGTCGGCCTGCTCTGCCCCAAAATCCACAAAGCCATCCCCCAGCCGACGGTTCAGCTGGGTCAGAAGCGCTTCCCTGCCCGGGCCGGGCAGGTCCATCTTGTTCACGAACACAAAGGTGGGGATGCGGTACCGCCGCAGCAGCCGCCAGAGCGTCTCGGTATGGCTCTGCACGCCGTCGGTGCCGCTGATAACCAGCACCGCATAATCCAGCACCTGCAGTGTCCGCTCGGTCTCCGTGGAAAAATCCACATGGCCCGGGGTGTCCAGCAGGGTAAAATCGGTATTGCCCGCCGTGAAGAGGGCCTGCTTGGAGAAAATGGTAATGCCGCGCGCCTTTTCCAGCGCGTCGGTGTCCAGAAAGGCATCCTTATGGTCCACCCGGCCCAGCTTGCGGATGGTGCCGGTGCCGTAGAGCAGGGCCTCGGAAAGGGTGGTCTTGCCGCTGTCCACATGGGCCAGAATGCCGATGACCAACTGCTTGTGCTCTTGTTCCATGCCGCGGCCCCCTTACAGCACGCTGGCGATCAGCGCAGCAGCGACCAGCGGCAGGCCCAGCACCAGATTGGAGAGCAGGCTGCAATAGGTGCGCTCCTCGGGTTCCAGCTCCTCAAAGGAGACGATCTTCTCATCCGCATAGTCGATGATGGAGCGGGTGGAGTGGACCTTTTTCTGCCGCTTGCCCATCCCCTTGAATTCCTCCAGCAGATGGTGGATGGTCACGCCATCCAGCCGCAGATAGTCCACCCAGGCCCAGATGAGCAGCACCACGCCGCACAGAAAGCCCGGGGCCTCCCAGATGGTAAACGTGCCATCGCTGACATAGCGCCGCCACAGCAGCATCAGAACGGCCACAATGGAGGTGCGGGTCACGGTCTTATATAAAATGGGGTGGAACATGTAGCGTTTGTACATCGAGGTCAGTTTCTTCATGGTGCGCTCCTTATTGATACAGATACACTTTATTGTATCATGTTTTTGTGAAAAAAGATAGCTGTTTTGTGCGCACGGCGTGAACAGTTTCTCTCTTTCGCCTGTTCTTCATAGATATACAGTTCTTTCCATTTTATAGTAATTTTTTCCACATTCTTTTCCCATGAAAGTGTTTGTCACCGTTTTGTTTCCAATTCAGTGCTGCGGCGGATTGACTTCTTTTCAGTAAAGTGCTAAAATATACAGTGGTGCGGCTTTTGTCTTTCCTGTGCACTTTTTGGAAAGGCAGACAGCCTCACTGCGTTTAGGAAAAGGAAAAACGCGCGGCTCTGTCCGCGCAAGATCTGGGAGGATCATCCAATGAGCTTCAATTTTGATCGCCGCACCTTCCTGAAGGGTGCAGGTGCTGTGGGTGCCGCCAGCCTGCTGGCAGCCTGCGGCGAAAAGTCCAACAACACCGGCAATGGTGCTGCCGCCAGCGGTGCTGCTGCCCCCAACTCCACCGGTGCTACCCCCCTGAAGGAGTTCATCTCCTTTGAGAGCGGCAACCGTGAGCTGGAAAGCTGGAACATGCTGTACAGCCAGAGGGCTGAGGATGCCAACGTGGTCACCAACCTGTGGGACGGCCTGCTGAGCTTTGACTGCTACGGCAAGGTGGTGCCTGCTATCGCTTCCAGCTGGGAGCACAATGAGGATGCCACTGTCTGGACCTTCCACCTGCGGGACGACGTGGACTGGGTGGATTGCAACGGTGAGGTGAAGGCTCACCTGACCAGCAAGGACTTCCTGGTTGGCTTTGAATGGGTGATGAACGCCATCAAGAACGAGGCCAACAACACCTCCATGCCCAACGACACCATTGTGGGTGCTTACGAGTACTACGAGCTGACCAAGGAAGCCGGTGACGCTGCTGCTGACATGACCTACGAGGACATGCTGGCTGCCGGTGTGGGTATTGAGGCTCCGGATGATTACACTCTGGTATTCACCTGCCCCAGCGCCTGCCCCTACTTTGATACCGTTGCCGCCTACAACAGCTTCTACCCCGTGGCCCCTGCTCTGATCGAGGAGCTGGGTGTCGATGGCTTCCGGAGCTGCGACAACACCACCATGTGGTACAACGGACCCTATGTGGTGGAGGAGTACATCCAGGGCAACACCAAGAGCTACATCCCCAACCCCAACTACTACGATGCTGCCAACGTCAGCCGCTTTGAGCGCTTCACTGTCACCATGATCAGCGACGGTTCCATCAGCCTGCAGCTGTATCAGAACCGCGAGCTGGACGAGGTGGACCTGGGCGAGAGCAGCATCACCACCATTCAGTCCGATCCTTCCAACGAGTACAATCAGCAGCTGTGCGAGAAGCGTGCCAAGAAGTTCAGCTACTGCTTCATCTTCAACTACGACAAGAAGAACACCGATGGCACCCCCGATGAGAACTGGAACAAGGCCATTGCCAACAAGGCCTTCCGTCAGTGCTTCTCCAAGGGCATGGTGCTGAACAAGTTCTTCGCCCGTTACAACCCCATCAATCCCCTGAAGTGCGAGAACGATTTCTTCACCATGAAGGGCCTGTGCTACACCTCTGATGGCACCGACTACACCAACCTGGTGGCCAAGGAGATGGGTCTGGACGGCGAGGCTTACGATGGCAAGACCATGAAACGTCTGCGCGCCAACAACGGCGACATCACCGAGCTGAAGAAGCAGGCCATGGAAGAGCTGAGCGCCATTGGTGTCACCTTCCCTGTCCACTGCTCCTACTACATTCTGGCCGGCTCCACCTCCGCTCTGGACCACGCCACCGTCCTGAAGCAGTGCTTCACCGACAGCTTCGGCGATGACTTCATCGTGCTGGATGTCAACACCTTCGTGTCCTCCACCATGAAGGAAGTCGTGGCGCCCAAGCTGCAGAGCTTCGTCCACATGGGCTGGGGCGCTGACTTCGGCGATCCCATCAACTTCCTGACCCAGATCATCGTTCACGACGACAATGCTTACTACAGCTGCAACATGACCAACATCGCAGGCATTGTGAACAATGGCCCCGCCAGCTACCAGACCGAGCTGGTGGCTGCCTATGAGAAGTTCACCGATCTGGTGAACGAGGGCCGTGCCATCGTTGACGACACCGATGCACGCTACGCCGCATTTGCCAAGGCCGAGGCTTACTTCCTGGACGAGAACCTGATCTTCCCCACCGTCTACGATATCACCTGGTGCCTGACTCACGTCAACGAGTACAGCAAGATCAACGCAATGTATGGTCCCTGCAACTACAAAGCTGTGAATTGGGAGACCAGCGAGGAGGCCTACACCACCGAACAGTACGATGCGTTTGCTGCCGCATACGACGCAGCCACTCAGGCCTGATCAAGTGAACCAATAACCAATCGCAAAAGCAGAACCGGACGTTTTTTAAAGCGTCCGGTTCTGTTTTTTGCTCCCTGACAGCACAAAACCCCGCCGCGCGGGAAAGCTCCCAGCGCGGCGGGGTCATTGTGTTAAAATACAGGAAAGCGGTTCAGCTTACAGCTGGCTTTCATACTCCTTGCGGTAGCCTTCCAGCTCACGCTGGTTGCCATACACAAAGTGACCGTTTGCGATCTCTTCCCAGACCGGCTTGTCCACGCTGTAATCGTGGATCGAGGGGTCATAGACCAGCAGCTTCTTGTGCTTTTCCAGGCTGGGGTCAGGGATGGGGACCGCGCTCAGCAGGGCTTTGGTGTAGGGATGCAGCGGATGGAGGAACAGCTCCTCCGCCTCAGCCAGCTCCACGATGCGGCCCTTACTGATAACGGCGATACGATCCGAGATGAACCGGACCACCGACAGGTCATGTGCAATGAACAGGTAGGTCAGGCCGCGGCTCTTCTTCATCTCGTTCAGCAGGTTCAGCACCTGTGCACGGATGGAGACATCCAGTGCGGAGATGGGCTCATCGGCCACGATGAACTCCGGCTCCATGACCAGAGCACGGGCAATGCCGATGCGCTGGCGCTGGCCGCCCGAGAACTCGTGGGGGAAGCGGGAGGCAAACTCCGGCAGCAGGCCGACCTCATGCAGGGCGTTCATCACCTTTTCATGCAGGTCTTCCTGATCCTTGTAGAGATGATGGTTCAGCAGGCCCTCGGCAATGATATACTCCACCTTGGCGCGCTCGTTCAGCGAAGCCATGGGGTCCTGGAAGATCATCTGGATCTTACGGATGACCTCCTTGTCCAGTTCCTTGGAGATCTTACCGTTGATCTTCTGGCCCTTGAAGAAGATGTCGCCGCCGGAGGTCGGGTTGATGCGGCAGATGGCACGGCCAATGGTGGTCTTGCCGGAGCCGG
>OGFF01003232.1_pt1 | contig 12545 bp, 10 predicted proteins | sample 1570751 | NCBI WGS metagenome assembly OGFF01 (sample SAMEA2581951, study PRJEB24529) | metagenome | biome: Human gut stool | place: China | collected 2011 | reverse complement strand
CACACAGCCTATTTATATACCAACACCGGGCCATTATGAGAAATGAGTTCAACGGGTATGAGAAATAAGCCAAATCAAGGTCTATTTGCGAATAAAACTATGAGAAATACCAATTTTAAAAGTATTTCTCATAGCTTACTTTATTAATTATCTGCCATTTAAATCAAATCTATGAGAATATGAGAAATGGATATCTTATTTCCGGCGCAGGCAGTTCAATTTTCGACCAACCACTTCTCTATATTTCTTGTTTGAGCACTGAAATTCACACCAATCTTAAAAAGTTTTCGTGAATCCGTTTCAAATGGTCGGGAATAATGCTTGTCATTTATCTGTTGCAGAGCTTCTTCCGCTGTACCATTCAGTTTAAATTCCATAATGTAAATGAACTTGTCAGTCTGCAATACCATATCCACACGGCCTTCACTCGTATGATATTCCGCTTTTACATAAAAACCGACCAGTTTACATACAATATAAAGTACATTCTGATAATGTAACTCCAATTCGCGGGCAAGCTCGTATGGAATATCAGAAAAGAAACTTTGCAGACGACGGAAAAAAGATTCGTAATCACCAGCACGTACCTCACGAACGAATTTCTGAATTTCAAAGGGAGATTCCACTTTATTGACGTTCGCATAATAAGGAAGCAGAAAACGGATAAATCCTTCCTCCACTTCACGATTAGGAAAACCTAAACGGTAAATACCAAATTCTTCATCATACCCTTTAATGGTAAGGTACCCGCTCTGATAGATTACCGGAATAGGATTGGTAGATTCAGAATCTATACTGTTCAGTACCTGTTCATCGGTTTCTTCATGGGCCATCCGATGAAGGTCGTAATGGTGTTTCTTCAGCAATTCCACCAAATAAGTGGGAGTACCTGTTTCAAACCAGTAGCTTTTAAACTCATTCCTATCAAAAGCCAAAAGCAGACTGAAGGGATTGTACATTCCTTTGGAATTGTGCGTGAAATGATAACCATCATACATTTCTTTCAACCGGACACATATCTCTTCATACGTCACTCCCTGCACATTGGCAAACTCATGAAGCTCGGCATCCAGATTATCGTATAGTTCCTGTTCGCTCACACCACAAATGTCTATATACTTATTCCACATTGAAATGTCATTCAGGTTATTCAAATCACTGAATACACTGACTTTACCGAACTTGGTAACTCCCGTCAACAAAGCAAATTTGATACAGCCGTCCTGACTTTTCAATGCGCCGTAGAAGGCTTTCAATGTATTGCGGAAACTCTTTTGCAAAACATCATCACCAATAGCCCGTAACATCGGCTTATCATACTCATCCACTAGGATCACCACACTTTGCCCCTCTTGCTGACAGGCACGCTTAATAATCCCCTCAAAACGCATCGCTAAAGATTTCTCCGAGGGCTCTTCGCCATATATCTTCTCCCATTCCACCAACGCCCCATTCAGTTTATTCTCCAAACTTTCCGGAGTATCGTATTTTTCCGTATTAAGATCAAGATGTAATATAGGATATTTTACCCAATCTTTTTCCAGCTTCTCCATAGCCAGCCCTTCAAAGAGTTCCTGCTTTCCTTGAAAGTAAGCTTCAAGCGTAGAAATAAGCAGACTTTTGCCAAAACGGCGCGGCCGACTTAAGATATAGTAACTCCCGGTTTTCACCAATTGATAAATCAATGCCGTTTTATCAATATAAAAATAGCCACCTCTACGGAGTTTCTCAAAATTCTGTATACCAATAGGGTAAATCTTGCCACCCATATTTCAATCTGTTTAAGTTCACATCGTACAAATATACATATTATCTCAATATAAAAAACCAAATGTCCAAAGAGGAATCACATTCCGCATCCCGTACTCAATATCATCTTTCACGATATACGCATTCTCCACATCATGCACCTGCTTCTGCGATTTATTCTTCCCACCTACTTCAAAGGTATAACCACCTATTGTAAAATCAGAGACCTCTGATGTAGTTACCGGACGTACAACTCACAAAGTAGAAAGAAATTAAAAATGAACGATAAGAAGAAATGCCTAAGGCGATGCTTCCGCATCGCTGCACACGAATATAAGGATTTTTATTACAATAACAAGCGATAAACAATATTTCTTAAATGAAAAGCCGTGCTCCACTCAACATAAAGTGACACATTTTACCTAATAGATTAGTGACTGAAGCATTTTTTTATCACAGCAGTATCGCAATAAATATAGCTTCTCTGAGAATTTATAATAATGACTAGGCTTTCGATTATTCTCATTAATAATATAATTCATAGTTTGAAGATTGTTCTTCTCTAAAACTCTTCTTTCTTTTGCTGACACTGGATAACTTACTATCGGCAGACAGTTTTTCCATTTTGTGAAAAATATTCGTGCATTAGTCAGCCATTCATTATCTAGCTTTGAATTACTAATGTGCTCTATTAGAATATCATATACACATAATGATTTCAGTCCCAGCATATAAACCTGCAATGAGATATCAAGATCATAAAAATGAAATCCTTTGTAATTTATTTCATCAAATCTTATTTTATCAAAAACAGATTTCCTCATGCAAAAAAAACATCCATCCACTGCTACCACTTCTATGGCATTCGCATCTGCAATGGGTTTAAAGCAAGTATTATAAGTAATGGTTGGATCAGCTCTATTAGTGTCAATAGAATACTGGCAAATTGCATCCTTTCCTGCATCTGTACTTCCAGGTCCCCACCAAATACCCGGTATTTGACTAATAAAACGTGGTCCAGAAATTCCAATAAGCCCTACTTTCAAATCTCTGAAATGATTTATCAGAAGCTTTCCCCAATCACTAGTGTAATGTAAAATATCTTCATGCATAAAACATAGAAGTGGATATTGGCTCCTTTTGACCCCTTCGTTATAAGCACTAAATATATCATATTGACTTTTACTGTTATCAATACATATAATCTCATGAACAACCCCAACCGTATTCTCAATATTATCCTTCAATTCCTTAGAGATGGATTGAAACCTACTGCATATTATAATAGAAATCATATTTATTCAAATCAATTTTATATATTAAGATACTTTTATACGAATATCTCTAATTCATAAAAAAATAGTTCACAAAACTAAGGATAAAATCCTGTAAGGACAAACTTAGATTTAAAAAAATAAAAAACTCCAGACTTCCAAAGCTAACAGATAAATATAGAATGTAGATCATCCATCCTTAACTCTTCGAATTCAATTCTTCAGGAAAGAAAATCCTAACATATCACAATTATTTATCAAAACGTCTTAGTAAAAGTTTTTTTTGCTTATTTTTGTAAGATACAATACAATTCTAACAGTTTGGCAAGGACTATTGTATAACTTACAGTTATGATAGCTTTGAGAAACATATTAGTATAATTTATTTTATATATTCTATAAATTATGAAATGTTATATTTGTTTGACAGACTCTATTGTCAACAGAAAAGATTACTTTAACATGTTAAAGGTAACCTTAATTAGTGCTCGTAAAAACACATCTCTTCGATTAATTTGCCTATATGATGGTAAAATTGGCGATCCTGTTTACAACTTACTAAAAGATTTTAAAGTTGAGATCATCATCCATGAATTACCATATAAAAAGGAACTAATGGAAATATATTCTCACGAATGGATGGAAACAGAACTAGGAAAAGATATAGAATATAGTCGAATATTCGGCACATTCATGAGAATGGAGATTCCTATAATAGAAAAAGAAGACGAATATGTATTATACACCGATATGGACATAATCTTTAATGATGATATATTACTGAAAGATCTACCTCATCCTGCTTATTTAGCTGCTGCTCCCGAATTTGAACGCGATACAAAAAGAATGAGTTATTTCAATGCTGGAATATTAGTCATGAACATCCAAGGAATGAGAATCAAATATCAGCAATTTGTAGAGATGATGAAAAAAAGGCAAAGATCTACTTCAGGACTTTTTGATCAAGGGTACTTAAACGAGCTGTGTTTCAAGGACATGGAAATTTTACCTATTGAATATAACTGGAAACCGTACTGGGGAATTAATGGGAATGCTAAGCTTATCCATTTTCATGGAATGAAACCATGCAGCAACCTCGAAGAAGCAGGATTTGACACCAGAGAATCATTCTTTCGGACTATATTTGACAATAACAGTCAAGGCTATGCAGGGTATATATACTATTTTATTCTCTTTTTTAATTACCTAGGTCAAAAACAAGACCAATGGTTATGCTATCATTTACAATACATCCTTGACCTATATAAAAAACCTTTAATAGCCCTTGCACAAAAAACAGACTATAAACCAAAATACAGAAAATACAAACGTCTATACTCAATATTCGTAAGTATCTCTATACTATTAGCAATTCTACTACTTACTGCTTTATTTTTAGTATAATCAATATAAATAACACTCTCAAATGGACAAAACCGAAGGTCTAAAATTAAAACAATAAACATGAGAATTGGTATATTATATGTTTGCACTGGAAAAAACTTGCAAAGATACAGAGTAAGAACTATAGAAAAAACGGGGTTCACCGAATGCTTACTACCCATTTGCAAGACACTCATGACCAGAAATAAATAGAATTTACTTTTAAAAAGCTCCTGCTACCGGTAATTCACAGAAAATAAAAACACCTCAAACAAATAATATAAAATAAATCTTTATATATTTGCCAATAATATGAATCAAAGCAATAAATAAAATGAGAATTGGTATATTATATATCTGTACTGGCAAATATGACATTTTTTGGAAAGACTTTTATCTAAGCGCAGAACGTTATTTTATGCAAGACCAATCTTTCATTATCGAGTATTATGTATTTACTGATAGTCCTAAACTATATGACGAAGAAAACAACAAACATATTCACCGGATCAAACAAAAGAATTTAGGATGGCCTGACAACACATTAAAACGTTTCCATATATTCCTTCGTATCAAGGAACAGTTAGAGCGAGAAACCGACTATCTATTTTTCTTCAATGCCAATCTCTTATTCACCAGTCCTATTGGCAAAGAAATTCTACCACCATCAGATAGTAACGGATTACTAGGAACTATGCACCCTGGATTCTACAATAAACCGAACTCCGAATTTACATACGAGCGAAGAGATGCTTCTACTGCCTATATCCCAGAGGGAGAAGGTCGATATTATTACGCTGGAGGGCTTTCAGGTGGATGTACAAAGGCCTACTTGAAACTCTGCACAACAATTTGCTCATGGGTTGACAGAGATGCCACAAACCATATAATACCAATTTGGCACGACGAATCTCTAATCAATAAATACTTTTTAGATAATCCACCAGCTATTACATTGTCCCCTGCATATCTATACCCAGAAGGTTGGCTCCTTCCTTTTGAACCAATAATCCTCATTCGAGACAAAAATAAACCCCAATATGGCGGGCATGAATTATTGCGAAGAAAAAACTCTTTATGGGAAAGGATTAAGCTAATCTGCCAAAAATTTAAATCGGCTGATTAGTTATCCAATTTTTCTCTATTATAAAAATACAGAATTATGGAAAACTCCTTTCCACTGATATTCAACTTTATCATCACAAAGAATCACTATTTTATCTGCACTATCTCTCAATAAAGCACCATACTTTCCCAAAGTACCTTTACTTGTTATCTGATGTTTGCAATAAGCTATCAAAAACAAATCCATATACCCCTTATCTGAACCATTTATATCCACCACCTTGTAATTCTCATTTGCAAATTCAAGATAGGGAATAAGTTCTGATGCCACCCATTCCGGCTCATCTGAGAAAAAGTAAAAAAAAGGCATAACAGTCTCTTTTTCCATATAATCAACAGCCCTTTTAAAATAGCTCAAAGAAGCAGGCTTCCCATACGCTCGAACTTCAACACTTAAATCACCCCGTCGAACATGCACTGCTACAGGATTGATATTCTGTTTTATTTCTGACATTAACATTTTGCTACCCTCATCAAATATTTCAGATGAGATTCTATAAGTAGACATAAATGCGGGTACCCAAATATTTATCGGCAAATGATAATATCCACCTAGATAAATAGGGGGATTTTTTTCCAAAAATGAAAAATCATCTATCCATTCCGATGTATTATTCCCAACATAATAAAAATGTCTCTTATAATAGGAGATTTCGAACTCTGTTGCAATTGTCAGCTCCAAATAAGGAAACACTTTCAACAAATCAAAATTGCGGGCAAATTTATAATCCATGTCACTTCCCCATTCCTTATAAAAGGATAGATCATACACAACCTTACATCCACGCTTTCTAAAAAATTCTCCCAACAAATATTGGAGCATTTGAGAACAAATACCACCATCCATCAACACTACAACCTTAGGAGTAACTAAGCGAGCCTTCAACATTCTTTTATAACAACTTCTTTGCCACCTTCTAATAATACTCATTTCTTTATATCTTATTTTACCAACGATACTGCAACAGATTCAAATCCTCCAACCAGCTAGATTATAAGCGATAAACAATATATGCTTCATTTCTCAACGCCTTAATTTATCTGAGCACATTACAGTTTATGGCGCATATTATAATATCTAAGTTTCAAATCTCCCCAGAAACCTGATACTCTATAAGCATTCACAATCTTACGTTCTCTTTTTGACAAGTTGTTTATTAAACAAGGATAGGATTCCATTTCATTAACAAGCCGTTTCATTTCCTTCCTAATATCAGCAAAACGTTTCCAATAAATTCTTCTAAAGGCATTTTCAAGATGGAAATGAGCAAGTGCTTCCTTCATCTCTTCCCTCAACCCTTTTTTATCAATATAATTTTCAATCCATATTGTATAATTCACAAAGTCTCCATACTTTTTATCATCAAAAGTTGCTGGATGTGACATTGACGTATTGGTAAAATTATAGTCAATGATTATATAATCAACTGAAACGACTTTTTGTAAGTATAACAATAATTGTGTGGAAAGAACGACATCTTCACCAAATGATATATCTGGCCTTTCTATTTCATTCTGATATAATGATCGAAGATGAAATTTTGACCATACACACCAATAAGCCTTTTTTAAAAGAATATTTTTCAAAAACTCCACGCCTGACAACTCTACAAAATCAAAAAAAGTTGATTTATGAAACTCTCCATCATAGCAAAACATAAAAGGGGCCACTACCATATCCGCTTGCGTTTCCTCTGCTTTATTAACCAGTCTAGTTATTGCATCCTCATGCATAATATCATCACTATCTAAATATTGGATATATTTGCCAGTAGCAATATCTATACCCGATTTACGCGCCTGCACTAATCCTTCGTTTTGTTTATTAAATACAACAATCCGGGGATCTTCAGCCGCATACGTCTTTATTATATCTAAACTATCATCTGTACTTCCATCATTCACTACAACAATTTCAAGATTAGTATACGTTTGATTAATAACACTCTGCAACGTTTTAGTTATCGAATTGTGCGCATTATAAACAGGAATAATAACCGAAACTAAAGGGGATTCTTTTTCCATCATGTCATTTTTTAATTCTTTTTCTTGGCAAAGTGAGTCCAATAATAAATTGGCCAAAAATAAGTTATCTTACGTAATCGTTTATAATATTTAGAAGACAATTCTTTTCTTGACAAAAAACGCCATCTACTCAACTTGTTCCTCATATCTTTAATTTCAACAGGATACGACTGATGATTAGGATCCGTCATAAACCCTTGAAAATGATTAAAGCAATTTTCCACAATCACATTGACGGCATCAAACCAATCTCTACCTTCAAACAACCGCCGCTCCTTTGCAAACTCCAATCTTGAATATTCAGCCAAGAAATAATGATAACGTTTTATAGGATTGATTGTATGGCAAATACTATCACCTCTCTGTATATAATGATAATAAGCAGCATCAATCCAAACTATTTTATCGCAAATACTTATCCAGCGATAAATAGTCGCATGATCCTCAAAAAACATACCTACAGGAAAGCGATAAGAATCAAAAAAAATCTTATCAAAAAGTTTAGTACAAGCTGAACTACTTACTCTCTCAAAAATAATATCTCGCTGAACATCTTGACTAGTACGTACATACACATTACCTGTATTAGGATACATTTGTTCTATACGGCCATCTTCATACTCAAAGCAAAAGTTGCAATATACCATATAAACTTTGTTCTGTACCATGACTGACAACATGTTTTCATACATTGTCGGTTCAATATAATCATCGCTATCTATAAACCCAATATATGGAGCAGTCGCTATTTCAATTCCTGCATTACGAGCTATAGATAAACCTGCCTCATCAAGATGCAACACTTTTACTCTAGAATCAATATTAGCATATTCATCACAAATAGAAGGGGAATCATCGGTCGACAAATTATCCACTAATATGATTTCTATATCTTTCAACGTCTGATTACGTACAGACTCTATACAACGTCGCAAATACGGAGCTGTATTATGAACAGGGATGATAACGCTTACCGAGTATTGAGATTCCATATTTGAATATTCATTTTCTACTTGCAAAAATAAGGAATAATATCCATAGGAAGTATCTAAAAAGAGATTGTTTACAAATAGAGCAGAATTTCACGCTTGCAATTAATCATTATTAACAATACGTATATATAACTGAAAAGCCAAAAGAAAAAATTCTATGGGGTATTTTGCATTCAGCAACTTGCTAGTATAGTTTTCCATCACAAAAGTTTGCAAATACAATATTTAAACAAACTGAATGTGTATATTTGCAAAACCTAATTGATAGCAATAAAAATGAAAAAATTAGCAATTATTATACCAGCTTATAAACCACGTTTTTTGCAAGAAACACTTGATTCTATCGCTAAACAAAACAATCACGAATTTACCGTATATATTGGTGATGATGCAAGTCCCTACCCATTAGAGACCATAGTAGATCGTTACAAGAACAAGTTTGACATTATATATCATCGTTTTGAACAAAACATGGGCAAAAAAGACCTACCCGGTCATTGGGAACGATGTATATTATTGTCAGCAGAAGAACTTATATGGCTTTTTTCAGATGACGACTTAATGCCCTTTGACGGAGTAGCACGTATAATTCGAGCCTCACAAAAACATTCTGAAGGAAAATATATATTCCGTTTTCCTTTAGAAGTCGTTGACGAGTATGGTAAACTAAAGTATAAAAACCCTCCTTTTAAAACCGATTTAACTTCTGGATATGAATTCCTATTGGACAAATTATCTGGAAAAATTAGTTCTGCCGCCTGTGAGTATGTATTTAGCCGAGCAGTATGGGAACAAACGGGAGGATTTATAAAGTTCCCTTTGGCTTGGTGCACCGATGATGCAACATGGGCTAAATTTGCAGAATTTACAGGAGGAATCATATCTTTACCAGGCAATCCTGTCAGCTGGAGAAATGCTGAAGGAGAGAATATATCAAACTCCACTCATTTCAATAAAGAAAAGATTAGAGCAACAATACTTTTCATGGAATGGATTAGTATAAACTACCATTCCCATCTTCACGAAAGAAAATTCAAAAAAGCAATCAAACGTTATATATATAAATTCCTACAGCATTCGCTAAAAAACGACTTTAGCTTACACGACCTTTTACTTTTATGCAACGCTCTAAGAAAACTCACACTAAATGTATCTTTGCTAGTTTTAGTTCATCATGTTGGGAAGAAAATAAAAAGGCAATTAACTCGCAATAAATAAATTGCCTTATATTTTTGAATTTAAGGAATACCCTTGCTAACAATATCCTTTAAGAATTTTACTATAATAACTGTAAACGGCCATACTCTTCAATTACTTCAATAGAGATGACAAGCTAACACAATAATTATCGATAGAAAACTGCTGTGCTTTTTTCAAAGACATTTTTTTTAACGAATTGAGCAACTCTCGATCATTTGCTAAGATCATAATATTCTTTATAAAATCATCGGGAGAAGAACAGAAACATGCATTAGTCTCATCGCAATAGTCCCGTATAGATCCAACATCACTAACCACCATCGCCAATCCTGTTGCCATTGAAGTACAAATTACATTACTTCCAATAGTATCCTTCATCACATTTAATGAAATATCAGAATCATTCATATAATGCTTTAATTCCGCCTCCGGAACATACCCCACCAATGTTGCATTCTTTAAACCTGAAAACAAATAATCAATATTCTCCCGCCCTTTGCATATATAAAAATGAATTTGCGGAAGTCTTGAAACAATATAAGCAATCTGTTCAAAGTCACGTGCCAAAGCACCCATTACTATTACCTTGACATCACCACCTCTGTTATAAAGATTTGCAGAAGGAGTATAATAATTATTATCGACATAATGAAAGGAAGTATAAACATTCTCTATTCCTAAATTATTGAGATAGCATGTCAAACTACTTCCCAATGTTACAATTTCTGTAACAAATCGCGAACTCTTCTTTATTTGTGCTTTCGAATATCGCCTTTCCAATTTTTCAGGAACAAGATGCACCATAGCATATATAGGTGCTTTAGGACATATAAAGCGTATTATTTTTGCAAACAATATTTGATATGAATCTCTATGTAAATATTCAGTAAGAACAAACTTATCTCCTGATTTATATGTCATTGCTAATTTAAGTGCCGTAAAAAGCACAGAGATTTTCTTCCCTTTTTTTCCCTTATCAAAAAAACGCCTCCCCATATTGAAAGTATACATTTTATACAATTCAGGATTTCTTTTTTGAATATATTCATAAAGATACCTCATTCCTGTATGATTACCAGATGTTGAAGGCCAATCATAACAAATAATATATATCATATTATTAAAATTTAAATTAAAGAACAATAGTCTTAAACAATAGAGGAATTGCAGAATTTACATCAGTCCCATTATTTAGACAAACACAATATTCTGAACAAAGGTAATGAAAATAATCCAAAGTTTTATTCTAATGAAATTATTCTTTCTATATATAGGGCAAGCTCGGGATAAGAAATCAATAAAAAACGAAATAACTTTCATCATTACAAATATTAAAGTAACTTTGTAATCACCTAATATTATTTTGTTATTAATGATTGAAGAAAAGTATGTGCTTAATAACTCTCTCAATGCCTATTTATAATGTAGAAAAGTACATTGAACGTGCCTTATTATCTGCATTAAACCAAACCTATCAAAACTTAGAGATTTTGATAGTAGACGATTTAGGGCATGATAACAGCATGGATATAGTCTACCAACTTAAAAGCACACATCCTAGAGGTAACTGCATCCGTATAATTACACATAAAAAAAATCTTGGTTTGGGAGGAACAAGAAACACAGCAATTGAATCTGCTCAAGGGAAATATCTATACTTTATGGATAGCGACGATGCTATTGTTCCTGATTGCATTGAAACTTTATATAATATTATTTCACACGAGAAAGTAGACTTTGTAGCAGCCGGAATCAATCAAATTGATGAGAATGAAAATTCACTCAAAATTACTAACTATCCTAATATTACACGAAAAGGTAAATTATGTATGGCTCAATACTTTTATGAAGAAAAAAATGATATATGGGTAACTACATGGAATAAATTATATAATCTTTCTTTTTTAAAAGAATTTCATATTCATTTTTTGGAACACGTGTACCACGAAGACATAGTAATGCATGCCATGCTCGCTCTAAATACCAGATCATTTAGCCTAACCAACCGGACAACTTATCTTTATAATTGCAAGAGAGAAGACTCTATTACAAATATAGAACAAGGCTACACCTTGAAGCATCTAAATGATCTTACCATAGTTTTTAGTGAGATCAGGAGATTGATGCAAGCAGACAACAACCTTAGCAAACATCTTCAAAAAGAAATAAACTTATATTATTTATTTGAAATTTATCATCGATACCTACCAGCGATGTACTCAAATATTAAAAGGGTTGATTTAATAAAAGGATTAGCAAGGCTCTCTCAAAACTGTATCCCTCCTATTTTGGAAACCCGACTAACATTCAAATCTATAAAACGTTTTTTATTCCTAAAACTTCCTTTTAGCATTCAGTATCTAATTAAAAGTCATAAATACAAAAAGGACAAAACTTAGGCGGAAAAACTATCAACAAATAATATACTATAAGAAGGTTCATAGAAAATATTATTTTCATTTACAAAATTTACAGTCTTATACTTCTTAAAAACATGGAAAAGCATCTCTTCATTCTTAGTCATTTACAAGAGAAGTATCATCATAATGATATTTTGTATGTAAGAGGATGAATATAGTCTTTTGGAAAGAAGATTTATACAAAGCCAATAGTTATAATGAAGAGATGACTTACTAGAGCCGCAAAGACAACGAACTTGCATGTAGACTTATTAATTCCAGAACAAAAAAAAGAATCATAAAATTTGATGTAGCTATCCTGAAAAAGCCTTTAACGCTTGTTACAACCAAATAAAATGTATACATTTGTAGAATTTTAGTGCAAGCCCCCTTAACTA
>OGFF01003228.1_pt1 | contig 12572 bp, 9 predicted proteins | sample 1570751 | NCBI WGS metagenome assembly OGFF01 (sample SAMEA2581951, study PRJEB24529) | metagenome | biome: Human gut stool | place: China | collected 2011 | reverse complement strand
CTCCAAATGAGCCTCAGCAATCTTTTCGAAATCTATTACCATCTTTATAATGTTTATTGTTTAATATCTATTGCTTACAGTCTATTGTCTGCTGTTTACTTGGCTTTTATAAATGAAGCCCTGCAGCTTACTTTGCTTTCGCAAAATACTTCCAGAGCGGAGCAGCCATCAGGCTCTGCCAGATTTCACCCTTCTCCAGCATTTCCATCACTTCATCCCTGGAGAAGAGGCGAACCTCGATATCCTCAGCCTGGTCAAGATGCTGCACATCCATACGCTCCACATCCGTAGCCAGATAACAATGGGTAAGATTAGTATGCGTGCTTGGGTTGGCAGAAATCGTCATCCACTTCTGCCAGTTACCGCCACCGAATCCAGTCTCTTCCATCAGCTCTCGCTTGGCAGCCACCATCGGATCCTCGCCCTTCTCCACCACTCCGGCACAGAGTTCATTCACCGTCTTCCCTATCGCATAGCGATACTGGCGAACGAAGACGAACTCTCCCTCCTTCGTAATGGCGATGGTATTTACCCAGTCAGGATATTCCAGCACGTAATATTCATCGATGATGGCACCCGTAGGCAATTCCACCTTATCCACTCGTGCCGTGAGCCAAGGCTTCTCTATCAGATACTTCTGCGAGAGCGTCTTCCATTTCATATCTTTATCAGCCATATCTTTTTCTATTTTTTAAAATCAGACTTCTTCTTCATTTAAATTGATGGTGCAAAAGTACAAAAAAAGATTGAAAGGAGAAAAAGTTTACCTGTTATTTCTTTCGAAAAAAACATATCCTAAAACCTTCATGCCATTCTTAGCCCCTAATTTTAGAAGGTTTGACTCATTCTTAGCCCCTAATTTTAGAAGGTTTAACCCATTCTTAGCCCCTAACACTAGTGTTATTATTTATTAAAATCGTAATTTTTCACTGCTAATTGTTCTATTTCTTCAGGATTTTAAGTAACTTTGCATCGTTCAAATATATCAAGTAACAATGAAGAAGTTTTTCGTAGCATCGCTGGCCTTGGTACTTTGTGTATGTGCCCAGGCAGCGAAGAAGCCTACACCAAAGTTGGTGTTTGATGCTTCGAAAGGCGTGGCGGGGTCTGTTACCCTTCCTAATGGGAAGAAGGTCAACTATACTGCTTACACAAATTTGTATTATGTTACTCATGTAGAGGATTCTACGTATCAGTACATGAATGTGTTTGTTCCTGAGAGTGCAACGCAATCCACTCCTATCTTTATGCCCAATTATGTGGGTGGCTATATGGCAGCTGCTCCAAGGATGATAGATGAGGGTGATGCATCAGGTAGAGCTTTGGCAGAAGGCTATGTTGTAGCTATACCTGGTGCAAGAGGTAAAAACTCTATGATTGTACAGAAGGGAAAGACAGTTTATACGGGTCGTGCTCCTAAGGGACTGCTTGATTTGAAAGCGGCAGTTCGCTATCTGCGTTTCTTTGACAGGGATATGCTGGGTGATGCCGAGCATATTATTACCGATGGAACAAGTGCAGGTGGAGCTATGTCGTCTTTATTGGGTTCCACCGGCAATAATCCTTCTTATGAGCCTATGCTCAAAGCCATGGGAGCAGCTGATACAAGAGACGATGTTTTTGCGGCAGTTTGTTTTTGCCCTATCATCGATCTTGACCATGCGGATATGGCGTATGAGTGGTTGTATGGAGGTGTGGATGAAAAGATTCGACCTGTAACGAGCGAGCAAATTGCTGCTTCTAAGGAGTTGGCTGCACAATTTCCTGCTTACATCAATAGTTTGGGACTAAAGAAAAAGGATGGAAGTGATTTGAACGCAGACAACTATCGTGATTATATCAAGCAGCTTTTGATGACAAGTGCTCAGGATGCAAAGGATTATGGTGCTGATATACCAGACAGTATTGGATTTTCATTCTCTTCAGGCATGAAGTTCATTGCTCCTATGAATGGTGGCAAGAAGCAGGGAGAAATGAAGTTTCCAATAGATGTGCCAAAAGATGGTCCTAAGATGATGCCAATGAGAAATAAGTCAAAGGGAGAATACATCACTGGTCTTGACTTGGATAAGTATCTTTCTTATGTGGCAAGTAAGACTGCCCTAAAAGGTGTGCCGGCTTTCGATAGTAAAGGAGTAGCAGGAAATAAGGCCAGTGGAGAAAATGAGGAGTTTGGCAATAGCAAGGGTAGTTCTGTTAACTTTACCACCTATTCGTTGGTAAAAGCCACAGGAAATTCCAAAGCTGTTCTTGGCAAGGAAATAGAAGAGAATGTAAGGTTGCTCAATCCGATGTGCATGATGGATGAAGAAGGTTCTTGCATTGCACCTCATTGCTACATCCGTCATGGAGCCATAGACAGAGACACGGCGTTCCCTATTCCTATCAACTTGGCTACCAAGCTTGAAAACAAGGGTAAGGATGTTAACTTCAAGCTGCCTTGGAATCGTCCTCACTCAGGTGATTACGCCTTGAACGAACTTTTTGGATGGATTCGCTCGATTTGCGGTAAATAGAGAAATATTTGGGATGAAACTCTTTCTCCTCTCTTGTGTCTTTGCAAGAGAGGAGATTTTTCTTTATCAATTGATGGTACAAAAAAGATTGAAAAGTGAAAGGGTATATCCGCTTTATGCTATCAAAAATATATTCAAATAAAGAAATAAGATATCATAATAGAATGGCAGGAGAAGATGGCGGCATTACTTGCCGCCAAATCGCCATCCCAAGCCTAGCATCAGATTGTTAGGAGTCTTGAAATCCACCAGACTGTAGCCGATGTGCAGCATGGCACGTCGGCTCACATGAATTTTCAGGGCAAGCACCTCATATACACCCCTGAAATCGTTGCGATTGCCAAGCAGATAGGTTCCGGCACCGAAGTTGATGCTGAAATAAGGCATGGCAAACTCACCACGAGCCGAAAGGCCCAGACCAGCCTGGGTACTAAACTTATGATTCACCACCTCGCCCCAAGGATCATTCTCCCTGCTAGCCGAACGGTCGTACACACCATCAAGCGAAGCACCCAAACTCAGCCAAGGGTTCAGTCGGTACATCGGGTTGACATTGAAGCCCATCACGGCATACTTGCCCTCCAGCAGATAACTCGACACACCACCATGGGCTATTCCCTGCTTCCATGCGCCATACAAAACCACATCCGTGTAAAGTCCACGCCTATCCGGCAGTTTCTCCCGCTCCACCTTCGGCACAGCCAATGGTTGTCGGTTGATGTAATAAGCCAGACCCAATCTTATGCCGCCTGTGTTAAGTCCCATGTTAGGATAAGTGGTGTTGCCATTAGAGAAATGAGTCAGCGAAATACCGGCATTCAGGTCGAGATATTTCGAGAGCATCCACTTCATATACAAATCAACATCAATATATGCCGTTGCCTTTGAGCCAATCACCTTGTTTTCTGGATTGTTCAGCTCGTCATAGGCATTCCATCCAAACGCCATACCCAGGTTCCACTCATAGTTGAGCGACACCCTGCGGGATAGGTTCACAATCGGTGCCCCCTGAAACAGATACACGGATATCGGGTTTGCCAGCCACTGGTTAAACTCATGTCTAGCCAGACCCACACCCTGATATACTCCCTGATAGATGGAGCCAGGCCTCACCTCCTCCTTATTCATAAAGGCATACTTCAGTGTAAAAGTCATGTCGTGATTCATCGTGCGAACCTCATCATTCCCCCCACGCAGAAACTCGTTGGTATGGAAGATGGTAGATGGCACCGCATCCAGTGCGATGCGGTGTATAGTCTTGCAGCTATCCTCCTGCGAAGAGGCAGGCAATGCCATGGCAGCAAGCATCGATATAACCAATAAACTTAGTTTCATCATTCTTTCCAACACTCCACTATTAATCATTAAGAATGTTTCTCTCTCCAAACCTCCTCTGCTAAATATTTTTCGCTTCGACAATGCAGGTCGGCAACCCCCTCCTCCATCAATTGTATCGTTTCTGAATTATAAAACATATCCATCGCATCATCTAATGATACGTTATACATCTCACTAATTTCAGATATAATTCTAGCGAACTTTGCCTCCAGTATAGCATGCCAACCTTCATCATGCAAGATTATATTGTTTGTCATAATCTTATACTTTCTTTAAATACTAAACAATTATCTAATAATTTCTGAGAACGAACACATAGTTGATTTAAACTCTCATGGGGCTAGCACTCCTTTCTCTTTCATGAAATCAACAAGATCTTCCATCAGATACTCCTTGCTAAAAGTATGGAGCACATCATAGCTTGGGATAATATAATCAGTAAGTATACCAGAAGTCTTTAGACGCTGATATACATCACGAGCATTCAATCCCAATCTGCGAGATAAGTTGCCTATGCAATATGTTACAAAATCAATATTATCACTATTCATAACTTCAGCTTTTTTACAAGGCTACTGCCACCCTCCTTACCTTAGCCAATCTAGCCATAAAAGTAGTATCACTTTTTGTAGATTGCAGATTATATCTCATCTGCATTTTCAACAAAGGCTCAGCATTCACTCCAAGTGCAGCCTCAAAGAGCAGAGCTGTTTTTTCCGTCACAGGGCGTCGTGCATTCAGAATTTCGTTCAGAGCAGAATAGGCAATACCCATTTCCTCAGCCAACTGTCGCTGAGAAATTCCACGATATTCTATCTCATCCTTCAGAACATCTCCAGGATGCGTAGGAAAAGCCGGAGTCATATCGTTTGCCCGCATTTCCTCTATTGTTTTTTTATCGTTGCTCATAACTGTATCATTTATAATGGTTTGATGTTGCAAAGATAATATATAAATTCGATATTCACAAATTTTGTGAAGGAAACTTTTGCTAAACAACTATAATTATGATTATCTATGCTAAAAATTATAAGATTTGATTACTTCCCGACTTGCAACTCAGCTCTTATTTAATGAAATATGCCACAATATCTATTTTTCAAGTCTTTGTTTTCAAGATATTTAGGTTTGGTGACCTTCATCTGATGAACCCCACCAACTTTTCGATTCTACCAAGCATAAACTGGAAGAAACGGTGAAGGCTACTGATAAGCCTCCACCGTTTGTCACTTTATTTCTTTGCTCTAACGAATATATAACATTACCTAGTTTTATAAAACCCAAAGCAGCTACAACAAGACATTAAATCTCACAGGCTCCTCGCCTGTACGTAATTTGTAGTTTTCATAAAGCATCTTCTGCATCTTATCAACATATGTTTTTTCTGTGAAAAAAGTCTCATAGTCTCATTTTTGTCCTCAAAATACCAGTTATCTTTCTGATGATTAACAACTTAACATCAATGACACTTCTTGAAAAATGCGGCAAGAAGTATCATCAATGTATCATGGAAGTATCATCATATTATGGTCGTACAACTAAAAGGTGTATAGTTGTACGACTATAAAGCTACGATTGTACAACTATAGGGTGTATAGTCGTACGACTAAACAGGTTATAACCGTACAACTAAAGGGGTTATAGTTGTACGATAACAAGGTGTTGCCACTAGACTCGACAGAGGTGCTGACTGCAGTCAGCAGACCTGCTGACTAGGCTCAGCAGAGCTGCCGAGCCTAGTGGCAACAATGGAGAAGATACTTCCTAGCACCTGGAATGATACTTTCTCCAACCCGAGAAGAAGCTCTTTCCAACATGGCAAGAAGCTCTTTCCAACCCGTAAAGATGCTTATCTCCACCTCCTATCTTTATTCCTTCTTCCTCAATCGATAGAGCGTAACGGGGCCTTCCTTGGTGGCATACATCCGGGCTGCAGGCTCCTCGCAGAGATCATTCAATACCTTGCTGGCATGATAGCGGGTAACGCCAAATTCACGAATCATATCCTTCACCGTGATATAACCCTGCTGCTGACATATCTCCACAATATCGGCAAACTCCTTTTCTGCCTCCTTCGGAGCAGACTTCACTCCCCAATACTGGCGACTGCAACCATTAGACCTACGACGCAACTTCTCAAGAAACTCCTTCGTGGGCTGAATCTCCAAACCGCAGATATCCACCTCGTTGGCAGGAATCAAGTCGCCCTCATGAAAGGTCTTCTTCCACTCATTTCCTTCCTTATCCCTATGCTGCACCACGCCCAACTTAGGCTTGACGATAAACATATCGCCTACCCTCACCTCGTTGCCATCCGCCAAGGCTCTAAGCGTCTCATCCTCCAGCGTTTCCAGGGCAGCTATAAAGGAAGGAACATTCATCGCACAATGATCGCGAACATGCTTCTCCATCTTCTCCTGGTCAATGGTATCACGCTTCACAAACATCGGATGTATCTGATACTTACCACTTTCGTCCTTCAAGGGCGTGCGATGCTCCAAATAATTGATTGAACCTGTTGCTCTTGCCATATTCTTAGTTTTTTGATTCTTTAAAAGATTATGCACCCACCCAAGTGGTATTTGGACGCAACACAGAACGTAGATTTCATTCTTGCCGTGGGTATGAATTCACACTACCTGCTACTGCAGGTTTACGAATCTTTGCTTCCATCATAATGCTTACCAAAAATAATCCGATGAACTCTTAGTTTCTGATACTCAGTAATACGCTTTTTTTTATGAATTACGAAGATTCTCAATGATTTTCAAAGGTAGCAGAGTTGCCTTAGCAACCTGTTCTGCAGAAAGTCCCATAGCCAGCAAACGTTGGGCTGTTTCTGTATTAGCTTCTATTTTACCTTCTCTTTTACCTTCTCTTTTCGCAGTATCAATGGAATTCTTGATGTCACGATATGCCATCTTACTTGCTTCATACTCCCTCATTTCCTGCGGGGTAAACTTGGCAATCTCGGCTTCCTCAAAGAGACGGTCGAAAATCTTATCGCACAGCTCTTTCGGGCGCTGGGTAAGCTTATAGAGGTTCTTCAGCGCATAAAGCCATTTGTCATATAGCGTTTCCAATTCTTCCAGGGTCTTGTCGAACTTGGCAATCTCTACATAGATAAACTCCAGCTTATCATAGAATACCTTGTGGGTAGCAGTATCGCACAACTGTACATGATGGCGGATTTTCTCCTTGTCGAAGGCATCCTCGTTCATGTTGAAGTTGAGCAGGGCAACAGTATAGACATGATTGAGCTTGAAATCCCAGTCACTACCCTTGGGAGCCTGTTCACGAATAGGGAAAGTCGAGTAGAAGAGTGAGCGGTCCTTGAAATATATTTGATAGGCATTCTGCATTTCTACGATGAATTTCTCGCCGTTTTCTCCTTCACAATACACGTCGAAGATGGCCTTTCGATCGGTATAGACATCTCCCACGTGCTCAGGATTCAGATACGCCACATCCTTCACAACCTGTCTGCCATTAAACAGGCTGTTGAGGAAGCAAATGAGCAAATCCTTGTTCATTGCCGTTCCAAAAATTCGCTTGAAGCCGAAATCGGTCAGCAGGCTGATGTATCTTTCCTCAATCTGTTTCATAAAATTGTCTCCTTATCATTTATCACTTGTTTGTTCCGAGATATTCGGTTTTCTTCTAAGTCTGCTGCAAAGATAAGGTTTTTATTCTTATTGAGCAAGAAAATCGTGGGATTTTTTCTTGAATTCAGCACTTCTGCTCCTCATACAGATATCAGGCTACTTCCAGAAAATCGGGAGAGCGGGATATCTTGACCACCACTGCACGGTGACGCACAAACTGCATACGGATGCGAGCAATGCTCTCCATATTCATGTAAATAATATTCAAAGAAGAGAGAATCAGGCGGAAACGCCCGAAAAATGGGGAAAAAAGAGATGGAGAATTTTCCCTTAAGGGTTTTTATTTTTTTCCTTAAGGGAAAATATATTTTTCCTTAAGGAAAAAGAAAGTTTCTCTTAAGAGATTTTTCCACCAAATTTAACTTGTAAAGTTATTTATTACTAACAAAGCTATACCCCCACTCCATAAACTCATCTCTCGCAGCATATCCCTTGGAACGGCTGTGAGGACAGTAGAGGTGAGCAAGCTCCTGCCAGCTCATCACTCTACGTTCTACGAACCTATCTTTTACTCTATTTCCTCTATTCTTGCCAACTCCCAGCCCTTAAACTGCATGATAATCTTATGAAGCGTTGTGCCCTGGCGAAGAGACTCAACCCTTGGAGCATCGGCATATCGCCTAATCTGTTCCACAGCATCCAACCATTGCTTCTCCGACTTCTTCATAGGGCTACCATCTTCCTTCAAGACATCCTTCAACTCTTCATCAAACTCCTTTCTGGAGAGAACCTTGAGTTCGATGATATAGCTGTGCTGACTGGCATAATGGGTATGATCAGGCAACAGGAAGAAATCACAATAGCCATGATTCAACTCCAATTCGGGAGCCGTGATGTAATAATCGTTGAGATTCAAGTATGCCATAAAGAAACCTTGCAGATTTCGCTCCGATTCTATTCCGTCACGCACAGAAGAAACCTTAGCGTAGGCATCAGCCATGAAACGCAGTCCTTCCTCCCATACTCCTTCATAAGCCATGTCGTAATAGTAATCCGTCAATCTGTTGGTATCTACATACGACTTTGCCTGATACTCTTCTTCCAAATATCCGTAATATTGTTTGCGAACATTATTATTAGGAATGCCCAAAATCAACTTAGAACCACGTGTACCCTTGATGGTCAACATACCATAATAAAACAGCAAACTTGGGAAGATTTCAGCCTTCGGTATCTGATAGGCAGAGAACTGTTCCTCCAGTTGGGCAACAATCTGTCCCTCTTCCGCAATCTTGTGGATGATACCCTTGCGCTCGCCATCCAACTTATCGAATTGTAAGAGCTTCTTCATCTTGCCATAATCGGTCTTGGTATTCGGGTCTATCATCTGCCGAGGAGAGCGACCGTAATCCATGTAGTTGCGGAGATAGTAGAGCACCATGTCGCAATTAAACATTCTGACACTCTTATTCAATGCTTCTTCTGCAAAGCAATAGTTGTCATACCAAGGCTTCATATCGTTGACGATGGCTTCCACATCGCTATCTGCAGGAATGCTTCCCATCTCCTTATAATAAGTGAACATCTCGACTACATCCTTGGTAGAGAAGCCCAGCATCTCGTCGAACTCAGGCTTTACGGAGATATTCCATCCCACATTATACCCACTTGTCACATCATCCAGGGTTACAGGACTGACACCCATCATGAAGATGCGCTCGAAGTTTCCCTTGAACTTCTTGAAGACATCCCGATAGAAACCATCAGCATGAGTAATGGCATGATACACTTTCTCACCATGCTCATTGAGCACTACATTAGTAAAATTATCATACTCATCGATGATAAGATAAAGCTGAAATTGATTTGCCCTTGCTGCATCAAAGATTATCTGCATCTTATCAGCATACTGTGTCTTAGTCTTGATTTCCTGAACCTTCTTATCACCATAATATGCAGCATACTGCTCTGCAAAACTATCCAACTTGATACAGAGATAGGCGTTGAATCTTTCCTCCAAAACTTCTATCTTACCTGTAATTTGAGAAAAATCCAGGAACAGTACCTGGTAAATTCCTTGCAGGGATGTAGGGTGCTGACCTATCCACAAATTACCGAAGAGTTTTTCGAAACTTTCCTTCTGATTACAGTCATAGTAAGAATAGAGCATACTAAGAAATATGCTCTTTCCAAAACGACGGGGACGGATGAAGAAGAGATTGCGAGGCTGCTTCTCTAGCTCTGGCAAAAACTTCGTCTTATCGACATAATATAGATTCTGACTCATCACTGTGGCGAAATCAGACACTCCGTATGGTACTTGTTTTACTTGCTGTTTCATCATGCTATGAAATTTAACCAGTTTACATATGCAAAGTTACGGCTTTATTTTGAAACAACCAAAGTTTTCACAGCTTTTTTGTTCAAATAAAAAATCCCTGCCATAGGAAGCCTTTCCTACAGCAGGGATTTTTCTATTGGGAATCATCAAGAATGACTTAACTGTCAATTCTTAACTATTAACTATCAATTCTTAATCACTAATAAATAATCACTAAACATTATTTATACTCTCCCCAAGCCTTGATGTCGATATCCTCCAGCTTGGTGGTGCAGAATGCATAGATGAATGCACTCGCCAGACGGCTGTTGGTAATCAATGGCACGTTCAGGTCGATGGCTGCACGACGAATCTTGTAACCATTGCTCAACTCGCTGCTGGTCAAGTTCTTCGGAATATTCACTACCATATCAATCTCGTGGTTGTGGAGCATCTCCAAAGCCTTAGGCGCACCGCCTTCTGCCTCCTCTGATGGCCAGAGCACACGGGTGTTCTCTATGCCGTTCTCGGTGAGGAACTTGCTACTACCACCAGTTGCATACAGCTTGTAACCATGCTTAACCAGCATCTGGGCAGCATCGAGCAAATCTACCTTCTGCTTGGCAGAACCTGTAGAAAGCAGGATGTTCTTGGCAGGAATACGATGACCCACAGAAAGCATACTCTTCAGAAGTGCGGTAGATGTATCGTCGCCCAAGCAACCTACCTCACCCGTACTGCTCATGTCCACACCCAATACTGGGTCTGCCTTCTGCAGACGGTTGAAGCTGAACTGAGATGCCTTGATACCTACATAGTCGAGATCAAAGAGGTTCTTGTGTGGCTTCTCTACTGGCAAACCGAGCATCACACGGGTAGCCAACTCAATGAGGTTGATCTTCAATACCTTGCTCACGAATGGGAATGAACGGCTGGCACGCAAGTTACACTCGATAACGAGAATATCATTGTCACGAGCCATGAACTGGATGTTGAACGGACCGTTGATGTGCAACTCCTTGGCAATCTGACGACCAACTCGCTTTACACGACGAACTGTCTCAACATACAACTTCTGAGGAGGGAACTGGATGGTAGCATCACCTGAGTGAACACCGGCAAACTCGATGTGCTCGGAAATGGCATAGGCAATCACCTCGCCATTCTTTGCTACAGCATCCATCTCAATCTCCTTGGCATGTTCGATAAACTTACTAACTACCACTGGGTGATCCTCACTCACGTTGGCTGCCAACTGCAGGAATCGCTTCAGCTCTTCCTCATTAGAACATACGTTCATCGCAGCACCAGAAAGCACGTAGCTAGGACGAACCAAAACAGGGAAACCTACACGCTCGATGAAGTTGTCGATGTCCTCCATAGAGGTCAGGGCACTCCACTCTGGCTGGTTGATGCCATTGTTGGTCAACATCTGAGAGAACTTGGCACGGTCCTCAGCGTTATCGATGTCCTTGGCAGCAGTACCCAGGATTGGCACATTCTGTGCATCCAGATGCATAGCCAGGTTGTTTGGAATCTGACCACCGGTAGATACGATGACGCCATGAGGCTGCTCCATCTCGATGATATCCATCACACGCTCGAAGGTCAACTCGTCGAAGTAGAGACGGTCGCACATATCGTAGTCGGTAGATACGGTCTCTGGGTTGTAGTTGATCATCACTGAGCGCCAGCCTTCCTTGCGGATGGTGTTCAATGCCTGAACGCCACACCAGTCGAACTCTACGGAAGAACCGATGCGGTAAGCACCCGAACCAAGTACGACGATAGAACGGTGGTCGTTCTCGAAGGTGATGTCACTCTTCACGCCTGCGTAGGTTACATAGAGGTAGTTGGTCTGGGCAGGATACTCTGCTGCCAGGGTATCAATCTGCTTTACTACAGGCAGGATGCCATAGCTCTTGCGCTTGTTGCGAACCAGCAGGGCTGCCTTGTGCATGTTGCCCAACTCCTGCTCCAAGCCCACAGCACGGGCTACCTGGAAGTCGGTAAAACCGTAAACCTTAGCGGTGCGGAGCAGATCCTGGTCAAGAGTATTGATGTTGCACTTCTTCATCGCCTCGTCGATGTCGATGATGTGCTTCAACTTCTCGAGGAACCACTTGTCAATCTTGGTCAAGTCGTGAATCTGATCTACGGTATAGCCCTTGTGCATAGCCTTTGAAATCACGAACACACGCTTATCTGTTGGCTCGCGCAAAGCTGCATCGATATCATCGATTTCAAGCTCCTTATTCTCTACGAAGCCGTGCATGCCCTGACCAATCATACGAAGACCCTTCTGGATGGCCTCCTCGAAGTTGCGGCCGATGGCCATTACCTCACCTACTGACTTCATAGATGAACCCAACTCCTTATCTACGCCACGGAACTTAGACAAGTCCCAACGTGGAATCTTACATACCACGTAGTCCAATGCTGGCTCGAAGAAGGCTGATGTGGTCTTGGTTACAGAGTTCTTCAACTCGAACAGACCATAACCCATACCGAGCTTGGCTGCAACGAAGGCAAGAGGATAACCGGTAGCCTTAGATGCCAAGGCAGATGAACGGCTCAAACGGGCATTCACCTCAATAACGCGATAGTCCTCGCTCTTAGGGTCGAATGCATACTGCACGTTACACTCACCCACGATTCCAATATGACGGATAATCTTGATGGCGAGGGCACGGAGCTTATGATACTCAGAATTGCTCAGGGTCTGAGATGGAGCGATAACGATACTCTCACCGGTATGGATTCCCAGTGGGTCGAAGTTCTCCATGTTACAAA
>OGFF01003227.1_pt1 | contig 12574 bp, 9 predicted proteins | sample 1570751 | NCBI WGS metagenome assembly OGFF01 (sample SAMEA2581951, study PRJEB24529) | metagenome | biome: Human gut stool | place: China | collected 2011 | reverse complement strand
ATTTGAAACACAATCTTGTTTTTATAAAAAAAATATCAGCCGTTTCGTCACGTTTCCCCAGGAAAAGCCCGAAACCGATAAAAGAGCCGTTGAAATAAGGGATTTCACGGCTTTTTTTGTTGTAATTTCACGAACGGTTTTTCTTCCATTTTTTGTAAAAGTATGATATTATCAATACATAGAATACTTTTACAAATGAGGAGTGCGTTTTATGGAAAGATTTTTTTCGTCAGCAAAGAACAAGGATATAAAAAACAATGTGGTTGAGGTGGATATTGATAAAATTCGTCCCAATCCGAATATTGATAAAATTCGTCCCAATCCGTATCAGCCGAGAAAGGTTTTTGATTTAGCGTCGATATACGAGCTTGCGGAGTCGATAAAGCATTTCGGCGTTATTCAGCCTCTATCTATGCGAAAGGCAAAAAAGGGCGCGTTTGAACTTATTGCCGGGGAAAGAAGGCTTCGTGCGTGCGCGTATCTCAAAATGCAGAAAGTGCCCGTTATAGTCGTTGATATGAACGACAACGACAGCGCGGTGGTTGCTCTTATAGAAAATCTTCAGCGCAAGGATTTGACATTTTTCGAGGAGGCGGAGGCATATTTTCACCTCATCACCGAGCACGGTCTGACGCAGGAGGAATTGTCGAAAAAAGTGGGAAAAAATCAGTCGACCGTGGCGAACAAATTAAGGCTTTTAAAACTCCCGAAAGACGTTAAGGAGATAATAAAAGACCATAAACTCACCGAGCGTCACGCGCGTGCGCTTTTGAAACTTCCCGACGAAAAACTGCAAAGGTCGGTTGTGCAGAGAATTGTCAAAAACGGATACAACGTGTCGGAGAGCGAAGAAATTATAGAAAAAATTCTCTTTAAGCTGTCGGGCGGAAAAAAGGAGAAAAAAGTTTTGCGCTGTGCGGTGTTAAAGGACGTGCGCATTTTTGCAAACACCATCAAAAAAGCGGTGAGCGTTATGCGCGAATCGGGCATTGACGCGGTGTCGGAACAGAACGAATGTGACGGATTTTACGAATATATCATAAAAATTCCCAAAAAAGTGAGTTTTTAATTGACATTTTAAAAAAATAGTGATAAAATCAATATATTGCAGAGCAGACGTTAAGCGTTGGCATACACGATGTGCCTAAAGTGTTAAAGAATGGGAGTAGAGTCTTTAAACGAAAAGAATTTTCTTGCGATTTAACGTTCCATCCACTGTATGTATTGATTTTTATATATACTCTGTATGCTCCTGCTCAAAAAGAAAGGGAGTTTTTTTAATGCAAAAAAATGTTACGCGCAAAATTGTGTTTACCGCGCTTATTATCGCGGTTACGGTTGCCTTAAAGTGCACGGCGAGCATAATGCTTCCGTTTGCCGGCGCAGGCGGAATGAGAATTTCGCTTTCGGTTTTCTTTTCAAAATTGCCGGCGCTTTTGTTCGGACCCGTCATCGGCGCAATGTCGTCTGTTTTAAATGACGTTATACCGGCGTTTATAAAGCCCGAGGGTGCATACATACCTCTTTTGACCGTGACGGCGGCGCTGGGCGGACTTATGTGCGGATTTCTTTGGAAAAAGGCAGACAAAATCAATGCGGAAAAATTTAAAAAAATATTTTTTAAGGTATCCTGAAAGAGACAGGGATCCTGACTGTGGCGGTAGCCATCATCGCGGCAGCAGTCTACTTTTTCCTGGTGCCGAGTCATGCGTCGGTCAGCAGCATTTCCGGTCTGGGAATCGTATTGGCTAACTTTATACCGCTTCCGTTGTCTGTCATTACCATGATTCTGAACGTGGTATTGTTACTGATCGGATTTGTTACCTGTGGCAGAGAGTTCGGAGTCAAAACGGTGTATACCTCTGTGATGCTGCCGGTATTTTTGGGACTTTTCGAGATTCTGTTTCCAAATTTCGGTTCCATGACGGACAGTCAGGAACTGGATGTACTGTGCTATATTCTGGTGGTCAGCGTGGGACTCAGCATTCTGTTCAACCGGAATGCATCTTCCGGAGGACTGGATATTGTGGCGAAGATCATGAATAAATATCTCCATATGGAACTGGGTAAGGCTATGTCTCTCTCCGGTATGTGTGTGGCACTGTCCGCAGCACTGGTATATGATAAGAAAACGGTGGTGCTGAGTATCCTGGGTACCTATTTCAACGGAATCATTCTGGATCATTTTATTTTTGACAATAATATCAAGCGACGTGTCTGCATTATTACGAAGAAAGAGGAAGAACTGCGCCAGTTTATTACAAGAGATCTGCACAGCGGTGCCACGATCTATGAAGCCATCGGTGCCTATCATTTTGAAAAACACAACGAGATCATCACCATTGTGGACAAAAGTGAGTACCAGAAATTAATGAAATTCATCAATGAACTGGACCCCAAGGCGTTTATTACCGTATATAATGTATCGAGTATGAAGTATCAGCCGAAGACCGGGGCCGTTTGACCCTGACTTTGATGCCTACGGATTGTTCCGTGCTACGCACTCTCACAATCCGCCCCTCTATTCGCATATCGTGGGATTATCATCCCACTTTTATGCTCATATCGGGGCGGGTCCTAAGTTCTTTCACCCACCTATGAGCAAGCTCATGTGGGCTTAGACCTTTTGACCCTAGCATCATTATATATATCGGCTCTTTTTTATTTTAGATTACTGTACTCTGCCAATCTGGTTCACCGCTACGTCCAGTGTATCGTCGATCGTCTGCACTACCTTCTGATTTGACTCATATGCCCGGGTAATGGAGATCAGATTCACCATTTCCGATACGATCTGCACATTTGCCATTTCCAGATAGCCTGATTTCACCTGTGCTTTTGCCGCAATCGTTTTGGCTCCCTGGATTGGCTGATAGTAGGTCTCGCCGTATTTTTCCAGATAATCATAATCTTCGAAATCTGTCACCTGAATCTTAGCCACTGCCTGACCATTCTGGTAGATCGTGCCGTCATCTGTGATGGAAGAATCGATCAGAGTATTCAGCCGGATCCGTCTGTTCTGGGTATCCAGGACATAGTCACCCTCTTCTGTCACCAGATAACCGTCCTTATTCAGTGTGAATTGACCAGCGCGGGTATATTTGGTATCTGTCTCTCCGGCCTTGTTCGTAAATTCAATGGCAAAAAAGCCTTCTCCCGACAAAGCAAGATCATACGTATTGCCCGTGATGCGGAAAGATCCCTGGGAATAGTCTGTATAATTCTCACCGATCTTAACTCCGGGATTCTTCACTCCCAGTCTCTGCACATTTCGCATGCCTACGGACTGGTCCTTGATCTTAACTGTCAGCACATCATCAAAGGACTGGCTGGTGGAGCCTTCCTTTTTATAGCCGACGGTAGATGCATTGGCCAGATTGTTGGTCATGATATCCATTCGGTTCTGCTCGTTTATCATACCCGTGTATGCGGTGTATAATCCTTTAACCATTTGTATCCTCCATTTGCGATCTCGATCCTTCGACAAATGTTCGGCATCCTGCCTTTTTATCCTTTTTATCAGTTATCTCTGTATCCTGCCAGGAATTCTACGTATTTACCGGTTCCGATGGCTACTGCTGTCATGGGATCCTCAGCTGTCATGGTATTGATTCCTGTCTTGGCAGAGATCAGATCCTCCAGACCGCGCAATAAACTTCCGCCTCCGGTCAGCACGATCCCTCTGTCGGCAATATCCGCTGCCAGCTCGGGGGGAGTCTTCTCCAGAACACTGTGAATGGTCTCCACGATCTGTGCTGTGGTCTCGCGCAGAGCTTCCTCTGTCTCCTCGGAAGATACCTTGACGGTCTTCGGCAGACCGGTTACCAGGTTACGTCCTCTGACATCCATATAATCCACTTCCGCTCTCTTATAGCAGGAACCGATCTTGATCTTCAGATCTTCTGCGGTTCTCTCACCGATGAGCAGATTGTGTTTCTTACGCATATAACGAACAATGGCTTCGTCGAAATCATCTCCGGCGATCTTGATGGAAGCGCTGACTACCGTACCTCCCAGAGAGATCACGGCGATATCGGAAGTACCACCGCCGATATCCACGATCATGTTACCGCAGGGCTTGGAGATATCAATTCCGGCACCGATTGCTGCTGCAATGGGCTCTTCAATGATGGATACCTCTCTGGCACCTGCCTGATAGGTAGCATCTTCTACGGCTTTCTTCTCTACTTCCGTAACGCCGCTGGGTACGCAGACCGCGATACGGGGCTTACGGAAGGTTCTCTTACCAAGAGCCTTCTGGATAAAATACTTCATCATTTTCTCAGTTACGGTATAGTCGGAGATAACACCCTGACGTAAGGGTCTTACCGCTACGATATTGCCGGGAGTTCTTCCCAGCATCAGACGTGCATCCTCTCCAATGGCTTTAATCTTGTTCGTGTCTCTATCAAAAGCTACAACAGAGGGTTCCTTTAATACGACTCCCTTTCCTCTGATGTATACCAGAATGCTGGCGGTACCTAAATCAATTCCGATGTCTGTGCACTGCATTTTCTATTCTACCCCTTTCCGATGGTATCAATCTATATATAAGTTTAGACTCTACACGCTATTTTAGTCATATACATCATATTATAACTGAATTTTTCCCATTTTCATAGAGGGTAATTATTAATTTTTATAACTATTCAGAACCATGCAAATATCATCGACTATTTGTCGAATTTTTGCGAATGGGGGCTGAATAGTTATCGTAACTCCTTCTCCAGCATCTTTTTCACATAGTAGCCGGTATAGGATTTTTTCACCTTTACGATCTCTTCCGGAGTACCCTGTGCGATCACGGTGCCGCCGCGGTCGCCGCCTTCCGGTCCCATATCAATGATATAGTCTGCGGTCTTGATCACATCCAGATTATGCTCGATGACAACTACCGTATTGCCGCCGTCTGCCAGTCTGTGGAGGATTTCCACCAGCTTATGCACATCTTCAAAATGTAATCCTGTCGTAGGCTCATCGAGAATATAGATCGTCTTCCCGGTACTTCTCCTGGAGAGCTCGGTTGCCAGCTTGATACGCTGTGCCTCACCGCCGGATAACGTGGTAGAGGGCTGTCCCAACTTCACATAAGAAAGTCCAACATCATATAAGGTCTCGATCTTCCTGCGGATATAGGGCACATTCTCAAAGAAAGGCAATGCTTCCTCTACGGTCATGTCCAGTACGTCGAAAATGCTCTTGCCCTTGTATTTCACATCCAGTGTCTCACGATTGTAACGTTTGCCACCGCAGACCTCACAGGGCACATAGACGTCCGGCAGAAAATGCATCTCGATCTTGATAATGCCATCACCGCCGCAGGCTTCGCAACGTCCGCCCTTGACATTGAAGCTGAAGCGGCCCTTGCTGTAGCCCTTCGCCTTGGCATCCGCCGTAGAGGCGAACAGATCGCGGATCAGGTCAAACACTCCGGTATAGGTAGCCGGATTGGATCTGGGGGTACGTCCGATGGGGGACTGGTCGATGTTGATGACTTTATCCAGCTGCTCCACGCCTTCGATTCCCTTATGTTTACCGGGAATACAACGTGCACGGTTCAGCTCTCTCGCCAGATGTTTGTAGAGAATCTCATTCACCAGTGAGCTTTTTCCGGAGCCGGACACACCGGTAACGCATGTCATGACGCCCAATGGGATCTCCACATCTACATTTTTCAGGTTATTTTCCTGTGCTCCCAGTACTTTGATCCAGCCGGCAGGAGTTCTCCTGGTCTCCGGCACAGGAATTCTTTTTTTACCACTGAGGTATTGTCCCGTAATGGACTCCGGGATCTGCATGATCTCTTCTGCAGTACCACAGGCGATAACCTCGCCACCGTGGGAACCGGCACCGGGACCAATATCTACGATATAATCCGCTGCCAGCATGGTATCCTCATCGTGTTCCACCACTACCAGGGTATTGCCCAGATCCCGAAGATTCTTCAGGGTATTCAGCAGTTTGTCATTGTCTCTCTGGTGCAGTCCGATACTGGGCTCGTCGAGAATATAGCACACGCCCACCAGTCCGGAACCGATCTGGGTCGCCAGGCGGATACGCTGTGCCTCACCACCGGACAGGGTAGCGGTAGCTCTGGCCAGGGACAGATAATCCAGTCCTACATCCACCAGGAATCCCACTCTGGCGCGGATCTCCTTCAGGACTCTCTCTCCGATGAACTGCTGCTGTTTCGTCAGTGTCATGGTATCTAAAAACTTCTGCAGGTCACGGATGGACATGGAAGTGATCTCGTAAATATTTTTATCGCATACCGTAACTGCCAGGGATTCCTTCTTCAGACGCATTCCCTTACACTCTTTACAGGGGGTAATGCGCATAAAGGTTTCGTATTCCTGTTTGGAGCTTTCGGATGCAGTCTCGCGATAACGACGCTCCACATTTTTGATCAGTCCTTCGAATGCTACCGGATACACACCACTTCCGCGCTGGCCGGTATAATGTACCATAACTTCCTTACCATTGGTTCCATGGATCAGGATATCATGAATTTTCTGCGGGTACTCTTCAAAAGGCGTATCCAGGTCAAAATGATATTCCTTGGCCAGTGCCTGCAATATGGCATTGGTAAAACTGCCCTTGTCCGCGCAGGACTGCCACCCCATCACGGTGATCACTCCCTGATTGATGCTGAGTCTCTTGTCCGGGATCATCAGATCCTCATCAAACTCCATCTTGTAACCCAGCCCAAAACATACCGGGCAGGCACCGAAGGGATTGTTGAAGGAGAAGCTTCTCGGCTCCACTTCGCTGACACTGATGCCGCAGTCCGGACAGGAGAAGCTCTGGCTGAAGGTCACCGGCTCGCCACCGATCACATCCACCACCAACAGGCCTTCGGCCAGCTCCAGTACGTTTTCAATGGAATCTGTCAGACGGCGCTGAATACCATCCTTTACCACCAGACGGTCTACCACGATGTCGATATTGTGCTTGATATTTTTATCCAGTTTGATCTCTTCCGTCAGTTCATACATGCTGCCGTCGATCCGTACCCTGACATAACCGCTTCTCTTGGCACGCTCCAGCACTTTGGCATGCTCGCCCTTACGGCCTCTGACCACCGGGGCCAGCAGCTGGATCTTCGTACCTTCTCCCATGTTCATGATCTGGTCTACCATCTGATCCACAGTCTGTTTGGAAATCTCCCTGCCGCACTTCGGGCAGTGGGGAATACCGATCCTCGCATACAACAGGCGGAAGTAATCATAGATCTCCGTTACCGTACCCACAGTGGAACGAGGGTTACGGTTGGTCGACTTCTGATCGATGGAAATGGCGGGAGACAGTCCCTCGATACTTTCTACGTTTGGTTTCTCCATCTGCCCCAGGAACTGTCTCGCGTAGGAGGACAGAGATTCCATATAACGCCTCTGTCCTTCGGCATAGATCGTATCAAATGCCAGGGAAGACTTTCCGGAACCGGACATACCGGTGAGTACCACCAGTTCATTTCTGGGAATATCCACATTAATGTTTTTCAGATTATGTTCATTGGCGCCCCGGATCTTAATATACTCCCGGGGGCGCATCTTCTTTGCTTCTTCCATTGTCTTGCCTTTCTTATTTCATATCATTCCATATCATTTAATTGTTTCTTTAATTCAAGCATTTTATCTCTAAGTTCTGCCGCCGCCTCGAAGTTCAGGTCTGCCGCTGCCTTCTGCATCTTCTTCTGGATCTCGCCGATGAGCTTCTCCAGTTCCTTCTTCGTCATGGATTCCGGATCCTTCTCGAAGCGTACCTCCTCCTTGGCGATCACCTTGGAGATGCTGATGAGATCCCGCACCGCCTTTTTGATCGTCTGCGGGGTAATGCCATGTTCTTCGTTATACTTCATTTGGATCTCGCGACGCCTATTGGTCTCGTCCAGCGCTTCCCGCATGGAATCCGTGATCGTGTCGGCATACATGATGACATGTCCCTCCGCATTACGTGCGGCACGACCGATGGTCTGGATCAGGGATGTTGCACTTCTGAGGAACCCTTCCTTGTCCGCATCCAGGATCGCCACCAGTGTGATCTCCGGAATATCCAGTCCCTCTCTCAGGAGGTTAATGCCTACCAGCACATCAAATACATCCAGTCGCATATCACGGATGATCTGGGCACGCTCCAGCGTATCAATGTCGGAATGCAGATATTTTACCCGGATACCGACTTCCTTCATATAGTCTGTCAGGTCTTCCGCCATACGCTTGGTCAGCGTGGTGATCAGTACCTTATGGTGTTTTTCGATCTCTTTATTTACTTCTCCGATCAGGTCATCGATCTGTCCTTCCACAGGGCGTACCTGTACTTCCGGATCCAGCAGTCCTGTCGGACGGATGATCTGCTCTGTCCTGAGCAGCTCATGCTCCTTCTCATAATCGGAAGGTGTCGCAGATACGAACATCATCTGGTCTATATGTGCTTCGAACTCTTCGAAATTCAGGGGTCTGTTGTCCAGCGCAGAGGGCAGACGGAAGCCATAATCTACCAGTGTCTGTTTTCTCGAACGGTCTCCTGCATACATGCCGCGGATCTGCGGAATCGTCATATGAGACTCGTCCACGATGATCAGAAAATCATCCGGGAAAAAGTCCAGCAGCGTCATGGGTGGCGCTCCCGCAGGAAGTCCGTTCAGATGTCTGGAATAATTCTCGATGCCGGAACAGAATCCGGTCTCCCGGAGCATCTCGATATCAAAATTCGTCCGCTCCGCGATCCGCTGTGCCTCGATCAACTTGTCTTCGCCCTTGAAAAACTGCACCCGCTCCTTCATCTCTTCTTCGATATTGTCGCAGGCTGCCTTGATCTTCTCCTGCGAGACTACGTAATGAGATGCCGGGAAGATTGCTACATGGTTCAGCTCTGCGTGGATTTTCCCTGTCAGAGGCTCCACCTCGGCGATCCGGTCGATCTCATCTCCGAAGAACTCAATACGGATCAGATAGTCGCCGCCCTGTGCCGGGTACACTTCCACTACATCTCCCCTGACACGGAAAGTTGCACGCTGGATATCCATATCATTACGATTGTATTGAATGTCGATCAGCTCCCGGAGCACTTCATCCCGGTCCTTCACCATTCCGGGGCGCAGAGATACGATCAGATCCTGATATTCGTCCGGGCTTCCCAGGCCATAGATACAGGACACGCTGGCCACCACCACGACATCCCTGCGTTCCGCCAGGGATGCTGTCGCCGACAGACGCAGCTTATCGATCTCATCATTGATGGAAGAATCCTTGGCAATATAGGTATCCGAAGACGGTACATAAGCCTCCGGCTGATAATAATCGTAATAGGAGACAAAATATTCCACTGCGTTCTCCGGGAAAAATTCCTTCATTTCCCCGTAAAGCTGTCCCGCCAGTGTTTTGTTATGCGCAATGATCAGTGTTGGCTTGTTCAGCGCCTGGATCACATTCGCCATGGTAAAAGTCTTACCCGAACCGGTGACACCCAGGAGGGTCTCAAACTGATTGCCCTGCCGGAAACCTTCTACCAGTTCCGCGATTGCCTGCGGCTGGTCTCCGGTGGGCTGGTATTCGGAATGTAATTTGAATTGTGAGGGTTCGTTCGATGGATTCATGATGCCTCTCCGTGCAAATATGTTACTGGAATAACACAGTTCGTGAACGTATTCGGCCACTAAAATCATACAGGCATGATTCTGTTCCCGGATACGTTCACAACTGAACTATTATCTATTTTTTCACGTTACGCACAGATTATAGCAGAATTTTTTTGAAAAGTACAGATGAATTCGAAAATATGTTCGGTTTGTTGTTTCCTCTCCACATCACAGCGTACAGACGTTTTCCGGCTTTCCGTTCAGATAAGCGTACACATTGGAAAACTCGATTTCCGCTCTGCGTACCATGGCTTCCTCCGACAGGAATGCCACGTGCGGTGTCAACAATGTATTTTTCGCATGAAGCAGCGGTTCCTCTGTGGGAATGGGCGGCTCACAGTCAAATACATCCACCGCAGCTCCTGCGATCCGTCCTTCGTTCAAAGCCTGTGCCAGTGCCTTGCTGTCTACGATAAGGCCTCTTGCACAGTTGATAAAAATGGCTGATTTCTTCATCAGTGCGATCTTCTCCGCACTGATCATTCCTCTGGTCTCCTTGTTGTTCGGCGTATGCAGGGAAATAATATCACACTCTCTCAACAGGTCATCCAGCGGTTTGTATGCAATTCCTGCTGCCTTCACTTCTTCTCTTTCGTGTCTGGCATAGGCATAGACTTCCGCACCAAATGCCCGGAAAAGCTTCGCTGTCATGAAACCGATCTGACCGCAGCCGATGATTCCCACCTTTTTGCCCCGGATCTCTCTGCCACACAGTCCTGCGCTGGTACCGCCGTTTCTCACCGCCTGATCCGCCTGCTACAGATAACGTAAAAAAAAGCATTCGTATCGCTACAAATGCTTCTTTGCATGAATGATAATATTTTTCGTTTATTTCTTATTTTGGCTTATATTATCACTAAACTTTTTACTTTTCAAGTGCTTTTTGCACAATTTTATATTTTTCTTCCTGTGCATGATGCACATTCTCTACACGATAAAGTGTTCCACATTTTGCTGAAGTTTGTCCGCAGCAATTCTTGCAGCCTCCGCTTTTTCCTTGATCTCGTTGGCTCTTTCTACGATTACCCCCGTCTTATCCGCAATATCCGTAGTTCCCGAAGCCCCTTCGGTAGCTGCCTTGCTGACTTCGTTGATTGCCTCCATGACACCGCTGATAGATGCCAGCAGTTCTTCGGAGGAGGCAGAGAAATCCGTTACCAGTCCATCGATCTGACCGGCATCATTACTGTAAGAATCCGCCATACCGGAAAATGTTGCAAAGCTGTCCACCACATCTGTTCCGACAAATCCCAACAGCTTCTGTGTTCCTTCTGCCAGATTGTTTACAGCATCCATCACATTGTTGGTCACATCCTGGATATGAGAGACGGCTGCCTTGGACTGTTCTGCCAGCACACGAATTTCCTCCGCCACCACAGCAAATCCTTTTCCGGCTTCTCCCGCACGTGCTGCCTCAATGGATGCATTCAGTGCCAACAGATTCGTCTGTCCCGTGATCTGCATAATAGATTCTGCCAGAACTCCAATCTGGTTGACTACTTTAATTTCCTCCAGTGCCCTGGTCAGTCCTTCGTTGATCTCTTCATGAATGGCTTTGGTACGCTGATCATTTTGTGTAATATCCTTCTTAATTCCTACCGCACGTTCACGGATCGCATCTGCTTCGGTGGCACCATCCTGAGAACGTGTCGCAATATTCTTCGCTGCACTCTCAATCTCATGAGACATAGCATTGATCTCTTCAGAAGATGCGGCTGTCTCTTCCATTCCGGCTGCCAGTTCCTCTGTAGTAGCGGACACATCCTCGATCTGTTCATCCAGAGCCTGAATACTGTTATCAATATTCTGTACCATATTGTTGATCTCTGCAGCCTGCTCTTTGACTTCACCGATCAGTCCACTCATCTCTGTCCTCATAGACTCCAGAGAGACTGCCAGCCGTCCGAAATCATCACGGCGTTTTAAAAGCTTATCTCCCATAGTTTTTGAGAAATCTCCCTGTTCCATCACGCCGATGGATGCCACACATTTTTTGAGCGGCTGGACGATGCTGATAATAATGAAAACCAGAAGGACGATCACGATTGCACCTTCTATAAGTGTCGATGCAATGAACATCGTCAGTCTTCCTGTCACATAACCGGAAAATTCATCACCTACCGTGACAATCTTATCATCAATATAGTCGGTGTAATTTCCTGTGCCGATGACCCACTGGAACGGTTCAAACGCTTTGCTGTAGGAACGTTTGGGAGAGGATTCCGTCTCTCCTTCCTTTGGGAACACATAATCTACATAACCACCATCCGGCTCCTGTCCCATGCGGATGATTTCCTTTACCATCTGGTACCCGTTAGCATCCTTGGTCTCCATACGGTTTGTACCTTCTGTTGCACTTCCCAGCAGTACCACATTGGTTCCGTCATACTGATCCACCCAGAAATATCCCGAATCTCCGTAGCGAAGCTGGCGGATTTCATCCGCCGCAAGTTTCCTGGCCTCTGCTTCGGTATAGACACCAGCCTGATACTGATCATAAATGGTCTGGCAGAGCGAGATCACATTATCTACCTGCTGCTTGATCTGTTCATCGTAGGCTTCCCGCTCATCAGTCTCCATGGTATCTAATGCTTTGGACTGCAATTCTTTCATGCTTTGTGCTGAAAAGATAGTACACAACAACAGTGCAGCCATCGTTGCCAGTATTACTATGATCATTTTCGTCTGTACTTTTATATTGTTCATAAGATTCCCCTTTTCTGTTTGTCCGTTTTTGCAGATCTCCTACCTTAATTTTATGTTTATCTTATCACATTTTATAATTCTCTTCAACTTTATGTGGTTTTTTTGTGTATTATTGCCAACTTTTATTCATAATCAGGAAAATTTCACCATGAATATCTGAGATATTTCCGGACAACAAAAAACCTCAGTAGATTTCTCTACTGAGGTTCCTATTCGCAGGTCAACTCCTGC
>OGFF01003218.1_pt1 | contig 12629 bp, 10 predicted proteins | sample 1570751 | NCBI WGS metagenome assembly OGFF01 (sample SAMEA2581951, study PRJEB24529) | metagenome | biome: Human gut stool | place: China | collected 2011 | reverse complement strand
TAAAAAGCCAATCCCGGATCAGTTCTGCGGAAGGGCCGCAGACTTATACAGCACCAAAAACGGCGCCCTCTGCCAGAGATCCTTCTCCGACCGGGAACGCCGTCTCGTTTCCGCTTTTCTGCTCCGGAGATCCGTTCAGGAGACCCGGCTGCTGTTCCGGGAGCGGCCCTCAGTCCTCCACCACCAGGCGGCCCTCCACCTCCCGGCTGAGGTGCTGGTTCACCGTCAGGTATTCCTCCACCACGTCCCGGGCGGAGGTGGACAGCACCCGGATCTTGCCGTTTTTCTCCACCTCTTCCAGCGTGATGTCCAAAAACGGCTTGAGGTTGTTGTAGTGGTACTTCTGCACCGCCACGGTGTAGAGCCGCTCGGCGTACAGGGCCTCGCCGTCCAGCGTCAGGGTGCGGAAGGCCTGCTCGCTCCGGGACCAGACGATGTGCGTCCCGTGGGAGAATCGGTAGAACTCCGTGTGCTCCCCCTGGAATGCCTCGTCCCGCAGGATATGGCGGATCATCCGCTCCAGCTGGGTGCCGGTGACCTTGAGCATATACACCGCGTCATCATAGGGCAGGCACTCCACAAGGTCTGCGTAGTGGACCACCGGGTCGAGGGCGTAGCTGCGGATGGCCCCGGACCCCATGAGCATCAGGTCGATGCCGAAGCTGTCCCGCAGAATGTCGGCGATGAGGTCCCCCAGCGACGTTTCCTGATTGCGCTTGGGATGGGTCAGCTCACAGGAAAAGCGGGTAATGATGCGGTCATACTTCTGAGAGGTGGCGCTCCTGTAGCGCTGAATGAAGTTCTCCACCTCCTCGTCCCGGGGACAGTGGGCATCATCGATGGGGACCATCTGCCAGGTAAAGGTGTCGATGGCGTTGTAGGCGTTGCAGATGTTGCCCACCTCCCGGGCCGCCTCCCCGATGTCCACAAAGGACCCGATCAGCTCGTCCGTCTTGGTGGCGGCCAGCACCTCCTCCGTGATGATGCCGATGAACAGGATCTTCATATCGTCGATATGGGCGATCCAGAAGGGCCGGAACATCCGCCGTCCGTTGGATTTGATGTGCAGATTGGCGTTGATGATAGGGAAATCCGCGCACTTTTCCAGAAACAGCAGATGGGCGAGGCCGTAGTCGATCTCGTGGTTGCCGATGGTGGCCACGTCCGGCCCCACCAGATTCATGATGCCGATGGTGGAGGTGCCCTTGTACTCCGAATCAATGACGCTGCCGCGGAACATATCTCCCGCCACGGCGTAGATCACGTTCTTTTCCTCCCGCCGCACTTTATTGACATAGCCCGACAACAGCGACACGCCGCCCACCAGCCGTTCGTCGATCTGTTCGGCCAGAAAATCGCCATGCATATCATTCGAGTGCAGGATCGTCAGCTTTTTCAGATTTTTCATACACCGCTCCTTTCTTCCGCAGCCGATCGCTTCTCCGCTCGTTCGTTCCTCCCGATTCCGACACAGCCCTCAGGGGGCTGACTGCAGTTTGAACAGGGGGTGCGCCGGTTTCCGCACCGCACCCCCTGCGCCTATTCACTTGTAAGAGATGGGCGGCAGGCCCGCTTGACATCACCTTTGCGGTGCAAACGCCCCAATGGTATTACTTATTATAATAACATGATATCGGGTATCGCCGCATAATGCAAGAACATTTTGCGTTTTTACCGGAAACATTTGTGCGTACAGTAAAGATTTTGAATTAAAACACGCACAGGGCGGTGAAGCAGGCGGCGTCCGGGCCGAGGGCCTCCATGAGATAGCTGCCGTCCCCGTTCCGGAAGCCCACCAGACGCAGCGTTTCGCCAAGGGTAGCCTCGTGGTTGTAATTGATGTAGAATTCCCGGGGCGTCCGCTCCTGTAAGTCACGGGGCAGGTAGTCCCAGATAATGTCGCCGTAGTTGGCGCTGTAAAGGTGGCCGTTGCCGTCCAGATCGGACCAGACCACTTGCCGGGTCCCCAGCTCCTCCACCCCCTCGTGGGGCAGCAGGAGCTTTTTCGGGTTCGGGCAGTCGATGACCCGGCCGCAGGTCTGTATGGGCTTGGCGGTAAAGGCGGAGGGCCGCATGATCTTCCGGGTGGTGGGGTTCACTAAGATCCAGTCGCTTTTCACCGACACCCGCACCTCACCGGCCTGATCCTTCATCTCGTAGACCCGCTGCATGTGCGCGCCCTTGACCCCGTTTTCATAGGTGGCGATGTCCAGCACCTCCCCCGCCATGGGGATCTGATGGATGCGCATGGCCAGCCGGGAGAGCAGGAACACCTCCCCCATTTCAAACAGCACGTCATGGGTCAGGCCCCGGGCGTTGTAGTCATACCCCGCGTAGGCCGCCGCCTTGTTCAAAAGGCCGGAGACCCTTGCCCGCTGATATCGGTCACAGTCGGCAAAGCACAGCTCCTCCTGCCGGAAATAGCCGTTTTCATATAATTCCTGCCGGAAATCCTTCATGTGTATTCCTCTTTCCGTTGTTTTATGGACTTAATTTACCACAAACCGCGGTTTTTCACAATGCCCGAGTTGGACAACGCCCCGCCCTGCGGTGCAATGACCGTATTGTGAATTTGCCGGAAATGGTGCGAGGAAGAACGCAGCAAGCAGGGCCGGACAGAAAATTTCTGTCCGGCCCTGCCCTTTTACTGTTATTGTATTTGCCGACCGAGGGGCCAGCCTTGAATCGGTTTCCCCGTCAGCGCATGGACCGGTATTCAGCCAACACGCTGTCCAGCAGGTCTGCGGCGCTCTGATAGATGGCGGCGTTCATCTGGTTGAAGGGGCAAACGGCCCGGTCGCTGATCTCCAGTCCCCGGTGCACCAGCAGCTTTTTGAGGATCAGGGAACAGTTGGTGTCCATATCGTAAATGGGCATCAGCTTCTGGATCAGGTGGTACAGGGCGAAGGTGCGATCAAAGTCCCTTTCGTTGGCAGCCTTCACCAGACTGCTCCAGATCTCCGGCACGATGATAGACAGCGCACCGATGCACCCGCCGCCCCCGTTGTTGGCGATGTTGCTGAGGAACTGGTCGTCAAAGCCGGAGTAGACGGTGAAGGGCTTCCCCTCTACCGCCCGGCACACCATATTGGTGTGGCCGGGGGTGGACACGGAATCCTTCAGTCCGATGATGTTGGGATTCGCATCGATCAGGCGGCGGATCGTCTCCGGAGCGATGGAATGTCCGGTGCGGGGCGGGAAGTTGTAAAGATACAGGTCTCCCTTCACGTCCTTGGCCAGACGGTCATAGTAGACGAATGGCTTTTCCTGATCCATCTCAAAATAGTAGGGGCTGATGACCATGGGCGTGTAGCCCAGCTCATACACCGCGTTGGACAGGGCCAGCGTATCGGCATAGCGGATGCAGCCGGTACCGGCCAGCAGCTCCACCCGTCCGTTGACATACTCCGCATAGAAGCGGAAGAAGTCCAGACGCTCCTGCTCGTTCAGATCCGGGAACTCTCCGGCGGAGCCCAGCACAAGAATGCCGTCCAGCCCGCCCTCGATCAGGAAATCGATAACCTTTTTGTTGCCTGCGTAGTCGGGCTTTTCCTCTTCGTTGAAGATCGTGACAACAGGCGCGATGATCTTTGCCATAGAAATCCTCCCGGTCAGCCGGCCAGCTTCAGCACGCCGAACACCAGTGTGCTGACGGCCATCATGGCAAGGCCGTTGATGGCCTCGTAGCCCAGCAGCTTCAGCCGCTCGCTGATCTCCATGTTGACGCCGCCGGCGCTGACATGGAAGAAGGAGCCGTGGGGCAGACCGTCAAAGACGAAGCAGCTCGCGTGGGTCATGGCGGCAGCCGCCAGAGGAGTTACGCCGCTGGCCACCACGGTGGGCCCAAAGATCTGGCTGGCAAGGGTCGTACCGGCTGTGGCAGAGGCGGTGGCCGCGCCCATCAGCATACCGGAGATGGGGGCCAGCATGAATCCGGGCAGGCCCAGAGTCTCAATGAAGGAAATGATCACGTCCTTCAATCCGGAATTGGAGATGATGCCGGACAGAGCGCCGGTGCCGACCAGCAGCATAGCAACGCCGCTCATCTTGGCGAGGCCGGCATTGAAGTAGTGGCCCATGTCCCGGGCCTTGCCCATGGCGATAGCGCCCACGATGCCGCCTACCGGCAGGGCGATCAGGGGATCGATGGTGATCCCGGCAATGGGACGCAGCAGCAAGATGGCGATGGTGACAACGGGACCGCTGAGTGCCGCCCACAGGGGAGGCAAATCCTTATGCTGCGCGGCTTCGCCGCCGATGTCAGCCTCGGTGATCTCCGTGCCCCGCATAGACAGGCGCTTTGCCAGCAGAGAGGTCACGATCAGCGCGGTGACGGCGGGGATGACGCCCACGGCGATGATGGAGGTCAGGGGCAGATTAAAGGCCTCGGCGGCCGCGATAGCGTTGGGGTTGGGGCTCATGACGTTGCCCGCGCGGACGGCGCCCAGCTGCGCCATCAGCACGCCCATCTTGTGATAACCCGCCCGGCGAGCCATTTGCAGAGCAATGGGAGCCACGGTGATGCAGGCCACGTCGCCGAACACGCCCACGGTAGTCAGCAGCCATGTGGCCAGCGTGATGGCGATCAGGCTCCGCTTGGCACCCATCTTATTGATGATGGACTCGGCAATGCGTTCAGCCGCACCGCTCTCAATGAGCGCGCCGGCCAGAATACCGGCCGTAACGATACGGATGATCGCGGAGACGATGCCCTGCGTGCCGGAGATGATAAAGCTAACTGTGCCGGTGAGCCCGGCGCCGCCTACCAGACCGCCGATCACGGCGCCGAAGATCATGGCATAAGTGGGCTGTACTTTTTTCAGGATCAGCACAATGGCGACGGCAAGGGCCACCAATGCGCCCAGAACGGAAACGGTAACTCCATCCATAGTCGGTTTCTCCTCCTAATTCAAATTACAGGTGGTCAAACTTCATGACGCCGCCCTCGGAACCGGAGGCAGCCAGCTTGCAGTATAGGCCCAGCCAGCCCTTCTTGAATTTGGGCTCGGGACGCTTCCACTGCTTCAGACGGGCCTCGATCTCCTCCTGAGGCACCAGCAGCTCCAGCTTCTTGCTGTCCACGTCGATCTCCACCAGATCGCCGTCATGGACGATGGCGATGGGGCCGCCCTCAGCGGCTTCGGGAGAAATATGGCCCACAAAGCAGCCGTTGTTGGTGCCGGAGAACCGGCCGTCGGTGATCAGTGCGGTGGTCTTGGACAGGCCGCGGCCGTAGAGGTACTTCATGGCCTTGTACATCTCGCGCATACCGGGGCCGCCCTTGGGGCCCTCGTAGCGGATGACCACCACATGACCGTCATGGACCTTACCGGCCAGAATGGCCTCCTCGGCGGCCTCCTCGGAGTCGAAGCAGATGGCCTCGCCCTTGAAATGATGCAGGCTCTTGTCGAACGCGCCGGGCTTGGTGATGCCGGTGTCGGGAGCCAGATTGCCCCGCAGCACCGCCACGCCGCCGGTATAGCCGAAGGGATCGTCCAGCGTGTGGTTGACAAGGCCCGTAGCGGGATAGAGGTACTTGTGGTCACGGATATTCTCTGCCAGCGTGTGGGCGGTGACGGTCATAACGTCCGTCTCCAGCATGGACTGGAGGTTTTCCATCAGGCGAGGCACGCCGCCGTCCCGATAGAAGTCCACAATGCTGTACTTGCAGGAGGGGTTCATCTTGGCGAGCTGGGGCGTGGTATCGGAGAGGGTGTCGAACTCGTCCAGCACCTTGATGCCCAGCTCCGCCTCATAAGCGATGGCAGTGAGGTGCATGACGGCGTTGGTGGAGCCGCTCATAGCGAGGCAGGCCTTGATGGCATTTCGGATAGAACTGTCGGTGATGATCTGGCGGGAGGTGATGTTCTTCTCCACCAGCTCCATGATCTTCACGCCGGTCTCCTCCGCCTTCATCATCCGAATGGAAGAGGTGGCGGGAGCGGTGCCGCCGTCCGGCAGGGTCATGCCCATGGCCTCGGCCAGTGCGCACATGGTGTTGGCGGTGCCCAGATAGGAGCAGGAGCCGCAGCCGGGGCAGGCGGTGTTCTCCAGAGAGACATACTCCTCCTCGGTGATCTTACCGGCGGAGAGCATACCGTAAGCCTCGGTGCTGGAGGTCTGGTCGGCCTGACGGCCATCGAACTCCACGCCGCCCTCCATGGGGCCGCCGGGCAGGAAGATGCAGGGAATATCCAGACGGGCAGCAGCCATCAGCATACCGGGAACGATCTTGTCGCAGCTTCCCAGCAGCACCAGACCGTCAAACAGGTTGATCTGGGCCATGGATTCGATGGAGTTGGCGATCAGCTCACGGGAGGGCATAATGAAGTGCATGCCGTCATGTCCCTGGCCCATGCCGTCGCAGCCGCCGATCACGCCGAACTCAATGGGGGTGCCGCCGGCCCGGTAGATGCCGTCCTTCACCCGCTGGGCGACCTGACGCAGGTTGTAGTGACCGGGAACGCATTCGCTCCATGCGTTGGCAATGCCGATGATGGGGCGCTTCAGGTCCTCGGTGGTAAAGCCCATGGACTTGTAGGTGGCGCGGTAGTACTGGTTGCTCAGGCCCTTCAAAATATGTTCACTGCGGTACATAAGGCAGTTCCTCCTGTATTCCGTATATCAGAATTTTGTAGTTGCGCAATGCGGGAGCGCCGGCAGCTCCCTTTTTTGCTATCTGCCTGCATTATAAAATCCGCAAAGAGGTATTACAAGTCATCAAAAACGCTTTCTACTTTTTTACAAAATTTTTTTAAAATTTGCATAATTCAGCGAAAATTCGTAAAGACGCAATGGATTTCCGTTAATAAGTCGGGTTTTTTCGTGAAAGGTCAAAGAAAAGTCATCCGATGACTTTGGCAAAAAAAGAAAGCTGTCTCAGAATCGCACACCCCAAAACAGCTTTCCCAAATATTATTTTGTTTTCTCTGACCGCTCCTTCGCGTGCTTGATCACGATCCGGTTCATCTCCAAATGCAGGGCCACGGCCGCCCGGGCCGCCTGGGGGTCCTGATCCAGAACGCCGTTGAGGATCTCCTGGTGGGTATCGACCGTCGCGGTCAGCAGCTCCTTGCGGGTGATATTGGCGATGGAGACCACCGCCGCGTCGATGATCGGCATCAGCGGCTCTACCACCATGTTGTGAGAGCATTTCGCAAGATACCAGTGAAACCGCATATCCTCGATCAGATAATCCTCCCCCGCCTGAATTCTTCTCCGCACAGCGTCGCAGTACTCCGTCAGCCGTTGGGCCTCCTCCTCTGTGCGGTTCCGGGCAGCCAGCTCCGCGATCGCCGGTTCCAGCATCAGCCGCACGTCCGTCAGGTCCAGCGCCAGCTGGATCCGGTCCTCAATGGCATCCAAGCCCAGCGGATCGGCTTTCAGCGGCATCAGGGACGCCACATAGGTACCGGAGCCGTGCTTGACCCGCAGGACTCCACGGGATACCAGCAGCTTCACCGCTTCCCGGATCGTTCCCCGGCTGACGCCGAACCGGTCCGCCAGCTCATATTCATTGGGCAGCTTTGCGCCCACCGCCAGACGTTCATCCAGAATATACTGGAAAAGATGGTCCTCAATGCGCTCCGTCAGCGCTTGATTTTTAATATTGGTCAGTCCTGCCATCATTCGCTCCTTTTAGAGAAAGGGTCCACTCGTGCGTTCTGTTTCCCTTGTATTTTACCATACTCATATGGGGAAAACAAAGAAAAATTCAACGGTCAGTTCACCGTTTTGCATCTAGAATATGGTAATCTATCCGCAGGTGCAAGCAGCGGTGCGCAAGGTATCCACCGCCGCCGGCGGTGCGGTGTTTCCCACGGCTCACGCCTGTGCGCAACAGCGTCTGCACGAAAAAACGGCCGACAGTTTGACTGCCGGCCGGGAAACTCTATATGTTTACCGCCCTCTTAACGGGCAGCGATTCACTTACGCCTCTGCCGGGCAGTCTGCCAGAGCCGCCTCGTCGGCGATGACGATGACATCCCGGTGGAGCTGCAGGATCGACGCCGGGACCTGAGGCGTCACGGGGCCGAAGAAGCTGTTCCGGATGGCCTCCGCCTTGTCCGCGCCGCTGGCGATCAGCAGGACCCGCTTGGCCTGCATAATGGCCTGCATACCCATGGAGTACGCCTGCCGGGGCACCTGCGCCTCGTTCTCAAAGAAGCGGGTGTTTGCGGCGATGGTGCTCTCCGTCAGGATCACCTGATGGGTGCCGCAGGCAAAGCAGCTGTCCGGCTCGTTGAAGCCAATGTGAGCGTTGCGGCCGATGCCCAGCAGCTGCAAGTCGATGCCGTTATGCTCCTCGATGATCCGGTCATACCGGGCGCACTCCAAGACGCTGTCGGTCTGGGTGCCGTCCGGCAGGAAGCTTCTGTCCGCCGGGATATTGATATGGTCGAACAGATTCTCCCGCATGAAGCGGCGGTAGCTCTGGGGATGCTCCCCGGACAGGCCGCAGTATTCGTCCAGATTGATGGAAACCGCCTTCCCGAAATCCAGCTCGCCCTTCTGATACCACTCAACCAAATGACGGTAGGTGCCGATGGGGGTGGAGCCGGTGGCAAGGCCCAGCACGCTCTTGGGGTTCAGGGACACCTGCGCGGCGATGATGTTCGCAGCCTTCAGGCTCATGTCATCATAATTTTTCGCACAAATCAGTCTCATAGGACCTCCTTCACAAACTTCCGATTTTCCGGTTGTATTTCTCTCACGGACAATTATAAGGGCCGCGCCCGTTCCTGTCAATACGGCGTTCATCTGCCGATACGGCCATTTCTGCGGCGCTTCCCCTGCTTGCCCCGGCTATTGACAAGCTCCGACCTTTCTGCAATACTCATCTTTAGCTGGCGGAGCTTCGGCATCCGCCGGATCGAATGGGAGGAAACATGTTGAAACAAACTGGGTATCCCCGGGAAGCGCCTCTGCTTCCCGCTATTCTTCGCTTTTCCATTCCGCTGATGCTGACGGGGATCTTGCAGCTGGCGTACAACACGGCGGATTCCATCATCGTGGGCCGCTATGCGGGCCACGCTTCTCTGGCGGCCGTCGGTTCCACTACCTCTATTATTTTCCTCATCATCACGCTGTTCAACGGCGTTTCCATCGGCGCGAACTACATGGCCGCCCGGGACTTTGGAGCCCAGGATGACAAGGGTCTGTTCCGGACGGTACACTGCGCCGCCTTGCTGAGCGTTATTCTCGGACTGCTGGCCTGCGTGTGCGGGCTTCTGCTCTCCACCCCCCTGCTGCGCTGGGCGGACGCCCCGGAGGACGTTCTGCCTTTGTCGGTGCTGTATCTGCGAATCTACTTCTTAGGCGTCCCCGCTCTGGTGGTCTACAACTTCGGCAGCGCCCTGCTGCGGGCGGTGGGCGACACCTTTTACCCCCTGCTGTTCATGATCGTCTCCGGCGCGCTGAACGTCGCGCTGAATCTGCTGTTAGTGGTGGTCATCCCTCTGGATGTGGCCGGCGTGGCCATTGCCACCTCTGTCTCTCAGCTCCTCTCCGCAGTGCTGGTGACGGTCCGCCTGTGTACCTTCCGGGGGCCGTGCCGTCTGGATCTGCGGAAGATCCGGCTGTATCCGGACCGGACGGGCCAGATGCTGCGGCTGGGCTTCTCCGCCGGACTGCAGGGCGTTCTCTTCTCCGCCTCAAACGTGATGATCCAGTCCGCCATCAATTCCTTCGGTTCCGTGGTCATGGCGGGCAGCTCCGCCGCCTCCGGCATTGAGAACTTCATCCACACCGCGCTGAACACCTTCTATCAGTCCGCCATCACCTTCACCGGCCAGAGCATCGGGGCCTCCGATCCCCGCCGGGCCGTGCGGGTCTTTCGGATCAATCTGGCCCTGACAACAGGGCTGGGCATTGTGCTGTGCACACTGGCCCAGATCTTTCAGGCGCCCCTGCTGGGACTGTACGTCCAGTCCACCGATCCGGCCTACGACGCGGTCATCGCCGCCGGTGTGGTCCGGGTTCTGGCACTCAGCCGGTTCCAGTGGGTCGGCGGCCTGATGGAAACGGCCTGCGGCACCCTCCGGGGACTGGGCCACTCCATGAATCCCACCGTCACCACCCTCATCGGCGCGTGTCTGCTGCGGGTGGTCTGGCGGTACACCGTGTTTGAAGCGGTGGGCACCGTGGAGAGCATGTACTGGTCCTATCCGGTCAGCTGGCTCCTGACTTTCCTGATCCACTTGATCTATCTGGAGCGTGACCGCCGCAGGCTGATGGTGGAGAACACGGCCGCCCGATAAGCAGCGGCTCCCATTCCGGATTTTTATATTTCTCATAAGAGGAATTGCGTTTTGGCAAAACTGCTTTTTGTGTGTCACGGCATTATTTGCAGAAATCTCTAAAATCCCCTGTAATATCAAGGTTTTTCAGGCTTGAAGGTAGTGCTACTACACCACTACTACACCAGTGAGTCTCGATGTGACAAAAATTTTGAGATCGAGGTCAAGTTTATAGATAATATCTTACCGGACTTCATTTTCGATGGAGTCCGGATTTCTATATCCAGAAGCAGCATTTCCTGTGTCGGCAAAAAGTACAACAATTTCGTTTTGAATGCTATTGATATTTTTGCCGATGGCATGGTATACTATGTAATAGATTAACGTGGTTTTTTGATGGATTTTATGGTGGAGGATCATGGATGCGATATCTTTCAGTTGCTGAAATAGCGAAAAAATGGGATGTGTCCGAGCGCAGTGTTAGAAATTACTGCGCCCAGGGGCGTGTGAACGGTGCGTTTCTTACCGGCAAGACATGGAACATTCCGGAAAACGCAGAAAAGCCGGAGCGTACCAACAAAAGAAAAGATAAACCGACTACTCTGTTGGATATTCTGAAAGAACAGAAGGCAAGTAAATGTTCCGGTGGGATCTACCATAAAACACAGATCGAATTGACATACAATTCCAACCATATGGAAGGAAGCCGCCTGACACACGATCAAACCCGATATATCTTTGAAACCAACACCATCGGCGTAGAAAAAGAAGTGCTGAATGTGGATGACGTGATCGAAACAGCAAATCACTTCCGCTGCATTGACATGATTATTGATCATGCAAAAGCAGCTCTGACGGAGAAGTTCATCAAAGAACTTCACTTGGTTTTGAAAAACGGCACCAGCGATTCCAGAAAAGATTGGTTTGCTGTTGGCGAGTATAAGAAACTCCCGAATGAAGTCGGCGGCAGAGATACAGCCCTTCCGGAAGAAGTTGCCGATAAAATGAAGGCCTTGCTGACGGAATACAACGCCAAGGAAAAAAAGACTTTTGAGGATATTCTGGACTTCCATGTGAAATTTGAGCAGATTCATCCGTTCCAGGACGGCAACGGTCGTGTGGGCAGATTGATCATGTTTAAGGAGTGTCTGAAATACAATATCGTTCCGTTCATCATTGAGGACGATCTGAAGATGTTCTATTACCGTGGATTGAAGGAATGGAACAATGAAAAAGGCTATCTGACAGATACCTGCCTGACCGTACAGGATAAGTATAAAGCGTATTTGGATTATTTTAGGATTGGGTATTAAGGAAGTAACTTTTAAAATGTAAAAAACACATTCGATTTGAAGTGAATATATAGATCATAATTGCAGAATTATGTAGCGTTGCTTCATGTGTCCAGTTTTAGCTTACCACATCAGGCTGAAATCCAGAATTAAAAATTTCATACACAGAAATTATAAAATTGTGCGTGAAATTATTGATTAATTCAATTTGAATGATATAATAAAATATAAACACAAAAGTGGATTGAGTGTGTGTGGTTTTTAATAAAAAGTTGGTGAATATGTGGATAAGGAAACTCTTTCAAAACAGGTAATTATAGAAAAGGGCGGTATTGCAAAAACATCAGATTTTGTTGCAGCTGGCATACCCGCTGTTGACATTGTAAATCTTTGTAACACCGGATACCTTGAACGCATTCGACACGGATACTATCAGCTTGCCGATGGGAACACATCTTCTGAAGAACAGCTTATTGCAACATTGATCCCAAAGGCAATTATTTGTGTGGAATCGGCTCTTTTTCATTATGGTTATAGTGGCTTTGCACCTCGGAAATGGTCGATTGCTGTTCCGAGATCTATGTCTCGGACAAAATTGGATGTAGATGCACTGGCTTTGCAAACGTATTATGTTCAACCAGAAATATATGAACTGGGGAGAGTAGCGGATGATTTTTACGGGGTTAAGCTCTCCGTATATGATCGAGAGCGTATGATTTGTGATTGCTTCAAATATCGTTCAAGGCTTGATCATGAAATATTTAGCAAGGCATTGAATGCTTATGCAAAGGATGAGAAGAAGAATCTGCAAAATTTTTCCATATATGCAAAAAAGCTAAGGGTGTACAAGAAGGTCAACGAATTGATGTCGGTGCTGCTGAATGGCTAATATGGTTGTATCTGTGCTCATGTGGTTACCTGAATTATTTAAAAATTGTATATGAGCATCTTATATAGAGAAAATAATGATAGGAATTATGTGAAAGCGAGGCGATGAGTATGTTAATGAATACGGCTGAGTATCTTTCCATTATCGAAAATATCAAGAGCGAAATTACTGCGGCACAATACCGTGCAGCTGTTCATGTAAATGCAGACA
>OGFF01003206.1_pt1 | contig 12667 bp, 9 predicted proteins | sample 1570751 | NCBI WGS metagenome assembly OGFF01 (sample SAMEA2581951, study PRJEB24529) | metagenome | biome: Human gut stool | place: China | collected 2011 | reverse complement strand
TCAAGGAAGATGCCATGAACAATGGGCAGACAAAGCCTGCCTATAACCTTCAAATAGCGACAGAGAATCAATATTGGACGAATTTCGTCCTTTATCACAATCCAACGGACACCCTGACCTTCAAACCATTTTTGGATAAGTACAAGAAAAGACATGGAAAGCAATCCAAGTGCGTCACCGCAGACTCTGGATACGGATCAGAGGAGAACTATGAGTACATGGAGATGGAAGAGATGGTGGGATATGTAAAGTACAACTGGTTTCACAAAGAACAGCATAAACCTTTCAAGGAAGATGTCTTTAACCAAGCAAATTTCTACTATAATAAAGACGAAGACTATTACGTCTGTCCCATGGGACAACACATGAATCCTTGCGGACAACGGCAAACGAAAAGCGACTCTGGCTATGTGTCTGTCATTACATTATATAGAGCGCAGCGATGTGAAGGCTGTCCACTTGGGAGTCTTTGCAAGAAAGCCAAGGGTAACAGAACCATATATGTAAACCATAAGTTGAATGCATATAAAAAGAAAGCATTTTTGCTGTTGACGTCAGAGGAAGGTATGAAGCACAGGAGTCAGAGACCGATAGAGCCAGAAGCTGCGTTTGGACAGATGAAGGAAGACATGCATTACAAGCGATTCAGGCATTTCGGAAAGGACAAGGTTTACATGGACATAGGTTTGTTCGGTATAGGATTCAATTTGAAGAAACATTTGGGGATAAAACGATAAAACTCAATTTGGGCAGTTTTACCGTATGGGACAATTATGCCCTTTTGTGAGCTTTGGGGCTGTTTTGTTATCGATAAAACAAGAAAAGTAAAGTTTCTATACAATATAATAAGATTCCCCTTGTGAAGAAAGACTACGATTCAACTAAAATATACAGAAAAACACAAAAAAAAGGTGCGTCACAGACTTATGACACACCCTCCCGTAAATTGGCTAAATTGGACGCAGTGATACAACGTTGCAACATTCGCCTGAGCAATTATGTGTCAAACACGGATTCTGTCAGCTACAAAAGCGTTATAGACAAAATATGCGAAGGTGTGACATCGCCAGAAGAATTGGTCAAAGAAGTACATGGACGTATCATCAACAGACATGGCAAGAAAACAATCATTGCATCACTTAAAGGATGCATTACAGAGGTCGACATAGACATCATGACCCAACTCAAAGCAAAGATTGACCTTGCAGAATTGCATAAGCAAAAGTGTTTGGAAAAGATGCAGGACTTTTGCGAGAAAGAATATTCGGAGCAGTTGAGTAACTTGCAGACGATACCAGGTGTAAAGATGAGAGCCGCCACATCATTAATCGCAGAGATTGGCACCGACATGAGCCATTTCGAGACGGCTAACCATCTTTCTTCATGGGCTGGATTAAGACCACGTAATGACCAATCTAACAAGACTATCAAATCTCGGCGCATCACACACGGCAATCGTTACCTAAGACGAACTATTATTCAGTGCGCATGGGGTGCAAGTCGAACTAAGAATTATTTTTTAGTCGTTTTTCCTATTATCAGACACAAGTCAGAAAAAAGAATAGAATGAAAGTCATAGTGGCTATTTCACGCAAAATGCTTGTTTGTGCATGGCATATATTGAAAGAAAATGTTGCCTACAAGGATTTTGACAACAAGATTTTGACATCCGATACAAAAGGATGACAAGATATACCATCCGTATAAAGGCTAATATCTTTGTGGTGCTAACAACCCGTTGTTACAAATTAATCAATCGTACGGATGGCGATGGAACCCAGTCTGAGTATAACTCGAAGAGGAAAGTATCAGTTTATCGCAGACCACACTATGGGCTGTGACGAATAAATATGCCATATAACGACACAGACTTACGGATTTTAGTTACCTTTAGCGAGGAAATGGTATTTGGTTTTATAAAGGAAAGATACTGATTTCCACTTAAATAACCAAAAGAAAACAAGTAAAATGCTACATACTTGCTACATTTTCTTGATGTGGATTGTCCCTTGCAAAGTAGAATTGACAAAAAGAAGTGATAGCAACACAAGAATCCTCTTTTTGGAAAAGCAAATATCCTCGTTTATAGTGTAAAAATGGCTGCCATAAGTTATAAAAGTGAAGAATAAGATATAAAGATGATAGTTTCTTAAAGAAAAGTACTTCAATTATTCGTTTTCATTGAGAAAATTGATTATCTTTGCCCACGTACTATAAATAATGTATGCTCATTTGGCATATCATAATAACTTCATTATAATAAGAATGGAAAATCGAATCAAAGTCGTTCTCGTTGACAAGAAGAAGACCAACAAGTGGCTAGCCGAGCAACTTGACTGCTCACCTACTACTGTCAGTAAGTGGTGCACCAATGTCAGTCAACCGCCAATGGAGACATTCGTCAAAATAGCCGAACTCCTTGAAGTCGATATTAACGAGTTGTTGAGACTTGAAAAGAAGAACGAGATTCAAAGTAACTCGTAATTTATTCACCAATTATTTCTGTACAGATTATGAACAGCATCCATACAAATATTCAATCCGCACGCTTCAAGAAAGGCGATGCTTTTGTTCAGTGTGATTATGTCTCTATCACTTTCATGGAGATAAACGAGGTTGACCAGAGCACTGACAGTATGGATTTCTGTACAGTCACTTGGTACTGCTGCGAAAAAGAAGGAGTAAACATTCAGCGTCGCTTCTCTATGGCTGCCCGTGATGGCAAGTTCTGTAATTTTGAACCAATAGCACGCAACATACTAAAAGAGGCAAAAAAGGCAATTCGTGAGTTTGAAGCAAAGGTAAAATCATTGAATAATCAGAATGAGATTCAACAGCATTACACAAATTGCAGCAAGTATCTAAGACGTCTGATTGGTGATGAAGTTGAAACTGACGAATCATTTTCTTCAAAAGAGAACAAGCTAATCACGCACCAATGGCTTGATTGCTCGGATGACAACTACTGGGTAGAAAATGACCTTGAGTTAGGTAACAAATACATCACCATTGTATGTATAACAATCGAGACATACTATGACAAGGAAGACAAGACCATTGCCGAGCAATTCATCTACCTACGTGACAATTGTCCGTACAGCTGGAGTACACTTGCAAAAAGTGACGCCAAGTATATGGTAATCGAGAAGCCAAAAAAGTAAAACATGCATCAAAACATGATGTCAAAGCAAATATCCAAATATAAAAGCGATATGGAAGTTCAAATAAAAGACAATAAGATATACGCACCACTCAAAGGTAAGTGGCTGGTCACAAAACCAGAAGAAGAAGTACGTCAAAAGTACATCTGTCGTTTGGTTGATAGCTATGGTTATGATATCAATCAGATGGACCAAGAATTGAAAGTCACTAACTCTCAACGCGGTCAAGGTGCAGCACGAGCAGATATCGTAATTTGGAAATCAGCCAAGGACAAGACAAACGGCAAAAGTGCTTTTATCGTAGTTGAATGTAAAGCAGAAAGCGTTACCATTCGTAAGGACGATTACTATCAAGGATATAATTATGCATCTTGGGCTGGAGCTGATTTCTTTGTGACTACCAACTTGAAAGAAACTAGAATCTTTAAAGTCATAAAAGGTGAACTTCCAAAGAAACTCGAAGAAATTGTTGATATACCATCTGCGGAAAACGCGACAAACGAGAAAAAGGTGAAAGAATTGTTGAACCAAACAAAAGCTTTTACTCGTGATGAATTTTCACGCCTACTCTATAAGTGTCATAATATTATCCGCAATAACGACAAACTCTCTCCTGAAGCTGCATTTGACGAGATTAGTAAGATTCTTTTTATTAAGATTCGCTACGAACGAGACAATACAGGTACACAAATATTCTCTAAAGACGCATTTGTAAAGCTTAAAGATGCATATAATAGAATGAAGTCTAAAGATGCTCCAGAATTTTATCAGTTCCTGTTCGAAAAGACAAAAGAGGACTTTGCTAAAGATAATCTCTTTGATCAAAATGAGACAATAAGGATTCGAGAGACAAGTTTTGAAAAAATTGTTGAGGAGCTACAAGTTTATAATCTTTCCACAACATCTGATGATGTAAAAGGCATCGCATTTGAGAAATTTCTTGGACGTACATTCCGTGGAGAACTTGGGCAGTTCTTCACGCCACGAACTATTGTTGAGTTTATGGTATCTGTCCTCGATCCTCAAGAAGGCGAGTATATTTGCGACCCTTGCTGCGGAAGTGGCGGCTTCCTTATCCGCTCATTTGAGTATGTACGCGAACAGATTGAATCAGAAATGGAACAACGTAAGGAAGAGATTAAGGCTCAACTCATCCCTAACAATTACAATGAACTGAAAACAAAAGAGCAAGAAGCTATTGATGCTAAGATTTCTGATGCATTCTCTAAAATGAACTTTGAGGCGGATATCAATAATGCTAAGGGAAGACTTCGCAGCCTTTCTTTTGACTGTATATACGGTACAGATGCAAATCCACGTATGGCACGTACAGCCAAGATGAATATGATAATGCATGGAGATGGTCATGGTGGCGTACATCATCATGACGGACTTCTCAATGTCAATGGTATTTGGGACGGAAGATTTGATGTTATTCTTACCAATCCTCCTTTTGGAGCTCGTGTGGATAAAGACAGCATAATTACTGAGGCAGATAAATTTACTGACGATGTCAAGATCAAAGCGTATGTAAAGCGATATGGAGAGGAGTATCTTACAGCTCTTAAGCAGGTAAACGACCATATAGGCGAACCGCTTCTTAATCAATTTGAAGTTGGAAAAATGAGTGGTCTTACAGAAGTACTGTTCATAGATCGTTGCTTAAATCTCCTTAAACCAGGAGGCCGTTTAGGCATTGTTCTTCCAGAAGGCGTATTGAATAATACAAACCTTCAGAATGTACGTGAATACTTTGAAGGACGAGCTAAGATTCTGTTAATTGTTTCTATTCCGCAAGAAGTATTCATGGCAGCAGGTGCAACTGTTAAACCAAGTCTGATGTTCTTCAAGCGTTTCACAGAAGAGGAACAAATCCAGTATGACACAATAAAGCATGATGCATACGAAGAAGTGCGTGACAAATATATCGTAGAATTAAACTCAATAGAAGCAGATTTAGCCAAAAGAGGAAAAGAAGCATTACCTGCAACAGAGAAAAAGAAGCTACGCATAAGAAAAAAAGAGATTGAAACTACCATTGATGCAGAAGCAAAATCTCTTATCAAACAGCGTTTCGACTATGTAATTCCAATTGCTGATATCAAGCGAGCTGGCATAAACTCTATAGGTGTCAAAATTGAAAATGACCTTGAGCCCCTTTTAGATGAGTTCACTAAATATCGCAAAGAAAACAATCTTTGGCATGTACGACATGCTAAGACATCATATCAATATAATTATGATGGCAACATGACTCGTATACAAGAGTTTGACGGTATGGTCAGCGAACCAGAAGTGTTCTATAATGTAGATTAGTACAATATGACAAAAATAACAAATAAATTTCTGCATTTTGCAAACTATAAGGATATTCCAAACTGGAGTGTCCAGTATGCTGATGAAGAAGATCTTGGTTTTACCAAGAAATATCCAATGGCAAGAATTGGATCGTTTCTTGTAAAGAGTCAAGATGTCATTGAAGTTCAGGACGATATAGAATATAAGCAAGTAACTATCAAAATCAATAATGGCGGTGTTGTTCCTCGCAACAATGGAGCAACCATCAAAGGATTGAAAATAGGAACCAAGCGCCAGCATGTAGTACATGCTGGACAATTTATCATGTCTAAAATAGATGCTCGTAACGGAGCATACGGAATTGTACCACAAGAACTCGAAGGAGCTATTGTAACAAATGACTTCCCTGTCTTCGATGTTGATGCAGAAAAGATAGTCCCTCAGTTCTTGGTTCTCATTTCAACAACAGACAATTTTATCGAATTTGCACGTAAATGCAGCAGTGGTACTACTAATAGAAAGCGAATTGACATAGATGCTTTTCTTAATCAGCAGATACCACTGCCAAGTGTTGATAAGCAAGAAGATATTGTAAAGAAATATCGCACAGCATTGATGGCAACCAAGACAATTGAAGAGAAAATTATAATAGAAAAAAAAGCTTGTTTAGAATACTGGGGTAACTCTTTGGGTATTGATATTATGTCAAGAGAAAGAGTTATTGATGGGAAACTTTTGTTTACCAAACTATCTTCCATATCAAAATGGGGCGTAGATTTTATTAATGACAAAAAGAGACAAGAGCAATTTAGTAAATATTATAAAAGTTTTCAAATTAAAGATTTCTGCAAAATAGGAAGCGGAGGAACTCCTTCTAGAGGAAATGACAAATATTATTTTGGTAATATTCCTTGGATAAAAACTGGTGAACTAAATGATGATATTATTACAGATTCCGAGGAAAAAATAACTCAAGAGGCTGTAGATAATAGTAGTGCAAAATTATACCCGGCAAATTGTATTGTCATGGCTATGTATGGCGCTACTATTGGCAAGACTGCGAAATTGGGAATTGAAGCAACTACCAATCAAGCATGTGTTGTTCTTTATAATATAGACAATTCTTTGGTTGATACTGACTTTCTTTGGTTTTATCTACAGACACAAACTAATAAATTTAAGGAACTAGCATATGGCGGTGCTCAGCCAAATATCAATGCTGGCATTGTTGCAAATTATTTGATTCCTATTCCCACTATGACAAAACAACTAAGTATGGTAGAACATACAAAGAAAATTCGGAGTCTGATTCAATCTTTGAAAAATAAGATGTATAAAAAGACAACAGAAGTAAATAATTTTATCAATTCTATTTTATTTGAATAAGCTATGAAACTTAATTCTCTTACAATAAATGGAAATGGGTATAAAAACCTTAAAGGTACTTACTCATTTCAAAACAGTAATGGTTATATTGCTCTAATAGGTTTAAATGGTTCTGGAAAAAGTAATTTGTTGGAAGCTATTAGCATCGCATTTGCAAATACTAAAGACATTGATGTTGAGCAAAACTTTACTTACTCTCTTTCATATGAAATGTCTGAAGAATTAGTAGAAATATCTGAAACATCAAAATATGGAAACGGAACAATAGACGGAAGGCATATTCTATCTTCTATAATTGCATGCTATAGTGGCGAGGACAATCGTTTGTGGAATTCTGGTTTTAAAAAATATTATGTAGCTTTCTTTAATAAAGCTATACATGGAGGAGAATATAAACCATGGTTGCTATATATTAACAAGTATTGTTGGAAAATTGCATTTTTGTCTTTACTTTTTAGCGAAAATACAGATGTGATAAGCTTTTTAAGAGACAAGTTACATATTGATGACTTTGATACTATTAATGTTAAGTTTACACCTAACAATAATGTCAAGCCAATCAAGCATGAAGCCTCTAACTGGTATATGCGAATAAAGGAAAAATATGCAGAAGCATTTATTTCAATTCGTGACTTGAAAGGTGAAGACCTTATGTGCAATCAATATACAGAATTGACACCTGACCAAGTAATCTTCTATTATTTGTATTTCTTACATATGCCTGACAAACGAGGAACTCTTGATCTAGAGGCAGATAAACTTATTGATTCAATTGACATCAGTCTTAATGGTTATAGTTTTAATGATTTAAGCGAGGGAGAAAAGAAACTCATTCTTATTGAGTGTATAACAAAAGTACTTGGTGACGAACAATCTCTTGTACTTTTGGATGAGCCTGATGCTCATACCCACATTGCAATGAAAAAAGATCTTCTCAAACTCATCTCAGAGTTTAAAGGGCAGACAATCATGACAACTCATTCTCCGATGTTTCTTAATAAACGTTGGAATGGATATAATGAAAAAAATGTCTTTTACATGAATGAAGGTAAAATAGAAGATTTCGAGCCATTAAAGCATTTATCAGAATTAACAGATAATGAGGTTGACTATTTTGAAGGTACATTCATATTAAATTCGAAAAATATCCTCGTTACAGAAGGAACCTATGACGGATTATATCTAAATAAAGCTATTTCTATCTTTGAAAAGGAAGATGTAAAATATAGTAAATTAAGAGATATTACTATCGTTTATTCTGGCGGAACAGGTAATGCATTTACTTTTTATGAGCAAATACTAAAAGACACTTCAGACTTACATGATAGAATCGTTTACTTATTCGATTACGACAAAGCAGGTCTTACTGGATGGAAAGCAATAAATGAAATTGCAGACCCAAAGGTAACTCCTATATTCTATCAAGAAGACTATTCTGTCGATTTGGATACAAATATGCAAAATAATAACATCGCGCCAAAAGATACGATTATGGTAGAAGATCTTTTTGCTCCACAATCTTATGAACCAAAAGTTAAAGTTGTTCATGATATGAATACACATAGAGAATTTCGATGCAATACACAAGGCAAAACAACTGATGCAATCAAATCCTTTATTGAGAAGAACTATAATTCTTTCGAAGAAGAATGGTTGGTGGGATTCAAGCCTACTCTTGACAAGTTAATAGAATTATTTAATCTGTAAAAATGCAATAATGAAAGGCGATGCACAACCCCTAATAAAATTCTTTGATGGATCGGACAAGCGATTCATCATACCTCTGTATCAGCGCAACTACGACTGGAAGGAGGAAAACTGTGAGCAGTTGTTTCAAGACTTGATGAAGCTACATAATAGTGACCGTAAGAGTCACTTTTTTGGTAGTATCGTATCAAGCATTCAGTCGGGAACAGAAGACAGATTTATCATTGATGGTCAGCAGCGAATCACTACAGTTTCGTTGCTGCTTATAGCTATGGTCAATGCCAAGAAAGAAGGACTGATAGAGGCTACTGATGCAAAACTTGTTGAGAAAATCTTCAAGCGTTATCTTGTGGATGAATATCAGGAGGATGAGCGCAAGGTGAAACTTAAGCCCATCAAGAAAGATATGCAGGCATTTGATGCGTTGCTATATAAGCCAAAAGAACAATATATCAAGGAGTCGAACGTGACTCGCAATTACGACTTCTTCTATAACAAGATAACTGGTGTTGGTTTAACCCTCGATGAGCTCTTTGAGACCATAAAGAAACTTGAAGTTATCAACATACGTCTTGACGAAGATGATGACCCACAGTTGATTTTTGAGAGTCTGAACTCTACAGGTCTTGACCTGAGTGAGGCAGACAAGATTCGCAACTATCTGCTGATGTCACTCGCACCAGCCGAGCAGGACGACCTTTATACTCGATTCTGGAACCCTATTGAGGAGTTTACCAAGTACGATCCATCCTCTTTTGTGCGTGATTACCTGACTATGAAACAGGGTAAGATTGGACGTATCGACAAGATATACTTCATCTTCAAGGAGTATGCTGAAACAGCGAATATCGACAGGGCAACACTCTTGGAGGATATGTATCACTACGCCAAGATATACAGTCAAGTTGATAATGCCAAGGTAGGAACAGACAAACTGAACAGGAAACTGAACCAGTTGCGCACATTGGATTCAACCATCGCATATCCGTTCTTTATGGCCTTCTTCGATTATACGTCTCAAGTAGGATTGGCAGAAACCGAAATATATCAAGTACTTGATGTGATTGAGGCTTACTGGGCTCGCAGAATCATCTGTAACCTTCCTTCTAATGCTCTGAATAAGGTATTTGCGACACTGCATAGAGATGTGTTGAACCACGTAAATAAAACAAGTGACGATACTGCCCCTTCATATATAGCAGTATTAACATACGTCTTATTAAAGAAAGGTCGCTCTTCTGTATTCCCATCCGATAAGGAGGTGAAGGGCGACTTCAAAACACGTCAGGTATATAAGATGCCTGCTAATGCCCGTATGTTTATCCTAGAACGTATGGAGAATCAGGATAATAACGAGCGTCATGATGTGGTGAAGGAACTGACGGAAAAGAATATCACGATTGAGCATATTATGCCACAGACCCTATCGGACAAGTGGAAAGCTGCCTTGGGTGAAGATTGGGAAAGAATTCATGAGCAATATCTGCACACAATGGCAAATCTCACGCTCACTGGATATAATTCTCAATACAGCAACCTTACCTTTATTGAGAAAAGAGACATGGAGAAGGGGTTCAAGGATAGTGCATTCCGCCTGAACAACTTTGTTAAGTCATGTGAACAATGGACTGAAACTGAATTGAAAGCACGTCAGAAAGAACTGCAGAATGTGTTCATGCGTCTTTGGTCTATGCCTACAACATCATTTGAGCCATTGAGACGTGAGGCAGAATCGGCATCACTTGATGATGAGGATTATGAGTTCACAGGAAAGAAGCTTCAGGCATATATACTGCATGGGGTTAGATATGCAGTCAATACATGGAAGGAAATGCTCATTCAGGTGTGTGGGCACATTCTGATAGAAAAGCGTTCGACCATAGAATGGCTCTGTGCAAACGAAAAGTGCTGTTTCTCAACTACACCAGAAGACTGGAGACGTGAACTTGCCCTTGGCATGTACGTGTGGACAGACAACAGTACTGCCACTAAGATCAATATACTGCATGGAATGTTCGAAGAATGTAACATTCCAGCATCAGAACTTGTCTTTGAATTCCGTTCAGATCAGGAAGGAGAGGATGAGGAATAATAACATTGAACATATAGAAATATGACTCACGATCTAACGACATCAGCTATAGAACGCCAAAATGTACTAAATAACAATATGGCTATTGCCAGCATACAAAAGGCGTTGGATATAGAAGCTTTCTTGTTCGAGGGCTCCTACTACCTTACGAAGCAAATGGTTGCAGATTTCTATGAGGTAGATACACGAACTATTGAGAATTATCTTGCTTCAAACGAAGAGGAGTTAAAGCATAACGGATACTTTTTATGTAAGGGTAACAAGCTGAAAAACTTGAAGTTACAGTTTGGTTACGAAAAAACTTTCGCGACCAAAATAACACAATTAGGTCTATTTAATTTCCGTGCTTTTCTAAACATAGGAATGTTACTTGCTGAAAGTGATAAAGCTAAGAAGGTCAGGAGCCTGATCTTGGATATAGTCATTTCAACCATCAATGAAAAAGCTGGAGGTGGAACAAAATATATCAACTGGCATGACAGGGAGTATCTTCCTGCAGCAATCCAGGAAGACAATTACAGAAAGAATCTAACATCTTCTATCAGCGCATATGTTGATGGTCATCCAACCTACAAGTATTCTGCCATCACAGATATGATTTATAAGGCTGTATTTAAGGAGAATGCAAAAGAATATCGCGAATTACTTAAATTGGAGCCAAAAGATAATGCGAGGGCTACCATGTATGCTGAAGTTCTTAGGGTTATCAGTTCTTTTGAAAATGGTATAGGAGCGGCTATTCATGACAAGCAAGCAGAATTAAACAGGAAACTTTCATTAGCAGAGGTTCAAAACCTTATTAATGAACAATCAGAAAGTCCTGCGATGGCTCCTTTCTTATACGATGCAAGACAGAAAATGGCATCCAGAGATTTAGGATTACGCGATGTTTATCATGGCAATATTGCAGAATATCTCCGTGCTTTATCACCTGAAGAATTTGACCGTTTCATTGGTTCTGAGTCTATTGATTTAGAGAAACTGTTAGACAATGATGAGAACAGAAAGACTCTTGAACGCTTAAAGAAATAGAAAATGGACGAGACAATATATCTTTCATTCGAGGATATTCTAACCTACTATGGTGAGACCATAGAACAAAGTGGTGGTGGGATGTCTGGTATTCGAGAGAAGGACGGTATTGAGAAGATTCTTGATTTTGTTCAGAATGACCTCTATTATCCTTCCTTAGAAGACAAACTTACGTACCTAGTTTATGCTTTCTGTACAGGGCATTACTTTGCAGATGGAAATAAACGAATATCGTTAGTTATTGGTGCTCATTTTCTTGTAAAGAATAGAAACGGATGGGCTGGTTTTCATTTCCTGCCACACATGGAGGCATATATATGGCATGTAGCAGCAGGTAACATCGATAAGGAACTGCTCGGCAGAATCATTCATTTTGTGATAAATGGTCAAGAGCTTGATGAGACTACTAAGATTGATGTCATTCGTGCTATGAAGAAAAGCCCTTTATATAGTGAAGAAGATGAATCCGAATAATCAGATATTGATTGATAACAAATGAGTAGGTATTTTCCAAATGGATTACCTACTCATTTTGTATATATGACTACACACAAGCATTAACGGCTCTGTGATCGACTATATTTATTGCCAGGATAATGCTTCTTATGAGCATATTGCATGGCTCGTCGTGCCCAGTGCAGATAATCTTCATCCTTGTCTCGCCATGGCATATCGTTGGATGTTCCGCTACCCACCAACCCTTGGACTCATGGTAGTTGCACCATCAAGGCCTATGGTGAAGACATTGATTGCAGTTTGCATTACATCATTCCTGCGCAGAAAGTTGCGGTCGTCAATAAACGAATCCTCTACAGGTCATTCCGCAGCAGGAATCTTTCGACTGATATAACACATAACCTATAAGAAAACAAAAAATCCGTGTAACTCAGCTACACGGATTTTCTTTATTTATTGCTTGTTTGTCAAACTTACTTCACTTCCTCAAATATAAAGTATATTGATAATCAGTTAGTTACTGTTATCAAGATAC
>OGFF01003203.1_pt1 | contig 12689 bp, 4 predicted proteins | sample 1570751 | NCBI WGS metagenome assembly OGFF01 (sample SAMEA2581951, study PRJEB24529) | metagenome | biome: Human gut stool | place: China | collected 2011 | reverse complement strand
TGCAATATTTTATCAGGAAAGAAGGAATGCCCATGCTCAGTATCGGGATCGATGTATCCAAAGGAAAAAGTACCGTGTGCGGAAAGGCATCCCGCACAGGGACATCAACCAAATACCGTTCATGAGCAGAGCATGAGGCCACCGGAAATCACCCGATGGCCTCGCTTTGCATGATACAGGCTGACGCCCTTATTTGCCCTGATAGGCGCGATGTAAGCGATAAATAACTCGTACCCTGACAAAATGCCGGCAGCCACTCTCTGGTGGCTGCCGGCATTTTGTCAGGGGGCTTTCTTGCAGACATCGGGTAGGTTCTCGGACCAGGGCATCAGATTAAGGAAGGCTTTTCAGTCATTACACATCCAGATAGTTTTCTTAGCGGCATAACATGACCAGGACAATCGTTTCCTTAACTGGATCAGTCGCCGTTACTCCATGTCGCTTGCGCGCTGATCCGTCGATGCTTGAAATGTCCGAACAAACGGCTTTGTTGTAAAAAAACAAAATCTGTGCTAAAATCTATCTGATCTCCGGGAGGTGATGAGCGATGTATACAGTGGCGGTCTGCGAAGATCAAAGGGACACGAGGGAGGAAGCGGCGGCACTGTGCGGCGAAGTCCTCACCGACCTGGAAATCGAACATCGTATCGCTGCGTTTTCCTCGGCAGAGGATCTGGAAACACAGCTGCTGTCCGGTGAACGGTTTGACCTGCTCTGCCTGGACATTCTCATGGATGGCGAGAGCGGCATGGAGTTTGCAAAAAAACTGCGCATGACGGATGACCGTACCAGTATCCTTTTCCTCACAGGCAGTTCGGAGTATCTGAAGGACGGCTATGAGGTCCGCCCGATTCAATACCTGCTCAAGCCGGTAAAGCGGGAAGAGTTGGCACGGGCCATTGAAACCGACCTGCGGCTCCATCACCAGTCCAAGACCGTATCCATCCATGTCGGCGGTAGGACATTTGTTCTGCCGATTGCAGATATCCTTTATGCAGAGAGCCGGGAGCACGGCACTGTTCTCCACACGATCCACGGCGAGCAGTTTCTGCCCTGTTCTCTGAGCCAAACGGAGGAAACGCTTCCTGCAGAAAATTTTTGCCGCTGCCACAACAGTTTTTTGGTAAACTTCTCCCACATCCGGGAGGTCAGCGGCAGGACGGTATATCTGCTGGAGGGCGGTGAGGTGAGCATCGGGCGGCGCTATATGGTGCAGTTCCAAAATCGATTCGTCCGCTATCTCAACCGCATTTAATTTATATACAAAAAAACGCCCCGCTGTTCAGTCCGTAGTGGCTCAACAGCGGGGCATATTTTCGGTTTGGAGGAAAGGCTTCCGCAATAGGGTCATGCTTTCAGCCGCAGTGCCGTCATCACGGTGAAGCGGTTTTTGTCATAGCTTATATCCAGCACACTGCCGTACTTTTCCGCGATGGAGCGCATCTTCATCAGACCGAAGCCGTGTTCGGCGGGATCATCCTTCGTGGTCAGAAGATTTCCAGCGCTATCCGTGTGTACCGTGCCGTCATAGGTGTTCTCGCAGCGGATGGCGAGGTACTGCTGGCGGATCTGCAGGGAGCAGATGATCTCGCCGTGCGGCACCCTGGCCGCCGCCTCCAAAGCATTGTCCAGCAGGTTGAAGAGAAAGCCGCAAAGGTCACCCTCATCGATGGAAAGGGACTCCGGCAGCAGGGCAATGACACGGAACGCGATGCCCAGCTCCTGCGTCTGCGCGGCAACGCGCTGCAAGATGGTATTGACTGTCGGGTTCGCCGTGTAGACCTCGGGGGAAAGCTGCTCCAGCTGTCCGCCCAGATGGCTTAGATAGTCATGGATGGCGTCCAGATCCTGCTTTTGTGTCAAAGTCCACAAGACAGCTACGTGATTTTTCCACTCGTGGCGGAAGGCCGATACATTCCGAAGGGATTCCTGCGCCTGTCTGTATTGCTCCTGGGCCTGCTGGCTGCGGCTTTGCAGGGCTATCATCTGCCGCTGGCGGGAGAAGGCGGTGCGGATGAACTCCGCCACTACCTGTGCCGCGCAGAGAAGGCCTGCCACAGTACACAGCAGGGTATATAGGGCCGTGGGGCTGCCGTAGAGCAGGGAGGTGATGGGATTGCTCAGTGGATAGAGATATTCTACGCCCACGAACCGGCTGGCGCACCATGCGGCAACCAGCACGCCTGCGGCGCAGCAGAGGCAAAGGCTTGTCCGGCGGAGCATCCGTTCATGAGAGAGCAGCATCAAAAGAACCGCCAGCAGGAACAGGCCAAAGCCAAGCCAGTCCATCAGCCTGCCGTAAAACAGTGTGACCGACGTAAAGCACCGCAGGGCCGAGCACAAAATGTGCGCCGCCGTTCCGATTAACAATATCCGGCGCTTCCAACCGTGCAGGGAAATGGCCAGAAAGCAGAACAGCAGGTCAATATAAATGAGACAGAGCCAAGCGGTCAGGCTGCCCGCTGTATCCAATCCGGCAGAAAGCGCGAAGAATGAGCTGCACACCACAGGCACCGCCGCCAGCAGAAAATAGCCGCTCAGCGGCAGCAGTTTCCACAGACACGGCCCCGTCTGGGCGCTGAAAAGGAAAACCAGCAGCAGGAAAAGCGCCAGTATGACCTGTGCTGTGATGGCTGCCATGGGCCAGACAATGCTGGAAACAGCGGTCACAGAATCGGAAAAGCGACTGACCAGAGATGGGAAAGCAGGGTAAAGTAAACCGTTGAGGGCTGCGCCGTAGGTGACAATCCGCAGCGTCTTCCCAGCGCAGTCTATAGGAAGCGGGATGCACAGGCCGTCATGGGAAATGCTGCTGAAATCCACATTTTCCAAAAAGGCATCCGCACGGTTTTCTTCGTTCGGAAAGTCAGTGTAGAGCAATTCACCATCCAGAAACACCTGTATCCCCGCGCCAAAGCCAAAAAATTGCAGCAGATCCCGCTGGCCTGGCTCCTCCATGGCCCGCTCCGCCGCCACCGGGCTGTCTCCGTCCACCGGAATCCCATCCAGATAGCCGCCGAAGCCAAATACAGGTTCTACCGGACCGCTTTTTGTCTCAAAGGTCCAACCGTTCCGTTCTGTCAGTGTGCAGTTCAAAAGAAGGGATGTCTGCATCCTGTCTGGCTGAGACAGGCGGAACAGGCAGAAGACCGCTGCAGCGGCAGCAAGGATCAACAGAGTGGCTGCGGGCCAGATCTTTCTGTGCTGAGGCTCCATGATACCGCCTCCTTTCCTGTTTGCCATTGTAACAAAGCGTGTTCATCTGCACAAGCGGCAAAGGGCTCTTTTTCCTAAACGACACGAATTTGCCCCTAAACAACACAACACAGCACGGTATGGGAATGGTAAAATAAAAGTGCAACATCATGCTGTGGAGGGGCTTGCGTGCAAAACCCTCTCAGGCGTGCGCCTGAGAGGGAGGCGTACTTTCCGCGCATCCAATTAAAAAATGAGGAGGGGTATTGGATGAGGAGAAAATGGAACCGGTTTGTGGCCGGACTGCTGAGTATCGTCCTGCTGGTAACGATGCTGCCCATGGAGGTACTTGCCGCAGGCAACGGCGGCAAGGCGGAGCAGCCCAGCCAGACAATGCCATTTCAGGATGTAAAGTCCTCGGACTGGTGTGCCAAGGCTGTGGAGTACGTCTATTCCCACGGTATATTCAACGGCACCTCAACTGCCACATTTAGTCCCAGCGGCACCATGACCCGGGGGATGTTTGTCACGGTGCTTGGGCGTATGGCCGGTGTAAATCCAGATGATTACAGTGGAGAGACGCCGTTTTCTGATGTGCCGCAGACGATGTACTACGTCCCCTATGTGCAGTGGGCGGCGAGGTACGGCATCACAGTAGGCACAGGTGACGGAAAATTCTCTCCTGATGCGTTTATCAACCGGGCACAGATGGCAGCATTCTTCGTGCGGTATTTTGAAGCGTTCCAAGTGGACTATGCGACCGGCGCAAATGTCACCACTACGCCTGCGGATCTGGAGCGTACCCCCGCCTACGCACAGGATGCTGTGCTGAAGCTCTGGAAACAGGGACTTTTGAACGGTGACGGCACACGCTTTGCTCCCGAAGGCAATGCTACCCGCGCCCAGATGGCGATGCTGTGTATGCGTGCGGACGAGGCGGTGGAGATTTGGTATTCAGCACCCGGCATCGTGGGGCGTAAATCGGGTGAGACACCACGGAAGGAAGATCAGAGCAAGCCGAATAGCGGCAGCAATTCCTCCGGCAGCAGTTCCTCTGGTAGCAGTTCCTCTGGCGGCAGCTCTGGTGGAAACGGTTCTGGCAGCACAGCTCATACCATCACGCTGTATCTGCCCGGTGGAACGACTTCTACCTTTACACAGACAACTTCTGCACTTTCCCTTGCCAATCTTCCCACGCCTTCGGTAGCGGGGAAAGCCTTCGTCGGCTGGTATTATGATGAAAGCTATAACAAGGCCGTTGCCGACGGTGATCCGCTCAGCGAAAATCTGTCCCTTTACGCAAAGATGGTGGACTACGATGCAATCGAGGGCGTGGAAACACCGACTTATGCCGGAGCGACGGATGTCAGACCGAACTTTACGATCCGCGTCAACAGCGATTCCGAAAGCGACCTGACGGGCAAGATCAGTCTGATCGGCACGGAGCAGCCCACCAGCGAAGTGGACGCGGACGGCAATACGATCCTCGTTGTCGGCAGCGTCAGGAACAATAACAATGGCACCTACACCGTTGCGCCGCCCACAGGCGGATGGGCAGAGGGCGGCACTTATAAGGTGGTACTGGAGGATAACAGTCTGTACTTTAACGGCGAAGCGCCTTCCGTGCGGGAATACCACTTCACCGTGGAAGCGGGAGATCCGGTGCTGAACTGGCATCTCAGAGAGGAAGTTAAATCCATCCCGGCAACCGCCATCGGCAATGCCACCCAGAACGGCAAACGGGTCAAGGCACTCAGCATGCCGGTCGCTGCTCTTGGTAGCGGCGGCACAGCCATGGATGCTGTCTCCGACAGCACAGGTACTTTTGTTTATAAGGGCGACTTGGCAGTCGGTGACACCGTGGCCATTTATGAGGGCACCGAGCCTGAAAAGCGTGTGGCAGTCGGAACTACTGATGCCAACACCGGCGATGTTTCCTATGTAAAAATCACGAGGGTCGACAAGACAACCAATACCTATTCCTATCAGTCAGCCGCGGTGGAGGATGTTCTGTTCGTTCCCGATGTGCTGCCGGTGCAGGCAAAGTGTAAAGAGAATCAAACAGCGAATACTTCCGGCGGCTATACCATCCTTGTTCCCGTGGCGGAGCTGACCTTTACCGCTGCATCGGGGGTGGAAAATCTGGACGAAAACACCACCGTTGATGTGGGTGACTTCCTTGCGTTCTATACGGGCGAAAGCTATACAATCGAAACCGCAGCATCCGATGGCTACGGCCGCATCACGGTTGTGGACTATACCACGGATGAACTCGGTTCTGACTATTATCAACTCACCTATACCGATGCCACTAAAGATGATGTGCTCTCCTCCATGGATGTGGACACCACAGACCCCATCAGCGGCGATGCCATGCTGCATGATGTTGACACCCAAAAATTGGAGAAGCAGATCGCCCGTCAAGCCGTAGAAAGCGGCTTTGCCCAGACTGTGGCGGACCGCATTTCCGCGGCGATAGACGAGATGGATCTGAGCGGCCTGACGGCAGGTGATGAGATCGACCTGCGTTCCATTGACATCGACCCGGAGGGCACTCTCGGTATTTCTACCCTATCCTTGAATGATGCAAGAGGCTCCGGCGCTGTCTCACCGGCGAGGGCAAATGCCAACGGCGGGGGCAAGACCAGTGTGAAGGTCAAAAGCGCTCAGATTACAAAGAAACTGCAAAACTTTACGGATGCGTCCGGAAACCCGCTGTCCGGCGTGCGTCTGGAACTGCAACTGGAGGTCACGAAGGAAATCCAGAAGGACGGCGGCGACATTGTCATCACCGTCACACCTACCTTTATTCAGGAGCTGAAACTGGATCTGAGCACCCACGGCAAGCTTGTTTGGAAACACAAGTTCATTTTCTACTGGATCAGCGATGTGTATCTGGAGGCTGGTCTGAATGTTTATACCTACACCGCCATCAACCTCGACGCCACCGTTGTTTCTCAGGGCGAAAAGGACACCGTGACGAAGGTGAAGGACTTGGTGAACAAACTGGGAAAGAAACTGGATGCTTGGGAGGGCAAGGACACCGGCGGCGAGCGAGAAGAAATTGATACTTCCAAGCTCAGCTTGCAGGAACTGTACAACAGTATGCTGGAGTTGGACAGCGACTGGGTGGAATTGTACCGCAAACAGATTTTCAGTATGAAAAAGACCGTCGCAAAGATCATCAAGTTTGAGCTTACGGTAGACTTTGTGGTCGAGTTGAACATCCGAATGGCCATGGGTATGAACTTCAACTATACCAATGCCAAGCGATATGTGTTCGGCGTTTACATCTTTAAGCACAGGACCACCACCCGCACCTACAATCTTGTGAACGAGCAGTACAATCTGCGCCTGTACGCGATGGGTGCGGTGGGTCTGCGAGCCGGTGTGGAAATATGGCCCAGCGTCAGCCTCATATCGCGGAAGGTGGCCACGGTGGGCATTGTGGCCAAATTGGGCGCATACTTAAAAGGCTACGGGTATGTGCTGTATGCGCTCCACTATGAGGCAGGGAAACCAAAAACCTCCAACGCCTCGGGCGCGCTGTATGTGGAAGTCGGCATGTTTATGGACATCAGCGCCAACCTCTCCGCGTTTAAGGGCAAGGTTTCGTGGACGCCGGAGATATACACCGATGAAACGCCTCTGTGGTCGGCGGGCAGCACCCATGCCATCACGGCATTTAAGATGGAAAATGCGGACGGCGAGGAAGACACACCGACGGTTTATCTGAAAAACGGCGGCCTTGATGTCGTTCTGCCCCAATCGGTGCAAGCGCTGACCGGATTTGACCTCACAACGGGCAACGACCGCACCGAGACGTATGATTGGAACAAGTTTGACATCAGCTTTGACGATCCCCGCTTTAGTGCCTATCACACCGGCCCCGACAGCGGCAATTATAGTCAGCAGTATGTGAAACTGAATCTCTCCGACTGGCAGAACTGCAACGAGCCGGAGATCGACTGCGTGATGACGCTCACCTACAAAGGCTCCGATCTGAGCTTTTCCACCACCCCGGTGCAGCTCAAGGTCAAGGTCCATTGGGACCGCCTGAAGGACGGCTATCCCATCCACGAGCTGAGCAGCACCGGCGGTTACATCGGTTGGGAGCAGCGGAAATTCCGCGAGCCGCTCAATCTGAAAACGCCCGACCGCACCGGCTATGAGTTTACGGGCTGGACGTATTATCTGCTGAAAAACGAGAGCAAAATCTTCTCTTATACCGAGGCAGATCGGTATGACGGCACCACCATGCCGGAGAGTGCATTGGTAGCGGTGGCAATGTTTGAGCCCAAGGCCGACATTCCGTACACCCTCAATTTCTATCTGCAAAACGAGGACGGAACCTATCCCGAAACGCCGACCGAGAGCGTGGTTCATCATGGCACCGCCGACAAATACTTTGTGCCGGATCAGAAACTTGTGCCGGACAAAATCGGCTACCGCCACCCCGGCTATGCGGGCATCCACATCCGTCCGGACGGAACGGGCGGGCAGAACTACTATTACAGCCGTACACCCTTCACACTCACATTAAGAAACGATGGTCAGGTAAGCACTGTGCCCTATCGCTATGGCGATAAACTTGACCGGCTGAACGACCCCCCCACCCGCCTTGGCTACACCTTCGGCGGCTGGTATACGGACAAAACCTACCAAAACGCGTTTACCGCGACGACCATGCCTGCCGCAGATACCACTCTCTACGCCAAGTGGGTGCCGGATAACATCAACTATTTCCTGGTGCTCCGGAAGGAGGGCGCAGACGGCAAGTGGTCGCAAACGACCGTGTCTCACACCGGAAAAACGGACGAAACAGTTCCCATCGTTCCGGCGCAGTTCCTTACAGAGCCGGAGAAAGACATCTATACCATTCCTGAAACGGTGCAGTACACCGTCAACGCAGAGGACGGCGGAACGGTTTCCGTCAGCTACGCCCGCAAGCGGTTCAGCCTGACTTATAATCTGAACGCCGCGGATGCAGGATGGGTTTCAGATCCCGGTGTCAGACAATATCGTCTGGGCGCTGCGCTCAAGCTCCTGACGCAAAGCTATGTGACGAGAGCGGGTTACGCCTTTGATGGTTGGTACACGGATGCGGGCTGCACGACTGCGTTTACTACGGCCACCATGCCCGCCGAGAACATTACCCTCTATGCCAAGTGGACAGCGCAAGGCGGTATCTCCTACACCGTGGAGCATTATCAGCAGAATGTAGCGGACGATGACTACACCCTTGCGGACACGGAATCCAAGACCGGCGCTACAGGTCAGCCTACTGCCGCCGAAAGTAAGCCCTACCCCGGATTTACCGCGCAGAGCTTTGAGCAGCAGACTGTCAATGGCGACGGCAGCACGGTGGTCAAGGTGTATTACACCCGTAACGAGTATACGCTGACCTATGACCTGAACGGCAGCGATGCCGTTTGGACAAACGGTGAAACCGCCAAATCCTGCAAATATCGTTTCGGTGCGGAAATCACCACTCCGACCTCCAATGACCTGAGCCGAGTAGGTTACGCCTTTGATGGTTGGTACACGGATGCGGGCTGTACGACTGAGTTCACCGCAGCCACCATGCCTGCGGAGAACACCACCCTGTATGCCAAGTGGAACGCTGGGGAGGTCAACTACACTGTAAACTATTATCTGCAAAACGTGGACGGCATGACCTATTCGGATACGCCATCTGATACTGTGTCCGGTTCCGGCGTGACCGATCAGATCGTGGATGTGCAAAAGTCTTTCGAGGGATTTGTACCGAAAGCTGATTCGTCCACCTCAATCACCCTCAAAGCCGACAGCGCGCAGAATGTGGTGAATCTCTACTATACCCGTAATCGGTACACACTGAGTTTCAATCTGGGCGACGGAGTAAGTCTGGACGATGGCTGCGCCCCCAACGGCGGAAGCATCTATTACGGCGCAGAGATTTCTACGGACATGTCGAATGCCAAGCGCACCGGCTATACCTTTGCCGGTTGGTATGAAGATGTGGAATACACAACTCCGTGGAGCGGGATGACTATGCCTGCCCGTGACCTCACCCTCTACGCCAAGTGGAATGTTATGACCTATTTCCTCCGTTTCGACTGGGACGGCAATATTCCTCTGAAAGACTGGCTGCTTGACAATGGCGGCAAGCTGCTCACGGCTGAATACGATGAGGAAAATGATGTGTATATCAACGCCAATGACCACGGTATTCCCTATATTGATGTAACTGTGGAGTACGATCAGGTCTTTACTCTGCCCACTGGCATCCCCGGCGCCGAATATTTCGGATATTATAAGGAAGAGCTGAACCAATGGGGGAATCCTACCGAGACTTTTGTAAAAGTGGAAGATACCAAACTAACCCAAATGGCCGCAGAACAGGGAGCCATCGTCAAGGTCGGTGTCCAATGGAAATCCGAAACTGATATCAATGGCACAGAGCTGCTCTATAATGCCAACGATTTTCTGACTAAGGTCGTGCAGGATTACTCCTATGAGGCTGCAAGCTACGCACTGGGCGTTGATTTGGATCTCTGTAATGTGAATATGACGTTCAATGGAGACATTGTCGGCGGTATCACATTCGATGGAAACAATCACACGATCTACCATGTGAAACGCGGCGAGACGATTGACAAATATGCCGAAGGCAGCATCTACGGTTACGGAGATAACGTGACGGTGAAAAATCTGACCATCGACGGCATGACAATCGATTACACTGCCCAACCCATTGCCGGCGGCAACTACTATCAGGCTTTCGGCGCTCTGGCGGGTTTTGTGGGCGACGGGTTCACGGCGAAAAACGTGACGGTCAAAAATGTGACCATGAATCTGAACCTGCTTGGCGAGGAAGGGAATGCTTATATCTCCGCCCACCTGCTGCCTGCGGAGTGCATCGGCGGACTTATCGGCTATGCCAAGGGCACCGTGACCTTGACTGACTGCAGCGTGGAGGATCTGACCGTCAATGTCACCGATAAGAATGACAACGGCGGAACGCAGTTCCTGATTGGCGGACTCATCGGCTATGCGGATGCGCTCTACACGCAGATCCCGGGCGAGAACGAGTATTCTTCTTCCAATGATTACAATGGTGACGGCAGTGTGACCATCACCGGCTGCGCGGTATCGCGTATGACGGTTAACGAGAATGATGCAACCGGTGTGTCGGTCGGCGGTTTCCTCGGCGGCATCGGAAAGCGCGTTGTTTCGAAGACCGGAACAGAATACTCTGTGACAACCAACATCGATGCTACCAACACATTCCCCGAAGGATTTGAAAACATCGGTAAAGAACTCACAATAAACGATTCCACCGCCAGCAATTCCGCGGCGCGGTCGCTCGATGCTATGCCCGCTGCTTTCGAGGATGAGTCCGACGAGGAAAACACTGCGGCTTGAGCCACGCATCACGAACGCACGATCACACAGAGGAGGGCAGGCAAGCGTACAATCACTTTACCTACCGCACCTACAAGAAAGATGGAGAAGCCTGCACAGGCCACTACATCCGGGAGTGTGTTCTGGACGAGATCGTACTGGAGGACCTGCGCCGGGTGACGAGCGCGGCGCGGGAACATCCGGAAAAGTTCGCCGCCTACATTGGCAGCAAGCAGTCCACCGAGCTTCAGCGGGAGATCCGCAGGCAGGAGAAAGAACTGGCAGCCATGCGGAAGCGGAAAGCAGAACTGGATGCAATCTTCAAAAAGCTGTATGAGGACAGTGTGCTGGGCCGCATCACAACAGAGCAGTTTCAGATGCTCTCCGGCAGCTACACGGAAGAACAGAACCGCATCACCGCCGGTATTCCACAGAAAGAGAGTGAGATCCAGCGTCTGCGGGAAACCGTGAACGGGACGGACAGCTTCCTCGACAAAGCAAAGCGGTACACGGATATCACGGAGCTGACGCCGGAGCTGCTGCGGCTGTTTATTGAGAAGATCGTGGTTCACGAGAAAGAGGTAAAGTGGTCTAAGCACGCGCCGCAGACCGTGGAGATCCACTACAACGGCATTGGCTATGTCGGCAGCGGCCAGCTGGATGTGGAAGAAACGATGGAAGCACCGGACCCCCTACAAACCCAGGAAACGGAAGAACCCCGGCAGGCATCGTAGATACGATGACCTGCCGGGGTATCCCAGGAATCACTTGTTACCCCTGTCAGGGGGGAACAAATGAAGCCGGGAGGAGAAATCGTGTATACTCCATTTGAAGTTCAGCACACAAGGGAAGGAATTTCTGACTATTTTTCTGAAAGGTGACATCAAAAGTACCCTTGTGAAATAGGCTGAAAATCGGCATTTAACTGGCATATGAGCTGTACTTGTACAAGGGCATGGATGCATCATTGTCCCTGATTTTTGCGTTACTCACAGGTGAACTAATTCTGGATTATCGACCTTAAATCGTACAAAATCTATCCTGTCCATCTACCATAAACAAAGCAACTGCATAATCAAAGGTGCATGTGCCTTAATGACACATGCACCTTTTTATCAGTAACCCTCGTCTGGCAACTGCCATAGTATTTGTTTTTCAAAACCTGTTTTATGGACAGCTACCCGATGCGGCTACGTTTTGTGTTCAGGCGCTCACTGTTATCTGAGCTATATCCAGAGAGATAATACATCCCGCTATCTTGCGGGCGGTCATATCTGCCATCACTCCAGCGGGTTACCTTGCAAATATGTCAGTGTCTCCATTGTATCCATATCCAGCTTGACCTTATTCGTAATCGCTGACCAGGAACATGGGCTTGATGGCCACGACCTCGTCATATTCCTCCTGAGAGACCTGCACATCGGCGTTCAGGGCCTTCAGATCCGCCTTGACCACCGCCAGCGCCTCCTCGGCGTTCTGGGCGCGGCCCTCCCGCAGGACGCGGATCATCCGATCCAGCACAACGGGATGGGCATACCGGGCAGGCAGGGGGAACTGCTCCGGCAGCACACCGGCTACGTCCTTCTGGGCCTGTTCCCACGCGGCGGTAACTGCCCGTTTGTTGTTCTTCATGGTGGGAATGACCTGCGTACCGGAGAACAGGAACACCACCGCAAGGCCCAGCAGCGTGAAGTACATACCGAAGTCCTCCTGCCGCCGCCAAGCAATGATGCCATAGATCGCGGCGACCAGGCCCGCCAGCACGATGGCCAGCGCCACCCACTTATGGGCGGGGTTGGTGTGCTCGTTGACCCGCTTGGCCTTGGCCGCGGCGGAGAGACGGCTCGTCAGCCGTGGGTAGCCGGTGAGGAAGGCTTTGGCCTTTTCCAGCGTTTCCCGGGCCGCCTGCGCCTCCGGCGTCAGCTCGTCCAGATACCGGGCGGCCTCCTCCCTGGCTCTTTGGGCAAGGCGCTGCTCCGCCTGAACGCTGTGCAGCGGCAGACCGGGGCAGACCTTCGCCAGATAAGCCAGCAGACTGTCCACGTCCTCCTCCCGCTTGAAGGTGCATTGCTTCTGCGTACCGTCACCGTATTCTACCACCAGGTACG
>OGFF01003200.1_pt1 | contig 12699 bp, 10 predicted proteins | sample 1570751 | NCBI WGS metagenome assembly OGFF01 (sample SAMEA2581951, study PRJEB24529) | metagenome | biome: Human gut stool | place: China | collected 2011 | reverse complement strand
CCATATTTCTGACTTATTATCTATAAAATATTGAGTAATAATCGGTTGTAAATACGATACTTGTATCGTAAGTCCAACATGAGATACAACAAGAATGAATATCGTTCCATTGTTTCGTTGCCTTTTTAACATATTCATTTTGTTCTTTTTTATTTCTTATAACTGGGCATAACGGACCAATGAAATGTTCTAAATTCAAACCACGTTCATTTAGATCTTCACTGGTATGACGAGTCCTAAGATAGAGTTTGTTACTTTTTAATAAAGTCAATAAGTGTTCTGCACTCATATATCTAAATATCGGCCTTTGCAATGAAATGTCTTTGGATACGTGAATGCCTTTGAGAGTAGTGTATTGTTCTGTAGGAAAACACTTCTCGAAAGATAAAGTCGTTGTGCCCATAATCTACCCTTTAGCCAACGACTCCCTAATTGGCAGTTAATATTATGTTGTTTCTTGGATATACATAAAAAAAACGTGGAGCCAGTCTTCTGCTCGTTCCACGGTCTATAGGCCTTCGCATTGCCCCTATCTGTCGAAACGAGCAATGCCGAAAGCCCCACGCCGATGTAAGTATATAATTCACTCTCCCTACCAACGAACAAAATATGTTCGAAGCCAATGAGGGCTGTATATAATACACCTCATAGGGCGTCCCCATTGCTTTGCTTCTTGACAGATAGTTGAAGTTGCGAAGTTCATAGACCGTCAAAACCAAAGCGTCAGTTACGCCTTTATTTATGTATATGTATCCCCACCTTAGCCCAATTGTGGACTTTCAGCAAGTATTACGATTGCAAAGATAGTGATTATTTGGGAAAGTTGTATCAAAAAAGGAGAGAAATTACGATAATTTTGCAGGTGACCCGGGCTTTGTCTTATGTTTTTTAATTTTGGCTTATATGGAAGTACTTTACCAAATAGGAACGTAAAGTTAGCTGTGCTTCAAGTTGGGTTAAATATTAATTCCGTGAACACTAATTAATATAAGCATGCTATGCTCTACTCTGCACCCATAGAAGCACCCTCTATGGGTAGTTACGAGCTGATTCTTAAAACAGGCAAATATTCGTCTGTACGAAATGTGTTGCACTTTGAAAACATTTTTTTGTACCTCAGACCAATTAGGTGCTATTGGATAAATACGTGAAATGTTCTTTACACTTCCTTTGCTGAGATTTCTGTATTTTTGTCAGACTCTTTTTTGTTTGTAAATATCGAAAATATGAGGGCTGAAGCGAATTTGCTAAAAATCAGATGGTTATAATTATAAAGAATTAATGATCATGTTCCGTAATTTTCATGTCGTACGACATTGCATCCTATAGTTGTACAACATAAGTGCTATAGTCGTACGGCATGAACCGTAAAAACGTACGACATGAGTATGTATAGTTGTACGACTATAGAATTATGGTTTGAGAAAAGTTGTAAAATATGGGTGCTACTGATGCTAAAATCTCTTTTTTTTACTATTAGATGCCTCAACAGAGAGTAGGCAAAATAGTGTAATAAATAATTACATTTAGTTCTTTTTGAAAAAAAACAAACCACTTTTTGGATTTCGATAGAAATCAATCAAGGCGAAAGATGTAAGTAGCGTAAATATCTATATATGAGCGATATACTGTATTTATGGCAACACTAATCAGGCATAGAATTGATGTGTTGGTAGAACACCTCTTTTTGCAGAGAGACAGTATTGGTTGATAGTAACATCCCGGTTGTTTCATGTGGAACAACCGGGATGTAATGGTATGAATGTTCTTAATGAGCTTCGAGCCAGTTGTTTCCCCAGCCGGCATCTGCTACCAAAGGTACGTTCAGTTGATAGGCATTCTGCATTTCCTCTACTACGATTTGTTCGACTTTCTCTTTCTCTTCGGGATAAACAGAGAAGTTGAGTTCGTCGTGTACCTGGATGATCATTTTGCTCTTGATGTCTTCCGCCTTGAAGCGTTTGAAGATGCGCACCATAGCCACCTTGATAATGTCGGCCTCGGAACCCTGGATAGGAGCATTGATGGCATTGCGTTCGGCAAATCCACGCACAGTGCCATTGTGACTGTTGATGTCCGGCAAATAGCGGCGACGGTGAAAGAGGGTTTCGGCATAGCCTTTTTTCCGAACTATCTCTTTGGATTTTTCCATGTATGCCTTGACGCCAGGGAAGGTGTGGAAATAGTCCTCGATGATTTGTTTGGCTTCCTTGTTCTCGATATTCATGCGTTGTGCCAGTCCGAAAGTGGTAATACCATAGATGATTCCGAAGTTGGCAGTCTTTGCTTTTTTGCGTTGAGCATCAGTGACTTGCGAAATGTCTTCGTGCCATATTTTGGCAGCTGTAGCCGCATGGATGTCGTTGCCTTCGCGGAAGGCTTCCGTCATATTGGGATCTTCGCTGAGATGGGCCATGATGCGTAGCTCTATTTGAGAGTAGTCGGCAGAAAAGAACAGACATCCTGGCTCTGGGATGAAGCATCGGCGTATCTCCTTTCCGTCGTCATCGCGTACAGGGATATTCTGCAGGTTAGGGTCACTGGATGAGAGGCGTCCTGTGGATGTGATGGCTTGGTTGAACGAGGCATGAATGCGTCCTGTGCGTGGGTTGATGAGTTTTGGCAAAGAGTCGACATAGGTGCTGAGGAGTTTCTTCAACCCTCTGTAGTTCAGTATCTCATCGATGATAGGACTCTTGCTTCTCAGCTGTTGCAGCACTTCCTCGCTTGTCACATATTGTCCTGTCTTGGTCTTCTTTGGCTTGTCTACGATTTTCATCTTTCCAAAGAGTATTTCTCCTACTTGTCGAGGAGAGGCTATGTTGAATGACTCGCCTGCCAACTCATAGATGTGGCGCTCTATCTCGGTCAGCCTGTTGGTGAGGTTGACTGATGTTTCTTTAAGTGTGTTGGTATCTATACAGACACCATTCATCTCCATGTGTGCCAGCACTGGTACGAGCGGCATCTCTACATTCCAGAAAAGTTCTTCCAGATTCAGTTCCTTGAGTTTGGGCTCCAGAACATTCTTGAGTCGCAAAGTGATGTCGGCATCTTCGGCGGCGTACTCATAGACTTCGGATGGTGCCAGGTCGCGCATCGATTTCTGATTTTTGCCTTTAGGCCCTATCAGGTCTTCGATATGTATAGTCTGATAATGCAGATATACTTCTGCCAAATAATCCATATTGTGGTAGAGTTCTGGCTGGATGAGATAATGGGCTATCATCGTGTCGAACATCTTTCCTTGTATCTCTACACCATAGTTCATCAGTACCTCATAATCGTACTTGATGTTTTGTCCCACTTTCATGATTTCTGGATTCTCATAGAGCGGTTTAAAGATGTTTACGAATTTTAAGGCTTCTTCACGATCGGAAGGGATAGCCACATAAAAAGCTTCTTTTTCCTCCACAGCAAAGCTCAAACCTACCAATTCGGCATCAACAGCATGGGTTGAAGTAGTTTCTGTATCTAAACTGAGAATTTGTTTTGTAAATAAATAATCATAAAGACGCTTTGCATCTTCCTCATTATCAATGAGATTATATTTATGTTCTACAGTTTTAATACTCTCAAAATTCGCGTTTTTCTGCTCATCCTGACCATTGGTCGGATTTTCGGCAAATAAATCAAGCTCTAATGAAGTGTTTGTTGGCTTTTGTTGAGGTTTTTTAAGAACTCTGTTGGCAAAGGACTTAAACTCTAATTCGGTGAAGATTTCGTCGAGTTTTTCCTTGTTGGCTTCTACCAACTTCAAATTGTCCATATCGAGAGCAACGGGCACGTCGGTTCGGATGGTTGCCAAGAACTTCGACATCTTGATGTCTTCGATAGCACCTTCTACTTTTTCGCGCAGCTTTCCTTTTATCTTAGAAGAATTCTCTATCAGATTCTCAACGTTGCCAAACTCGTTGACGAGTTTGATGGCAGTCTTTTCGCCCACGCCTGGACAACCCGGGAAGTTGTCGGCAGAGTCGCCCATTAACGCCAAGAGGTCGATAACCTGGAGTGGGGAAGTGATGCTATATTTTTCTTCAATCTCTTTGGTTCCGAGTTTCTCGTATCCTCCACCATGTTGTGGGCGATACATATAGACATTGTCTTTTACCAACTGTCCATAATCCTTGTCGGGTGTGAGCATATAGGTCTCAACACCCTTTTCGCCTGCCTTTGTGGCTAAGGTGCCAATGACGTCGTCTGCCTCGAACCCGTCAACTTGCAGAATAGGGATGTGGTAGGCATCGAGGATATTTTTGATGATAGGTACTGACAGTTTGATGTCTTCTGGCGTTTCCTCACGTTGAGCCTTATAAGCAGGGAAAGCCTCGTGGCGGAATGTCTTTCCGTGGTCGAAAGCCACTCCTATGTGTGTAGGCTTTTCTTTGGTAAGTATCTCGTTGAGTGTGTTGCAGAATCCCATGATGCATGAAGTGTTGAGCCCTTTCGAATTGATTCGTGGGTTCTTCATGAATGCATAATACGACCTGTAAATCAGTGCGTAAGCGTCTAAAAGAAACAGTTTATCCATAAATAATTATTTTTATCGCGTAAAATTACTAAAAAATTGCCACATTTCGCGAAGAATTGATTAATTTTGTAACAAATTTCGGAAATAATGGATTATTTATCACTTATCAAGCAACCTATAGAGTCTGAATTGGCTGATTTTGTAGACTTGTTCAACAAGTCTTTGATGCATGGCGATGGTCTTCTCTCGCAGGCGCTCGATCATATTCGACAGCGTGCGGGCAAGCGTATGCGCCCTATGCTCATCTTGCTGATGGCCAAGAATTTTGGTAAGGTAACTCCAGTTACTCAGCATTCTGCTGTGGGATTGGAATTGCTTCATACGGCTTCTCTTGTTCATGATGATGTGGTGGACGAGAGTGGAGAGAGAAGAGGTCAGGCGAGTGTGAATGCTACTTATAATAACAAGGTGGCTGTACTTGTGGGCGACTATATCCTTTCTACTGCTTTGCTCCATGTGTCGTATTCGCACTCTGAGGAAATCGTGCGTTATCTGGCTGAATTGGGTAGAGTGCTTTCTAATGGAGAAATACTGCAGTTGAATAGTATCAACAATCAGGAAATATCAGAAGATGTTTATTATCAGGTGATTAAGCAGAAGACTGCTGCCTTGTTTGAGGCTTGTGCCGGGATAGGAGCCTTGTCGGCAAAAGCCTCTATGGAGGCTGTAGAGGCCGCAAAGAAATTCGGGCAGAATCTTGGTATTATCTTCCAGATTCGTGATGATATTTTCGATTATTATGACTCTAAGGAGATAGGCAAACCTACGGGTAATGATATGGTGGAGGGCAAATTGACCCTGCCTGTCATTTATGCTTTAAATTCTACTGGTAACGAACAGATGATGAAGTTGGCCCGCAAGGTAAAGGCACATGATGTTTCGCAGGAAGAAATAGCTCAGTTGGTGGCTTTTACCAAACAGAATGGAGGCATAGAATATGCAGACAAGAGAATGTGGGAATTCCATGCGGAGTCTATGGATTTTCTTGATACTTATGTAGAGGATAAGGATGTCTATCAGGCTCTAAAAGCCTATTTAGATTATGTTATAGAAAGGAAGATATAGTTTTTTTGCTTAGGATGATTCTATGTTCTATAGTCAGGGCGAACGCATTTTGATGCGTCCGCCCTGTAAGGATTTCATGACATTTTGTCTTTATAGAAAATACAATTTAATACAGTATACGATAAAAAAATAAGAGCTTGATTCCCAATGATTGGAACCAAGCTCTTATGCGTATGAAGTAATGCTAATGAAACCTATGCCTTAGAAATACTTGATTTCCTTGCCTATAATTTCGCTCAAGAGGAGGTTGGTAAGGCGTGATGTACCGAGTCGCAACCACTGATTGGTCAGCCATTTTTCGCCTAAGACTTCCTTTACGATGGTGTAGTAAACTACTGCATCGTGGACGGTATTAATGCCACCTGCAGGCTTGAAACCTATCTGAATGCCAGTCTTTTCGTAGTATGCTTTGATGGCCTGACACATTACGTATGCAGCCTCAGGAGTGGCAGAAATCTTCTCCTTACCTGTAGATGTCTTGATGTAGTCGGAGCCAGAGTACATGGCTAAGATAGAGGCTTTCATGATGTTGCTGCAGTTCTTCAGGCAACCTGTCTCAAGGATACATTTCATCTTGTGCTCTCCACAGGTTTCCTTCAGTTCCTGGATGTCGTCGCAAAGACCCTCGTAATCCTCGCTGAAGAACTTGCCTACAGGCATCACGATATCCACCTCTGTAGCGCCGTCTTTGATGGCCATGGCGGTCTCGGCTATCTTTACCTCTATAAATGTCTGTGAAGAAGGGAAATTGCCGCTTACGACGGCGATTTCCACGCCATCAACCTCCAAGCTCTGGCTGATCAGTCCAGCAAAGTTAGGGTAGGTGCATACGGTAGCTACATGAGGAAGCTGTGGATAATCCTTGGCAAACTGGTTTACCTTTTCGATCATTTTCAGGATGCTTTCCTCTGTATCTTCGGTATGAAGAGAGGTCAACTCGATGCTTCCAAAGAGGAATTTCTTTACCTCCATGGTCTCGTTCTCAGCCACTTTCTCGTCGATTATCTTCTTGACTTCTGCTGCTACTTCCTCGTCGTTGAGGTCGCAGTTATACTGTTTCAAAACTGACAAATACTTGTCGTCCATCTCGCTGTACTGCCCTTTTTTCTGGGCAATAACTTGTTCCTTGATACTGCTCATACTTAATGTTTTTTATTGTTATTTATTGTTTGTCTTTTCCTTGTTCTGTGCTTAATTTAGGGTTGTTTTTATGTCTTTCTGCATCTCTTTGGGTTTTCTTGTTGTAGCTCTTTTGAAGCTCTTCTGTAAGGTCGATCCCCGTTTGATTTGCCAGACATATAAGTACCCAAAGAACATCGGCCATTTCTTCTCCAAGGTTGGGTTTTTCTCCCTTTTTGAAGCTTTGGTCGCCATAGGTTCTTGCTATGACTCGAGCCAGTTCACCTACCTCTTCAGTCAGGCAAGCCATATTGGTTAGCTCGCTGAAATAGCGTACTCCATATTGCTTAATCCACTTATCTACAGCATCTTGTGCTTCTTTTATAGTCATAACAGATAATCTTTAATCATGTAATAAGTCAAACCTATCCATAATCCAGTGATGAATAACGCGGCAATGGTGTTGTAGATACCAATCTTTCCGTCCTCTCTTTTGTCATATAAGAAATCCAGGTTCAGACCCATGGCGATGAGTGTTTGACCTGCGTATGCAGCCCATTCGTTGTCTAATAGCCTTTGTGAAAAGACGATAAACAGAATCCATCCTATGGTTGATAGCCAATCTTTATACTTTAATATCCTTTTCATTTTTCAGTTCTATAGAATAGTCTGTATCTACTCCTTATTATGGGTGTCCATCATGATGGTAACTGGGCCGTCGTTCAGCAGATCTACCTTCATATCTGCGCCAAATTCCCCTGTCCCTACAGGCTTTCCAAGTGACTCAGAAAGCTTTTTGCAGAACTCTTCGTAGAGCGGAACGCTTATCTCGTGTTTGGCAGCTCTTAGCCAGCTGGGGCGATTTCCTTTCTTGTAGCTGGCGAATAGGGTAAACTGGCTGATGACCAATATCTCGCCCTTTATATCCATAATAGAGCGATTCATCACATGATTCTCGTCGTCGAAAACACGGAGTCCAATTACTTTTCTTACTAACCAGTCTATGTCTTCAGAAGTGTCGCTTTCCTCTATGCCGAGAAGGATGAGATAGCCCTGCTGGATAGCAGATTTTACTTCTCCCTCGATGGCGACAGATGCGTGTGCGACGCGTTGTATTACAATTCTCATATTTCTTAATTATATCTTCTGCAAATATACATTATTTTTGCCGAATTGCCATCATTTAGGCTGATTATTTTCAAAATAATCCCTTAATATGCTTGCCTTATGCTGGCCCACAATCTCTGTTAGGGCTTCCAGGCTTGCTTCTTTTATCTTTTTGACGCTTTTAAAATGGCTCAGAAGTGCCTCTTTTGCCTTAGGGCCGATGCCTTTAATATCGTCGAGTTCGGAGTGTAAAGCATGCTTGGACCGCTTGTCTCGGTGGAATGTGATGGCGTATCGGTGTACTTCGTCCTGAATCTGTGTGAGGACTTTGAATAGCTCACTTTCAGTCGGTATGGCAACCGTTTGAGGAGGAAAGCCAAAGAGTAGCTCGTTGGTGCGGTGTCGGTCGTCTTTTGCGAGTCCAGCTATGCTTATATGAAGCCTGAGCTCGTCTTCTATTACGGCTCTTACAACCTCCATCTGGCCTTTACCACCATCGGTAATAATAAGGTCGGGTAGCGGTGTGCCTTCTTCTATCATACGGCTGTATCTGCGCCTTACCACCTCCTGCATCGATGCATAATCGTCGGGACCTACAACGGTTTTTATGTTGTATTTTCTATAGTCTTTACGGCTTGGCTTCATTCCTTTATATACGATACAGCCTGCCACGGCATCTGTGCCGGAGATGTTGGAGTTGTCGAAGCATTCTATCTGATAAGGCAGTTTTGGCAACTTTAATTTGGATTGCAATTCCTTCATCAGTCGAGTTTGTTTTTGTTCTGGATTGAGCTTTTCTGCCTGCTTAAGGCGGTCGAATTTGTACTGTTTGCAGTTCATTTCCGACAATTCCAAAAGATGTTTCTTGTCGCCTCTTTGTGGTACGAAGAAAGTGGCGTCTTTTAATTTCCATTCCATTTCGAAAGGCACAATAATCTCTTTGGAAGCAGAGTGGAAACGTTCTCTTATCTCAGGTATGGCTGTTATCAAAAGCTCTTCGTCGCTTTCCTCCAACTTGCGTTTATATTCGTAGGTAAAGCTCTGGTTGATGGTGCCATTTTTGACGTGGATATAGTTGATAAATGCGTTCTTGTTACTGTCGTCGTTCACGATAGTAAATACATCTACATCGGTAATGGTGTGGCTTACAACCTCGCTTTTTGCCTCAAATTCGTCGAGCAAAATATACTTTCTCTTGTATTCTTCGGCCACCTCGAACTTAAGAATCTCGGCATTTTTCATCATCATATCGTAGAGATATTTGCTTACTTCCCGTGTGTTTCCCTTCAGAATCTCACGAGCCTGACGCATGTTTTCCTGATATTCTTCGTAGCTTTGCTTGTTGATGCAAGGCGCTCCGCAGTTGTGTATGTGATAGTCGAGACAGGGCTTGTATTTTCCGTCTCTGATGCCTTCTTTTGTCAAAGGAAAGCGACAAGTGCGGGGTTTGTAGAGCTTTTTGATGATTTCAAGTACTGCATACATGCTTCCTATGTGAGGATAAGGTCCGTAGAATGTTCCTACGCGCTTGTTGATGTTTCTTGTTTTGAAAATTCTCGGGAAAGGCTCGTTGGTTACGCAAATAGAAGGGTAAGTCTTGCCGTCTTTCAGCAAAACGTTGTATTTGGGGTTGTATTTCTTGATCAGGCTGTTTTCCAGCAGCAGTGCGTCTTCTTCTGTATTGACCACTGTGTAGGAAATGTCGTGAATTTTGGAAACAAGCACTTTGGTTTTGTATCTGTCTACTTCCTTATGGAAATAGGAAGATACTCTTCGCTTCAGATTTTTAGCTTTTCCTACATATATAATAGTATGGTTCTCGTCGTAGTATTGGTAACTTCCTGGCTTTTCAGGCATACTTAATACTATATTTTTGAGCTTGGCTAATCTTTGTTCGTTGTCTTGTTTTGACATTTCCTTTATATTTAAGGGTAAAAAACCGCTATAGTTTCACGTGAAACAATAGCGGTTTATGTTTTATAATTGTAAGAGGGTAGATACTTCTACGTCGTTATCGAAGACCTTTCTACCTATGAAATTCTCGTTTACCAATTCGATGATGAAGTTGGCATAAACCTTCTTGGGATGGAATTTCTTAACCAAGTCGCAGGCAGCTTTCATGGTTCCGCCAGTTGCGAGCAAGTCGTCGTGGAGCAGAACAACGTCGTTTTCATTGATGGCGTCTTTGTGGATTTCGATAGTGTCGATTCCATATTCTTTAGCATAACTCTCCTGTACGGTTTCGCAGGGGAGTTTTCCAGGTTTTCTGCAAAGTACGACTCCAGCTCCCAGTCGTATGGCTAAGGCTGAAGACATGACAAAACCGCGAGATTCGATGCCTACGATCTTTGTGATGCCTTTGTCTTTGTAGAGTTCATACATTTCGTCGTTGATCTCTTTGAGGGCTTCCGGACTCTTGAAAAGAGTGGTGACATCGCGGAAGTTTACTCCCTTGATTGGCCAATCGGGAATGCTTCTCAGATTGTCTAATAATAACTTGTTGTTCATTTCTTTTATATGTTTAATTTGTTACTTCTTTTTTGTTGTTCTTGCTCTTTGTTTCTATCCCTGTACAGTATGTACTTTTGCTTATGCTTAAAGTGACGCTTTAACTCTATTTTTCTTGATGTAACCGGTGTTAATGGTGTTATTATCAATACTTTAGCTTTATAGTGGTTTCACGTGAAACATTTACTTATTCCATAGTTTCGCAAGGGTAGGAACTGGGTGTGGCTTCTATCTGCCGAGCAGTACAAGCATGACGTTGATGTCGCTTGGAGAAACGCCCGGGATTCGGCTTGCTTGTGCCAGAGTTTCGGGGTTTATCTTCGAGAGTTTCTGGCGTCCTTCGGTAGATATCTCGTGAAGTTCTTCGTAGTTGAATCTTCCCTTAATTTTGATATTCTCGAGTCTGTGCATCTTGTCGGCGATGATTCTTTCCCGGTCGATGTATCCTTTGTACTTCATTCTGATTTCTGCAGCCTCTGTGATTTCTTCTTTGCGATTGGCGGGAGCATTTATCACTTCCTTCAAATCAGGGATAATTTCCGCTAAGTTTTGCAAATTCAGATGAGGTCGTGTCACCAGGTCTATCAGTTTGCAGCCAGCTCTGAGTGGAGTAGTGCCTAAAGCTTCCAGTTTGGAATTGACCATTTCTTTCTTGATCGGGTAGTTGGCGCAGAATTCGATGATTCTATCGATTTGCTCTTTCTTTTGCATCCACCATTCAAATCTGTCTCTTTTGGCAATTCCCAATTCGTAAGCTTTTTCTGTGAGTCGGGCGTCAGCATCGTCCTGTCTGAGAAGAATGCGATATTCGGCACGCGAGGTAAACATACGGTAAGGTTCGTCCACTCCCTTTGTTGTCAAGTCGTCGATGAGCACACCGATGTAAGATTCATCTCTTTGCATTTCGAAAGTCTTGTTGCCGGTGCAATAAAGTGCGGCGTTGATTCCAGCAACGGTTCCTTGTCCGCCAGCTTCTTCGTATCCTGTTGTTCCGTTCACCTGTCCGGCGAAGAACAAGCCCTTGATGATTTTAGACTCCAATGAGTGCTTTAGTTGGGTGGGGTCGAAGAAGTCGTACTCTATGGCGTAACCGGGGCGATAGATTTTCGCATCTCTCAGCGCAGGTATCTCGTGAAGAGCTTTGAGCTGTATGTCCATAGGCATACTGGAAGAAAATCCGTTCAGGTACATCTCGTTGGTGTCTTCTCCTTCTGGTTCCAAGAAGAGAGGATGCTGATCTTTGTCGGGGAACGTGACGAGTTTGGTTTCTATACTTGGACAATAGCGAGGACCTGTGCTTTGAATCTGTCCGTTGTAAAGAGGAGAGTCGGCAAGTCCGCTTTTTAGTGTCTCGTGTACTTTATTATTAGTATAGCAAGTCCAGCAAGGCAACTGTTTCAGCACTCTGTGTTCGCCCATATACGAGAATTGATGAAAGTCGCTGTCGCCAGGCTGAATTTCCATATCTTCGAAATGCACACTTCGCTTGTCGATGCGAACAGGAGTTCCTGTTTTCATTCTTGCGGTTGTGATTCCCCATCGTGTGATGCTTTCTGTGAAGTGATGTACTGCAGGTTCGGCGCATCTGCCTCCTTCTACCATTTTTCTTCCTACATGCATCAGTCCGTTGAGGAAAGTTCCAGCAGTAATGATAATGCTTTTAGCGAAGAACTCAGCGCCCCAAATGGTGCGTACTCCAACAGCTGCTCCGTTTTCCACTAACAGTTCTTCAGCCTGGTCTTGCCAGATGTCCAGATTGTCGGTATGGTCGAGAATGGTTCTCCATTCCCATATGAACTTTCCTCTGTCGCATTGAGCTCGAGGGCTCCATACGGCAGGTCCTTTACCTATATTTAACATACGGAACTGGATGGCGGTCTTGTCGGTGACTATACCCATCTGTCCGCCTAATGCATCAATCTCTCTTACAATTTGTCCTTTGGCGATTCCGCCCACGGCAGGGTTGCAGCTCATCTGTCCAATCTTGTTCATGTCCATTGTGATGAGGCATGTCTTGGCTCCCATGTTCGCAGCTGCTGCAGCGGCTTCACTTCCGGCATGGCCTCCGCCTATAACGAGGACGTCGTACTTGAAATTCATAATCTATACTATTTCTAATTTTCGGCAAAAGTAAGAATTTTAATTGAATTTTTAGCAAAAACACTTTGATAAATCATGAATTTATAGTAATTTTGCAGCAAACTTGCGGCCATGTACCTAAAAATAGGTATTTTGGGCGGTGCAAGCAAACATCTTGTACGGTGATATTTAAAGAAGAATATAAATTAGTTTCAAACAGTTAAATATTTAAAAATCAATCATTTATGTGGTTAATCAATTCATCTATTGGTAGAAAGGTAGTGATGTCA
>OGFF01003192.1_pt1 | contig 12731 bp, 12 predicted proteins | sample 1570751 | NCBI WGS metagenome assembly OGFF01 (sample SAMEA2581951, study PRJEB24529) | metagenome | biome: Human gut stool | place: China | collected 2011 | reverse complement strand
GTTGGAGGTACACAATACGCATCCTGTCGGACACTAGCTGGCGTGTCTGCAAATCTGCTGCGAAGATACGCTTTTTTATTGAAACTGCCAAGAAATTATGGGATTTTCTTTTTTAAAGAAGAAAAAGAAGAGGTATGGGAGGATAATCACGCAGATTTCGCAGATTTTAGACCTATTCGGTCTTGGGATTGTAATCTGAGGATTCGGATTAAATAAATTTGTAATCTGAGGATTCGGATTATATACATAATGAGAAAGGACCGCAGACGGCATCATGCCGTTTGCAGCCCTTATTCCTTAACTCATGCAGCTCGTTACGCCCAGCGTAGTGCCAATGGCAGTGAGAATGCTGATTATAATCTGAATCACGGTTTTCCAAGTTTCTTTCTTCATTGTTTTTTTAGTGATGGTTTATTAGTGATTATTTTTTAGTGATTAATGATTAACTTTTAGTGATGCGATGCGATAGGATAGAAGAGAAGCCCCGCTAGGGGGCTAACTCTACAACGTGATGTGCTCGTTGCCGCCGGTGGCGTCACTTCCGCCGCCAGTCGTGCCTGAGTCGGAGCCGCCGCCCTGCCCCGTGTTCTCACTGCCGGTTCCGCCAGAGGTTCCGCCGCCCTGGGTGCCGCTGCCGCCCTGGCTGGTGTCGCCCGAACCGCCGCCCGGATTGGTTCCGCCGCCATCAGTCTCATCGGCTCCGTAGCTGTCGTAGGCAGTAATCTTGCAGAGCTTCTTCAGCTCGTTATTACTCCAAGTTTTGGTATTTTTTACCAACAAATGGATGCCCTCAACGCTGGCTGCTGAAACCTTGTCGCGGCTCACCTCGCCATGAGAACTCATGCCGATGGAGAAGAGACCCAGGTCGCCCAGACGAACACTCTTGCCGTCGAGAATCAGTTCCTTCAGGCAGTCGAGCATATCCATCATCACACCATGCACGGTGCCTCGGCTGTAAGGCGAGTTGTGAGATGAAATGTGGTCCACGAACTCCTCGAAGTTCATCTCTCGGTCGGTCACCACGGTGGCATACCAGAGTTCCTTACCTGCGTTCTCGCCCGTCTGGGGAGTGCGCTTCACTTTGCGATACTTAATATTTCCCTGTCCCATAAGCTTTTTAGTGATTATTGATTAATGATTATTGATTAATGATTCACTCTTGCCATCCCGAGAAACCAGGGTGGGTGGTTTCTCTGAATGACGGGTGCAAAGGTACGACTTTTATCTGATACCGCCAAAAATCACCCTGCACAGTTGTGTTAAACGGAATTAACATTTGTGCCGTTTCCCGTTAAATAAAAAAACTCATAGATTCTTTTGGGAGAAATCTACGAGATGATCTTCCGAAAACTATGAGTTTCTGTAAGCAACTCGGGGTGCAGGAATTCGTCATCCTGCCCAAAAGCGTTACGTTACAGATGTGACAGTTTTTATCGCAACCCCCTTATAGCCAGTTTATAGAAGTAACTTATATATATTTATATATAAGTTAATTTATATTACTTACAGATTGAAAGTTCAAAAAAATAGGTTTACCCCTCCGAATAAAACTGTCACATCTGTAACGTAACGCCTACTAGTGGATTGTAAAGTCTACTAGCCATTCCGCACATTATTACCTCCATAATGGTTCCATTTCCCATCCCTGCGGAAAGCCGAGAGCTTTTAAGTCAATTTCAGGAAAACGAATGAACAACCATGTTAGTTTGGACTGCATATCATTATTGGGGGATATAACATTAAGAAAGTACTTGATGATGCAAAGATCAAAGTAAGCACGCATGGAATCTGTTGGCAGCGTTATCCATTCTCCTGCGGGACTATTGGGAATTGCTGGCTGAATAGCATTCTGCTTGTTCCATACTCTTGAATGATGACCACAGGCATTTCGAGTAACAGCAATAACTGTAAGCCATGACTCAAACACATTGATAGGTAAACCAAAACGTTTAGCTATGCGTTTGCGTATGCGATTTTGTTTGATGTTACGATAAATGGCATTGACATTTGTTTATAAAAAAAAAACGCCTCGCACGATTTGAGCATTGTTAAGAGGCTTGGCGAGGACTGACGCTGCAAAGATACGAATAATTATTGAAAGCACAAACTTTTTAACAAGAAAATTCACCAAAAAGTAGCTTTCTTTGATATATTTATATTTAAGAATGTTAAATCTCTCTTTAAAGCATACTTTGCTACCCAAATAAAGTGGTTTTCAAGGTAAAAGTGTCCTTTGCCTTTGGGATAGGCTTCCTTTGCGTTGCTACCCCGATGTCCCCCAAGATGTCCCCCAAGATGTAACCCAAGATGTCACCCTGAAACTCTTGACAAGAAGCAATTTTTTTTGTATCTTTGCAACCGTACTTCAAAGTGGAGTATCCTTGTCTTGCAGTGTGTGAACGCTAGCCGGTCAAGGTAAGCGCTTACTCATTGAGCAGATAACGGGAGAAACATTGCTTATTCAAGGTAATCGTGGGATTAAACTTGATAAGAAGTATGTTGGAAGATAGACTTATTCAGGTGGAAAACGGCATCAGACAGTGTAGGATGATGCTGGATGACCTTGAAAAAGAGGTCGTGGTTTTGAAAATGGCATGCCGGCAGCAGTGTGGCGACAGCGAAGCTAACTTGTTGAGCCTCGTTGGGGACCCGGATAAGGTGCGCATTATCCAGAAGGCGATGGAAAAAGGCCTGCTGGCGATGACTCCGTCGGGACCTCTGCACGGATTGATGAGAAGCAAGACTTTGCTGGCTTATTTCATCGGCAGATTATGGTCGGGGGATGAAGTGAAGAATGATGCCGTAACCCATGAGCCGATATGGGTGCTGCGTTCTTCTTTCCCCACGAAGTTGGTGGAGGACCTTTTCGAGGAGAAAGGCTTGCGCGACCTGCGAAAGCAGCGCCGCAACATGCCTCTTCCGCAAGGGCATGAATTGATTGACTCCCTGTTTTGAAAGAAAATACCAGTGGTGGGATAATGTTTGGGATAAAGTGGGATATATACCCAGGAAAAATTGCCGTACCTTTGCCCCGGATTTCAGAACGAGCCGTGTTCTGGGATTCGGGGCTTTTCCGTTTCCTATTGCCAGGGTGCTGGCATGGATTTCGCGCCATGTTGTAGCTGGCGCAGCGTATCAGTCCATCGTTCTTTGACAAGGCTGATACTATTTTTTAATTTCTTTTTTTTATTTATTGAAGTTTCGCAAGTAGCATTCTACCGTCCCCGAAGGGGGCGAATGTGAATAACCGCGGGTGGAATGACCGAAGGGAATGGAACCTGCGGATAGTCACAGATACTCTCTTATCGTCCCCGAAGGGGGCGAACAGGAGCAAGACTGGATGTGGTTCGCCCCCTTTGGGGACGCTTTCTCCCTACTATTGGTTGTCCGCAGGTTCCATGACCTTCGGTCATTCCACCAGCGGTTATTGAAAGTTGGCCCCCTTCGGGGACCGGAGGTTACTTGCGAAACTTGAGTTATTTACATTAAATTTTATTCGTTATGATGAAATCAATGAATCAGAAGGCAGAGGGCAGCAAGGCTGCTGGCTCTGCCAAGTGTGGTGCGCAGTCTTCTAAGAATAAGAAGAAGGCGGCACCAGTGTGTGTGTTTGAAAATCCGGAGTTCGGAATGGTTCGCATGGCTACTGATGAGAAGGGCGAACCTTGGTTCTGTGCTAAGGATTTGTGTGATGTGCTGGGATATAAAAGAGCGTCAGAAGCTGTAAGTCAGCATGTTAAGCCTAGCGACACGGTAAAACACCGTGTTGCTAGACCTGCTAAAAATCGCTTTGGTGTTTGCGAGGGTAAAATGCAGATTGTGCAGATGATCTTCGTTAACGAGAGCGGCTTCTATGCCCTGGTGTTGGGTTCCAAACTGCCATCGGCTCTGATGTTTAAGGATTGGGTTACCTCGGTGGTGCTGCCTCAGATTCGCAAGACGGGCGGTTATATCCCGGTGAATGAGGGGGAGAGCGAGGAGGAGATGATTCGCAATGCCGAACAGATTCTCCGTGCTACCCTGAAGGAAAAGGAGAACCTGCTGGAGAAACAGAAGAAGCTGCTGGAAGAGCAGAAGATTCTCATGGAGGAGCAGAAATCAAAACTGCATCAGCAGGAAGTGCAGATGGGACTCGACAAGAAGCTCATCGGCGAGCAGGATGAGGAGATTCATCGTCTCAACGAGGAGGTGAACGACCAGATGGTCCGCATGGCTATCCAGGGACAGAATGTGGTGGCTTTGGAGCGTCAGGTGGACGGACTTCTGCCGAAGGCGATGTATTCGGATAATGTGCTGGATTCCGTTTCGTGCTTCACCACCACCCAGGTGGCGAAGGAGCTGGGTATCACGGCGCAGGAGCTGAACCGCTCGCTCTGTTCCCTGCATGTGCAGTATTACCAGAGCGGACAGTATATGCTCTATGCGGAGTATGCGCACATGGGGCTGGCGAAGAGTCGAACCAAGTATCGTGCCTTTATGACGCCTGCGGGCGACGGAACGAAGCGTAAGGTGGGCAAAGTGGTGACGAGCACTTACTTGGTATGGACCGAGAAGGGCAGAAAGTTTATCCACGACCTGGTGCATCGTTTCTGGGAACTCGCAGAAATGTATGAGGTGAAGAATCTGGGGTAAATTATTAATCATTTATTATTCATCTTATTCATCGGATTACTCGCGGATTGTTTTTTAGGTCACGCGGATTGTTTTTTAGGTCACGCAGATTTCGCAGATGACGCTGATTTTTCTTTGCTGCTTTTTCTTTAGATGTGACGCAGATTTTTGACCTGCTCGGTCTGGGATGAAGAAAATTATCCGTGACGCAAGAATGTTCCGTTAACTCTGCGTAATCCGATGAAGAAAATTTAAAAATCATGAGTGTACAAAATGAAACGATGCAACATCTGATTGCATTCAATGGGTTCCGAGGGGGCAACAAGGGCAGCGCTAGCTGCCAGCCGCTCTCGGAGTATGACAAGACCATCTCGCTGCCCTGGCTGCACGAGATGGTGCTGCAGATTCGTGGCGAGAAGTCCATTCGCAGCGTGGACAGGGCTGATGAGGCCAAGATCGCCAAGGCGCAACAGAGAATCAAGGGACAGTTGCCTTTCCGTTGTGCGCATTACTATCGTTTTCAGAAGAATCGAAGGGCGCAGGATAATGCTGATCCTACGGCTTTCCTCTTTCAGACTACCGTGGATGTGGATGATAAAGAGTATGTGGATCTGGCGATTGAGAAGGCGAGGGTGCTGAACTGCAGCGACACCATCTGGAAGGGGATGCTGCTGCATCTGGAGTATTCCGCCCGAAAGAAGCTGCATATCGATATCCGCATGCCGGTGGGGATGACCATCGAGGAGACGCAGCGTGCGTATTGCGAGGCGCTGGGTGTGCCTTATGATGAGAGCTGCATATCGCCCGAGAGAATGATTTACATCACGGATAAGGATTCCGAGATTTACCGTTCGAAGGAGTGGTATGGGGTGCTGCCCGCAGAGGAGATTTCGTTGAGAAGAGAGGCTTTCGTGAAGAGGGGGTTGACGATTGACGGCAGAGCTTCTTCATCTGGTTCTTCTTCATCTGGTTTTTCTTCATCGGAATTACGCGGAAAAAACGGAACCTTAGCCGCCTTATCGGAAGGCTATTCGCCGCAGAATTTAAACGGAACCTTAGCCGCCTTAGGTGGGGGGAGTGGCCCTGCTGATGCGGATGGCTGCTCGGCTGATACAAGAACTCAAGGCGCTAGCCAATGGCCGCAAGGCCAAATCCGTTTAAATTCCGTGCGTAATCCGGGAAGCAAGAATGTTCCGATTCCTCCGTGTAATCCGATGAAGAAAAATGATGAAGAAAATCCGATGAATGGAAATCCGATGAATGAAAATTCCGCAAGTGAGAAGAATCTTATAGCTTTCGAACTCTTCAAGGAGGCGGCGGGATTGCAGGGAATGGATATCGATACCGTGGGGTCGAGACATTCCTCTCTGCTCGCTATTATGAGCGCAGGAGCATCTAGGGTGATGAGCGAGGAGGAACTGATGAAGGTGGTGGCGAAGAAGATGCCTAGCTATTATGAGGAGCGAGACTGCCACCAGCTGATCCATGACTTTTATGCGAAATATGGAGACAGCTCTAAGCCCTTTTCGCGTGATGTGATTCGTATCAATGCCACGGCGGAGAAGGCGGCAAGCGGCTTGGTTGGGGGTACTATTATGGGGGATGCTGGGTACAGCTTGCTTGCCGGGGATTGCAAATCCCCGGGGCGCCTGGCGGGCTTTAATTCCGACGTTCAAAGTGAAGACGATGAATATCCTGCTCCGCCTCCTATGCCCGGGAAGCTGCCCAAGCTGGTAGAACTCCTGGTATCCAAGACTCCGGATATCTACAAGCCTGCCGTGGCTTGCGCCATCTTTCCGCCACTCGCCACGCACCTCTGGCGAACACGCTTCAGATACATTGACAACGTGGAGCATGAAGCAACACTTTCCGTGTGCCTGCTCGCCGGAACCGGTGCCGGAAAATCGTGCGTGCAGATGCCCATCAACTATATCATGGAGGATATCCGCAAGCGTGATAAGGAAAACATGCGCCGTGAAAAGGAATGGAAGGATGAAATGGTGCGAAAAGGTGCCAACAAGGACAAGCGCAAACGTCCGGAAAACCTGATTATCCAGGAGATTGATGCCGATATGACCAATCCGGCTTTCGTGATGCGTACTGCCGAGGCGCAGGAGCATTTTCTCTATACTTCCATGAACGAGCTCGACCAGTTTGACGCCCTCAGGGGAATGGGAAACCAGCAGTTTCGCATCATGTGCCTCGCCTTTGACCCAGGAAATACCTTCGGTCAGCAGCGTGTTGGTGTTCAGAGTGTTACGGAAAGAGTTACCATCCGGTTCAACTGGAATGCGTCTTCCACCATCGACAAGGGGCAGCGCTATTTCTCGAAGGTGCTGATAGACGGACCGCTGAGCCGCATCAATTTCTGCACCATCCCCGAACGGGAGATAGGCGAGGACATTCCGGTTTACGGCACCTACGACGAGGCTTATCGCACGGCTTTGAAGCCTTACATCGAGAACCTCTGCATGGCCACGGGACTTGTAGATTGTCCGGAAGCCTTCCAGCTTGCCACGGTGCTGAAGAACGAGAATGCCGAGTTTGCCCGCACCTCTCAGAACCGCATCTACGAGAATTTCAGTTTTCGTGCCAACGTGATAGCCTATCTCAAGGCATGCGTGCTCTATGTGGCGAATGGTTGCAAGTGGGAGCCAGAGATTGATGACTTTATCCGCTGGAGCGAGCGTTATGACCTGTGGTGCAAGATGCGTTTCTTTGGTGATATGATTGCGAAGGAAATGAACAGTGCCGAGAGAAGTTCGAAGCGTGGGCCGGAGAATCTGTTGCAGCTTTTGCCCGATGTGTTCACCCTGTCGCAGTTGGAGGCACTCCGATTGGAACATGGATTGGAGCAGAAGGGCACCAAGGGCATCATCCGCCAGTGGGTTCACCGACAGTATATCGAGCGAATCAAGCCGCACGGCGAGGATGGGCGTGACAGTTACAGTTGTGACAGTTTTAGAAAGCTTAAGTATAGACACGATTTATAGTTTATAGTTTATAATTTTTTTTATGGAAATCATTTTGAAGCGTATTGCCAGGAAGGATGCCTATACCATTGGGCATCTGTATATCCTGAAGGATGGGGAGGTGACGAGAAAGGTGAACTGTGCCATGATGAACCCGCATCTGAAGCGTTGGTTCACAAGTACCTTCGACCACGGGTTGCTGAAGGGGGAGACCTATTTTTGTGATACCCTGGAGCCTACTTGGCGCAATCTTCTGGGGGTGGAGTTGAAGCCCGAAGAGGAGAATGTGCGATTGGGGCGTGTGTCGGGTAAGAAGGCGCAGAAGATGAAGGGCGCCACGGCGATTCCCGAGGGCACTTACCCCGTGCTGGTTACCAAGTCGCCGAGATTTAAGGAGTGGTTACCCTATGTGCAGGGTGTGCCCGGTTTCGAGGGCATCCGGATTCATGTGGGGAATTATCCCGCCGATACGCAGGGGTGTATTCTGGTGGGTGAGAACAAGGTGAAGGGCATGGTTGTGAATTCCCGCATCTGGCTGCATCGCCTGATGCAGCGCATTTCGGAAGCGAAGGAGCGGGATGAGGCCATCTGGCTTACCATTGTATAATCGAAAAAGAGGAGGGTGTGTCAAAAGTCCAAGACACACCCTCCTCAACTTTTCCTTAGAACAGCTTGGCGAATGCCTCGGCTGTCTTACCGGTATATACTTTCATCTCGGTGACTGGCTGGTAGCTGAAGTCCTTGAAGCTCAAAAGCTGGGCGGCTACAAACTGGCCATCCTGCGAGATGCATGCCTCCAGCTTTATGTTGCCCATGCCTACGGTAGAAACGGGGAATTTGCTGATGGCAGCCTCCATGTTCTCAGGGGCAGAAGAGAGGATGTTCTCCAGTTTTCTGCCATCCTCTATGGTGTACTCCTGTTCCTTCACCTTAAGCACGCTGTTGGTTGGCTTGTAAACAAGTTTCATAGTCCAACCCATGAAGCCTTTCTTCACCTCGATGTCGTTGAGTGCCATCAAATTCTCAGTCATTTCCAAATGATTTATCTTTGCCATAATAATGTTTCCTTTTCTAATTTAAAATTGTTTTGTATATATATAATTGAACTGTTTTTTCTTGATAATCAGGGGATTCTGTTAATCCTGCTGATTTTAAATAGGGGTGTGAAAATCCTTATCGCATACCAGAGGGATATACGATATATATGCTCATCAATAAATTTTTTAAAAAAGGAAACTAGCAGAAGAGACGCCGCAGGCAAATGACATAATATTTGCTGGCGACATCAAAGTGGATAGGGGCACTCTCCTGGCGGACAGGCTCCATGCCACCATAAAGGGCGGATAAAAGGGTGGATAATAAACGGATTCTATGTAAGAGCAATCTACTTGCTGCCTGATTGCCACCATGAATATTGCCACTCGGCAATAATCGCTGAGGACGCTCGCTGCATGCCCTGTAGGCCTGTGACGAGGCATTCTCCAACTGGGCTTCCTGCTGCTGGTCGTGGTGCTCTACCTTCGCCAAACCATCCTTCTTCGGAAGGGCTTCGGAAGCGTACTGTCCATCTTTTTGATAAGCAGCACTTGCGTAAGAATCCTGAAAATCAGAAAATTTAGAAGCAGCCGATACATCGCCATGACCTATTAAGACCATGGATACAATCAAAAGAATGTATCGCACCAGCTGCTTCATCTTACCTAAATCTAATTTTTTTTCAAATCCTAAATTATGATTTTGAAAACCCACTTTTTTCTTATAGAGATTTTTTAGTAACTTCTTGCGATGATGACACGGGCCACGGCTGGCTTGCCGCTAACCATATCTACACCAGGAGTCTGCTCGTAAGCGAATGGCACGCAACGGATAGTTGCCTGTGTCTCCTCCTTGATCTTTGCCTCGGTCTCGGCTGTACCGTCCCAGTGGCAGAGGAAGAAACCGCCATCCTTCACGCGCTCCTTGAACTCCTCGTAGTTGTCGCACTCGTATACGTGAGCATCACGATAAGCACGAGCCTTCTCGAAGATGTTCTTCTGGATGTCTTCCAGCATATCCTTTACGCGGTCTACGATGCCATCGAAGCTGACGTTCTCCTTCTCCAATGTATCACGACGCATAATCTCGATGGTGTTGTTCTCTAAGTCGCGGCCACCCATGGCGAGGCGCACTGGAACACCCTTCAGCTCGTAATCGGCAAACTTGAAGCCAGGACGCTTAGCGGTGTTGTCATCATACTTCACGCTGATGCCCAGCTCGCGGAGCTGGTCGATAACCGGCTGCAACTTGGCTGTGATCTGAGCCAACTGCTCGTCGCCCTTGTTGATAGGAATGATAACCACCTGGATTGGAGCCAGCTTTGGAGGCAATACCAGTCCGTTGTCATCGCTGTGAACCATGATGAGGGCACCCATCAATCGGGTAGAAACGCCCCATGAAGTAGCCCAAACGTACTCTGGCTTGTTCTCCTTGTTCAGATAGGTTACGTCGAAGCTCTTGGCGAAGTTCTGACCCAGGAAGTGGGATGTACCACTCTGCAGTGCCTTTCCATCCTGCATCATAGCCTCGATGGTATAAGTGTTCAGGGCACCGGCGAAGCGCTCGGTCTCGCTCTTTACACCCTGCAATACAGGCACGCCCATATACTTCTCGGCGAACTCAGCGTAAACCTTCAGCATCTCCTGAGCCTTAGCCTCAGCCTCTTCCTTGGTGGCGTGGGCAGTATGGCCCTCCTGCCAGAGGAACTCTGAAGTGCGGAGGAACGGACGGGTACGCATCTCCCAACGCATCACGTTGCACCACTGGTTGCAGAGGATAGGGAGGTCGCGCCAGGAATGAATCCAGTTCTTGTAGGTGTTCCAGATGATGGTCTCGGAAGTAGGGCGGATGATGAGCTCCTCATCGAGCTTTGCATTCGGATCAACCTCCACCTCGGTGCCATCCTCTGTAGAGCGCAGGCGATAGTGTGTAACCACGGCACACTCCTTGGCGAAACCAGCCACGTGCTCAGCCTCACGAGAGAAGAAACTCTTCGGGATGAGGAGAGGGAAGTATGCGTTCTGTACACCTGTCTGCTTAAACATCTTGTCGAGCTGCTGCTGCATCTTCTCCCAGATAGCGTAGCCGTATGGTTTGATGATCATACATCCGCGAACTGGCGAGAGCTCTGCGAGGTCAGCCTTCACAACCAAGTCGTTGTACCACTGACTGTAGTTATCAGCGCGCTTGGTCAAATTCTTAAGTTCTTTAGCCATATTCCTATTTATATTTCTTTTTTTTTATATTTTCACTTTATATATATAATAATGTATAGCGCCCTGGGCGGAGAAGGAGAAACCTTGATGGAAGGGTCGTCCTGAGTCTCCCGAAAGTGGCATTTAGGGGATTTCCTACATGAAAATAGGCATTTTCCCTGCCTCAATTCGGCAAATACATGTAAATTTGCATGCAAAATTACAAAAAAAATATTAGAAACCTATCATTTTTGGGGAAAAATAAGTATCTTTGCACCAAAAAATAGGTTTATTGAACAATTATAACATAATTATAGGAGAATTTTAAAATGAAAAAGATGAATTTAACTGCAGCAGCGCTTTCTATGCTGCTCATTCTTGGTAGTTGTGGAACCAATCAGAAGACGGGTACTGCCGTTGGTGCTGGTTCTGGTGCTGCTTTGGGTGCTCTCGTTGGCGGTTTGCTGAACAATAGCCATCGTGGAACAGGTGCTGCAGTGGGTGCTGCCATCGGCGCTGCCGTGGGTGGTACTGCGGGTAACCTGATTGGAAAGCACATGGATAAGGTAAAGGCAGAGGCTGCGGCTGTGAAGAATGCACAGGTATCCACAGTGACTGATGCCAACGGACTGACTGCCGTAAAGGTGACCTTCGATTCTGGTATCCTCTTCCCATTGAACGGTTCTACTCTCAACGCCAATGCCAAGAACGATTTGGCTAAGTTTGCTCAGGTGTTGAAGAACAACAGCGACTGCGAGGTTGCTATCCAGGGTTATACTGATGCTACAGGTTCTGACGCCGTAAACGTTCCTCTGAGTGAGAACCGTGCCAAGGCTGTATACAACTATCTTTCTTCTTGCGGCGTATCTGCAAGTCAGGTAAAGAGCGTACAGGGTCTGGGTTCTTCTAACCCAGTGGTTGATACCAAGGCTGCATGTGCCCAGAACCGCCGTGTAGAGGTTTATCTCTATGCTAGCCAGGCAATGGTTAACGCTGCCAACAACGGTACTTTGAAGTAAGAATCTTTCTTTGCTTCGAAGTTAGGAAAGAAGTAATAAATCGACTTTAAATTTTTTGTTTTTCAATCTATGGTATTGAAAAAAGTTAGAAATATAATCAAATGGGTGGTGGTGCTGTTTTTCAGCACCACCATTCTTGCTGTAGTAGCCTACCGTTTCATCCCGGTGTATCTCACTCCGCTGATGATTATCCGCTGCTTTCAGCAAGTGGCTGATGGAGAGAGTATTACACTGCATCATCATTGGGTTTCGATGGATAAAATCTCGCCCCACATGCCTGTGGCGGTGATGGCGAGCGAGGATGCCCGTTTTCTGAAGCATCATGGTTTCGACTTTGATGCCATTGAGCATGCGGCAAGAAACAATGCCCATGGTGGCAAGGTGCATGGCGCCAGCACCATCAGTCAGCAGACGGCGAAGAACGTGTTCCTCTGGCCGGGCCGTTCGTGGACGCGCAAGGGCTTCGAGGTATATTTCACCTTCCTCATCGAACTGATGTGGAGCAAGCAGCGCATCATGGAGGTTTATCTCAACAGCATCGAGATGGGTCCCGGAATCTATGGTGTGGATGCCGTGGCGGAGTATCATTTCGACAAGAAGGCGCAGGATCTGTTCCGTGGCGAATGTGCCCTGATAGCGGCCACGCTGCCTAATCCCCGCAAGTTCAGCTCCCTGCATCCTAGCGCCTACATGAAGAAGCGACAGCGCCAGATAGAGCATCAGATGAAGTTCATCCCTTCCTTCCCGAGAGAAGGCGAGGATTACGACCCGGGTACTGCCGTGGGAGGATATAGGGGGAAGTGATGAGTGAATAGTGATTAATTATTAGTGATTAATTATTAGTGAACTGAAGTTTCGCATGTGGTTCAAGTACGGGCTGAAGGCCCAAAAGCTCCTAG
>OGFF01003190.1_pt1 | contig 12743 bp, 9 predicted proteins | sample 1570751 | NCBI WGS metagenome assembly OGFF01 (sample SAMEA2581951, study PRJEB24529) | metagenome | biome: Human gut stool | place: China | collected 2011 | reverse complement strand
ATATTGTACAGCCAAAGATGGTTTATATTTCACATCCGACAGAGGTAGGAACATTGTATACAAAAGCAGAGCTTGAAGATATTTCTTCTATTTGTAAAGAATGTGGACTTTATCTTTTCCTGGATGGGGCAAGAATGGGTTATGGGCTGATGGCACCGGGAACCGATGTGACACTTCCGGATATTGCAAAGTGTTGTGATGTATTCTATATTGGAGGAACAAAGGTCGGTGCATTGTTCGGAGAAGCTGTGGTAATCACAAATCCATGTCTAAAGCAAGATTTTCGTTACTGCATTAAACAAAAAGGTGGAATGCTTGCAAAAGGAAGACTGCTTGGCGTTCAGTTCCTGGAGCTTTTTAAAGATGGTCTTTATTTTGAAATCTCCAAACATGCGATTGATATGGCAATGCTTTTGAAAGATGGACTGAAAGAAAAAGGATATGAATTCTTCATGGACAGCAATACCAACCAGCAATTCATTATTGTGGAAGATGCCAAATTGCAGGAAATCCGTCAAAAATATGGCGTAACTTATCAGGAAAGGTACGATGAGACCCATAGTGTGATCCGATTATGCACTTCCTGGGCGACAAAAGAGGAAAATGTGAAGGCATTCCTGCAAGATATGTAATTTGTGAAAAATTGAATAAAGCTTTACAGGTAAGGCAGATATGGTAAATGATAAGGACTTTTTTGCACAGAAAATGGCAGAAGAGTCCTTTTTTGCTTTTCGTAGTGTTTTAATATGAGAAAATAATAGTTAGGCATTTAATTATTTGTTTGTGAAAAATATTATAAAAATATAAATTATTGAGAATAAATGTTGACTTATATGTGTGATACGCATAAAATAACGATTAGACTTCTAATGAATAGACATCTAATCAAATTGCGGGAGGTGAAAGGGTGAAGTCGGATAAATTTGAGTGTGGGGATTTTACCAGGGAGAATATGCCGGTACAACTTCTTCTTGCACAGGTCGGACATATGTATAAATGGTATGTGACGAACCAGATGAAGGATACAGAGCTGAAAGCCGGACAGGCAGGAATTCTTGCAATATTGCAGATGGTAGGACCGATGTCACAGAGAGAGCTTGCAGATCATATTCATATTACGCCGCCATCGGTGAATGTAGCAGTTCAGAAACTGGAAAAGCTCGGATATATTAGAAAAGAGCAGGACGAAAAAGACCAGCGGATGACAAGGATCCATCTGACAGAACGTGGAGAGAAGATTCTTGGCAACATGCATGAGATTCTCCGAAGCACGGAAGATACACTCCTGAAGAATATGAGCACAGAAGAGAAAATACTGTGCAGAAGACTGCTTTTACAGATGAGTGACAATCTTTTCCAGGAAAAAGAATTCCGTGATATGCCATGTAAAAACCCATTTGAGGAATAAAAATAGTTACTAAGAAAGGAAATAATTGCTATATGAGAAAGTTATTCAAACATTTGAAGCCTTATGCAGCAACTATAGCAGCGATTGTTGTTATCCTGATCGTTCAGGCGTACTGCGATCTGTCATTGCCTTCTTATACTTCAGACATTGTCAATGTCGGAATCCAGCAGGGAGGAATTGATGAGAAGATTCCGGATGCAATCGCAGAGGAAGAGATGAATAAGCTGTTGCTTTTTGTGGCAGAAGAAGACCAGCAGACAGTGCTGGATGCATATGAGAAAAAGGAATCCGATTCGGATTATAAGTATGATGGAGCAATTTATGTTCTGAAGAATTCCGTGAAAAAAGATGAAGAAAAGTCAGGAAAGGTATTTGACATCCTTGGAAAGCCGATGCTTCTGACTTATGGATTTGAATCTGGAAGTGATACAACGAAGAAGATGGAAGAATCCATGAAAGAGAATATGATTTCTTCTATAAAAGAGCAGGCAGAAAAGCAGGCCGAGAGTATGCAGTCCCAGATGACAGATGAGCAGAAAGCAGCACTTGCGGCAAATCAGGAGCTTGCCAAGAAACAGCAGGATGAAATGCAGAAAAACATTGATGAACAGGTGAAAAAGATCGAAAATGCAGATATCTTTGAGATCCTGAACATGATACCGGATGAACAGAGAGCAGACGTTATTGATAAAATATCAAAAAAAATGGACGATATGCCGGATACTATGCTGGAACAGTCAGCAACTTCATATATTAAAGAAACCTACAGTGTTCTGGGCGTGAATACAGATAAGATCCAGAACAGATATATTTTAACAACTGGCGGTAAGATGCTTGCACTTGCATTTCTTGGAATGCTCGCAAGTGTTACCGTAGGACTTCTTGCTTCCAGAGTGGCAGCAAGTACGGGACGTGATCTGAGAGGAAAGGTATTTAAAAAAGTTGTTGGATTTTCCAATGCAGAATTTGACCATTTTTCAACCGCATCCCTGATCACAAGAAGTACCAATGATATCCAGCAGATCCAGATGCTTGCAGTTATGCTTCTGAGAATGGTTATGTATGCACCGATCATGGCAATCGGAGGAGTTTTCAAGGTTCTTCATACGAATGTCAGCATGTCATGGATCATCGTACTTGGGGTAATCCTGATCGTGATGGTTGTTGCTGTATTATTTATTGTGGCAATACCAAAATTTAAGATTCTGCAGAACCTGGTTGACAGACTGAACCTTGTTACCCGTGAGATCCTTACCGGACTTCCGGTTATCCGTGCATTCAGTACAGAAAAGCATGAAGAAGAACGATTTGATAAAGCGAACAGAGATCTGACAAGAACCAACTTATTTGTAAACCGTGCCATGACATTTATGATGCCGATGATGATGCTGATCATGAACGGAATTACCATACTGATCGTATGGAGCGGTGCACGTGGTGTCAGTGACGGGCAGATGCAGGTTGGTGATATGATGGCATTTATCCAGTATACAATGCAGATCATCATGTCCTTCCTTATGATCTGTATGATTTCTATTATGCTTCCAAGAGCAGCTGTTGCAGCAGACCGTGTGGATGAGATCCTGACAAGCAGGACAGCGATCGAAGATCCGAAAACACCGGAAAAACTGGAAGAATCCAGAAAAGGCGAAGTAAAATTTGACCACGTATCCTTCCGTTATCCGGGAGCAGAAGAAGACGTACTTCATGATATCAGCTTTACAGCAAAACCGGGACAGACAACGGCGATCATCGGAAGTACCGGTAGTGGTAAATCTACGATGATCAACCTGATCCCAAGATTTTATGATGTAACAGAAGGTACGATCACATTGGATGGAAAAGATATTCGTACCATTTCCCAGCATGATCTGCGGGATGAACTTGGATACGTTCCACAGAAAGGTGTACTTTTCTCAGGAACAATCGAGTCCAATATTCTGTATGGCAATCCGGATGGATCCGAAGCCGAGATGAAGGAAGCCGCAGAAATCGCACAGGCAACCGAATTTATCGAAGAAAAACATAAGAAATATAACAGCCCGATCGCGCAGGGAGGATCCAATGTATCCGGAGGTCAGAAGCAGCGTCTGTCCATTGCACGTGCGATCGCAAAAAATCCGAAGGTTTATATTTTTGACGACAGTTTTTCAGCACTGGATTATAAGACGGACGTGGCACTTCGTGCGGCGCTGAAAGAAAATACACAGGACAGTACAGTGATCATCGTAGCACAGAGAATCAGTACGATCTTGCATGCAGAGCAGATCATTGTCCTGGATGATGGAGAAGTTGCAGGAATCGGAACGCATAAAGAACTTCTGAAATCCTGTGAGGCTTATTATCAGATTGCTTCATCCCAGCTTTCAGAAACAGAGCTGGCAAGAGACTTGAATGATGAGACTGACGGAAAGGAGGAAGCATAGTATGAGTAATCAGCCAAGAAGAAGAGGACCTATGGGCGGTGGACATGGAAGAATGGGAACCGGCGAAAAAGCAAAAGACTTCAAAGGTACTATGAAGAAACTTTTTACTTACCTTAGTGAATATAAAATCGGTATTTTCTTTGTTATGATATTTGCAATCGGAAGTACGGTTTTCAATATTATTGGACCAAAGGTTCTCGGAAAAGCGACGACCGAAATTTTCAAAGGTCTGGTCGGAAAAGTATCCGGCGGTAGCGGAATTGATTTTACAAAGATTGGTAAAATCCTGTTAACTTTATTGTGTCTGTACGTGATCAGCGCATGTTTCTCCTTTATCCAGGGATATATCATGACAGGCGTATCACAGAAGCTGACCTATCGCATGCGAAAAGAAATTTCTGAAAAAATTAACCGCATGCCGATGAATTATTTTGATACGACTACACACGGTGAGGTACTTTCCAGAGTAACCAATGACGTAGATACTCTGAGCCAGAGCCTGAACCAGAGTGCAACCCAGATGATCACATCCGTGACAACGATCATCGGTGTACTGATCATGATGATCAGTATCAGTCCGCTGATGACTGTGATCGCACTTCTGATCCTGCCGGTATCTATGGTACTGATTTCTGTAATCGTAAAACACTCACAGAAATACTTCAAAAGCCAGCAGGAATATCTGGGACATATCAATGGTCAGGTAGAAGAAGTATATGGCGGACATAATATTGTCAAAGCATTCAATAAAGAAGAAGACGTGATCCGCGAATTTGATGAGACTAATGATATCCTGTTCCGTTCTGCATGGAAATCACAGTTCCTTTCCGGAATGATGATGCCGATCATGCAGTTTGTCGGAAACCTTGGATATGTAGGAGTTTCTATCTTAGGTGGTTACCTTGCAATCAAACAGACCATCGAAGTTGGAGATATCCAGTCCTTCATCCAGTATGTAAGATCCTTTACACAGCCGATCCAGCAGGTTGCACAGGTAGCAAACATGCTCCAGTCGACAGCCGCTGCATCAGAGAGAGTATTTGAATTCCTGGACGAAAAAGAAGAAGATCAGTTTGCTGAAAATCCAGTATCTGTAGAAGGATTACAGGGAAATGTAGAATTTGAACACGTACACTTCGGATACAATCCGGAGCATATCATCATCAATGATTTCTCTGCAAAAGTAAAAGAAGGTCAGAAGATCGCCATCGTAGGACCGACTGGAGCCGGAAAGACAACCATGATCAAACTGCTGATGCGTTTTTATGATGTCAACAGCGGGGCAATCAAGATCGATGGACACAACATCAAAGACTTCAACCGGAGCGAACTCAGACAGATGTTTGGAATGGTACTTCAGGATACCTGGCTGTTCAGCGGAAGCATCGAAGATAACATCAAATACGGAAAACTCGATGCAACCCACGAAGAAGTCGTAGCCGCAGCCAAAGCTGCCCACGTACATCGTTTCGTCCAGACTCTTCCAAGCGGATACAACATGATCCTCAACGAAGAAGCCAGCAACGTATCCCAGGGTCAGAAACAGCTCCTCACGATCGCCAGAGCCATCCTGGCTGATCCAAAGATTCTGATCCTCGATGAAGCTACCAGCTCCGTAGACACCAGAACCGAAGTCCAGATCCAGAAAGCCATGGATAACCTCATGAAAGGCAGAACCAGCTTCGTAATCGCCCACAGACTCTCCACCATCAGAGATGCAGATCTTATACTGGTAATGAAAGACGGCGATATCATCGAACAAGGAAACCACGAAGAACTTCTGGCAAAAAATGGATTCTACGCAGAGCTGTATAACTCGCAATTTGAAAACGCTACAAGCTGTGCATAAAAATGGAAAGATGTCAAAAATCATGCGAGCATGATTTTTGGCATCTTTTTATTTTTATATAGAGCGCCAGCTCTCATTCGGATGATGCGACAGCATTAGCCGAATGCAGCACAGCGTATGTGTCGGGGCAAAAGAGTAGAGTGCATCATTCCACAAACTAATCAATCTCCAGCGGAACAGGAGCTTCAGCTCCGCTTCCCGCGCCTGTCTTGCGTTCCCTAAATTTAATTCAATTATTTTCCAACATCTCTAGCAACGCCGAATTTGTTGATTTATTTATGATTTCTGTAATTTTCAATCAACCAGATTAGACATCAACGGAGTATGAAACCTGTTTCGGATTTTCGGAAGAAGAAGTATTTCAGGCGTTAGAAGAGCGTGGGATGAACAATCAGAAAAAGCTTGTAAAGTCCTGGTATGATGGTTTTATATTTGGAAATACGCATGATATCTATAATCCTTGGTCAATTACTAATTTTTTAGATAAAAAACAGGTCCGTCCTTATTGGGCAGATACCAGTTCAAATAGTATGATTGATGAACTGATTCGAAAAGCTTCCACAGACATCAAAGAAAAGATGGAAGAATTGCTGCAGGGAAAAGAAATCGTAGTTAATTTTGATGAACAAATCGTATTTGAGCAGCTTGACAATTATAATCAGTTCATGAAGGCATTATTAAGTGATGATATAGATGCTATGAACTATTATATGAATCAGATTATAATGACAACATTCAGTTATTTTGATGTAGGACAAAATGAACCGGAACGATTTTATCATGGATTTGTTCTGGGACTCATTGCGGATCAGACTGATATCTATGAGATTCGGTCGAACAGAGAAAGTGGTTTTGGACGTTATGACGTGATGATGATTCCTAAAATAAAAGAAACAAAAAAGTATCCGGCGATTATTATGGAATTTAAAGTGAGAAATATAAAAAGAGAAGAATCGTTGGAAGACACTGTGCAGACGGCACTGACACAGATTAAAGAAAAATGTTATGATGCAGAACTATATGACAGAGGTCTAAAAAAAGAAGAGATTCATCATTATGGTTTTGCATTTGAAGGAAAAAAAGTATTGATAGGATAAAAAGAAGAAAGTCAAACTGCTATTGCGATTTAAAACTTTTTCATATAGCAGTTTGACTTTATCCGTTTTATAGATTAATGTAAATAAAATCCCAGATCCAATATACATTCCGGAGGCAGATATTCTCGCGGAATATTCACAAGTGCAGTAATTTTCCATAAGATACCAAATCCAATCAGAATGAGTAGCATTCCTCTGACACATTTTCTATAATCTCCGGCAGGAAACTTATACAAATCTTTAATTCCAAAAGCAAAGATAAAAATTAAAATCAGGACGGTTATTCCAAACAAAAAGAAAAAAGATTTTTGCTTTTCTAAAATACGTCTGTTTTCACCAGACTGTTTTTTATGTTCCCCTTCCTGATCGATGGTGACTTCATCTCCATCTTTTAATGGATATGTAGACCATTTTATGATCTGCAAAAGTTGTCCTTTTTCATCTTTTTCTTCCGGAAGAAGAATACTATCTGCGGTTATGGAAAGAGGATCGACAGCCTTTGAAAAGGCGAGAAATTTTGTTCCGAATACTCCTTCTTGCTCTGCCAGATAAAAAATCATATTTGTATCGGTATTATAGCAACTTTTGGGAATACGGATGGTAGAATTAAGCTTTTCTTCTTCTGTCTGACTGATCGTTGCAATCTCTACAGGTATCTGCATCCATTTTTCTATACGGATGGATAAAATAGTACAGATCATTAAAGAAATAAGGATCATACATCCGGCATTCCAGGTTTTCTTTTTCATCATTTTATCAACTCCATAAAATATCTTTTAGTCCATCCGTCAATTCTGTATTGTAATATAAAAAGAAAAATGTCACTGGAAGTAAACATAGTAGACCACAGACGGATTGAATTCCAACAGCATTTTGATTGAGTGATGCGAGAAAAACAGAAAGGGGATAGTCGGTTTCTTTTTCGAGAAAAAGGATAGGCTGTTCAACCATATTCCAGCTTTCTGTAAATACTAATATAAATAATGTGATAACGGCAGGTTTTGAATTTGGAACTATAATGTAGCGAATCATTTGTAGCTGATTTACGCCATCCATTCTTGCGGCATCAAGTGTAGAATCTGGGATTGCCTGGAAAACGAAAGTAAGCCATACAGTTCCAAAAGGTGAAAATATTGCAGGGATTATCAAAGCTTTCCAACTGTTTAAAAGTTTTAGTTTTTCTAATAAAATATAATTCGGCAGCAGTGTTACCTGAATCGGTAAAATCATAAATAGTGCAAATAGTATAAACCAGAATTTTTTCAGAGGAAAAGAATATTTTGCAAATGCTGTTCCTGACATACAGGAAAAAAGGGTTTGTCCTGCCGCAATCATCAGACACATGGCAAGGCTTCTCCAAAATTTTATCAGATAATCAGGTTTTGCCAGAAAAACTTTATAATAATTCATCAGAGAAAATCCGGTATCTGAATGAAAAACTGAAAATACAATCAGATAGATAATTGGAAATAAAAAAATAAAGGCTATGATCGAAAAAACAAAGAGCCGGGTGTACTGTTTGTATTTATGCATCGGCAGTCCTCCTCTTTAGAAAATAGTATATCATATAGATAAGACCACTTAGAAAAAGAATAAATACGGTAATAATAGTTGCACTGGCGGAAACCTTTTGGTAATTCAGATTTTGTAAATTATTATTCATAAAATGTTGTAAAAAATAAATACTGTTGTCTGGATGAGTTCCGCCAAGTAAAAAGGCTTCTCTGTAGCATTTAAACGCATTCATTATGGAGAGTATTAATGTAAAAAGGATAACCGGAAACAATATAGGACAGGTAATATAATAAAAGCTCTGCCATTTTCCGGCTCCGTGAAGACTGGCATATTCATAATATTCTTTCGGAATCATCTGAAGTCTGGAAGAATAAATGAAAATATAATATCCAACAAATTTCCAGAAATATAAAATACAGATGATCCAAAAAGCGCTTGATGTATGAAGCCAGTCTTTTTCAGGAAGATAAAAAAAGTTTAGTATCAGATTCAAAAAACCATTATTTTTGAAAAAAAACTGGATGACTAAAACTATAGATGCGATTGGCATGATGATTGGATAAAGAAAAGAGAGTCGGAAAATTTTCTGACCTTTCGTAATCTGTTGTAAAATTACAGAAATACAGAGAGCTGTCCCTAAAGTAACTGGTATTGTAACAAGCATATATTTACAAGTGTTTTTTACTGCCAGTAAAAACATTGTATTTTTAAATAGTTCTTTATAATTATCAAGACCTACAAATTCGCGTTTTCCGATACCAAAAGAAACAGAATACCACAAAACAATCAAAAATGGGATCAGATAAAAGAAAAGAAATCCTGATATTGCAGGGAAAGCCAGTAAGAATCCCTTCTTCTTTTTTTTCATTGCATCACGCTCGCTTTCACTTAAAACTATTCTGTCACCTGTGTATGATAATCATTCCATGCTTTGTCTGCTAAAGCCGAAAGCTTATCTTGCCATATCTTTTTAAAATCAGTTTGCGGACCATATAATAAACTACTATTTTCTATAATCTCTTCATAAATAAAATGTTCAACTTCTGTCGGAAAATATGCTCCTTCTAAGGACTGAAATGCTTTTATAGCTAAATCCTGTTTTGACTGATCTAAGAAGGACAGTTTTGTACGGATGGCAGATACTTGTACCGGATAATCTGTTCCAAGGACACCATTTGCGCTTAGTGACATTCCATTAGTACTAGTTGATTCCTGAATTACGTTATTTAAAAAATACATTAAGAAGTGATAAGCTTCTTCTTTATAATCAGATGCCATACTTACAGCACCAAAGCAACGAATGGCAGCCATTTTTTTTCCCTGAATATCAGGGATTATGTCTATTTGCGTTGTGTGTTCGTTTATGTCATCCAAAGATGAGATTAAAATATGCGAAGAGCTAGTATCAGTATTATTTGTCTTTTCATTTTCTAAATAATCTTGTTTAAATAATAAGTATTCTAATGCGAAATTACTCCACTTTTCCTTATCAAAGAAAATCTGACCGGAATTGTAATCCGCAGCAGGTTGAAACCAGTTACCACTAGTATTATCTAATTCGAATAGTGTATTTTTCAGAGCGTGGTCAGAAGAACTTTTTATATTTGAAATCCAATCTTCTAAGGTATCATTTTCCTGTGTATAATCAAGTACAGTATCGGAGATTAACATATTATAGTGGCAGGAAAGAGGAAGAATATATTGTCTTTCCTGATATTGACCGGGGAGAAGAAAAGACGGATTATAGTTTTCCTTTTGCCAATAAGAATCTTTTTTCATATATTTATCCAATGAGGCGAATACACCACTTTGCATTGCCTTATAAGGATTTTCAAAAAGAGGTTCGTTCATCTGCGCAGCTCCATCGGTGGAACAGTTAACAAGATATAAGTCAGGACCTTTTCCAGACATGATCTGTGTACGGAGTTTCTGAATTTCTGCAGATCTTTTATCAGGATCAGGAGATAATATTTTAATTTCAAATTCCAGAGAGTTATTTTTGGATGTGGCATATTTTACAGCATCAAGAACCTGCTCCTTAAAAGCAGGTTCTATAACAATAGAGAGTGTTTTGGAGACATCTTTATTTAGTTTTGTACATCCGGATAATCCAATTGAAAGGATGAGGAGTGGAAGAAGAGCAAATTTAAAATTGAACATTGGTATGATCCCTCCTTAAAAATTACAAAGTATAATTGATTGAATTTAAATGATGTATATGTCTTAGTATCTAAATTTTAACACAACAATAAAACGATGTCAAAAAAATAAAGGAATTTTTTGAAAACGAAGTAGTTCGTATGATTTTGTTGATTTTCGAAGAATACCAGAGGACGCTTGCATTTCAAAAAAATACAAGTTATCCTTAAGAAGATGTACAAAGGAGGAAAAGAAGATGCAGCTTGCAACAGCAATGAATCTAAGAAAAGCAATGGATGAGGAAACCAAAAGAGAGCGGTTCGCTTCCTGGTACAGCACACTGCCCGGAATCCCGGCACATGAAAAAGAGATCATAGAAAGGTCTTTAAAATATAACGTGTGGAAAGAACTCATAAAACTCTTTGTCGTTTATATGATCCTTTCACTGGTATGGTTTTTCGGAGCCGGTCGCTATGATCCGTTTGAAAGTGTAACAGGATATTCTCTCATAGGAAAAAAGAGCGTAATTGGAGTTGTGCAGGAGGATGGCGAGTCATTGCGCTTGAAAAATCCGAATAAAGGTGAGCATGTAAGTTACACACTTGCAGAACTTGGAATGGATCCGATCAAATATTCTTATGGCAGTCGGTTTCAGACATACTGGGAAAAAGAAAAGAATGGGGAATATCAGTTACTTGCGGTATTGCCGGAAAAGCAGGTATCGAAAATAGAAGGTCTTTATTATGGCGTAATGGGAGTCGGATATTTTGCAATTCTTATTGGCGGGATTTGTGCGTTTTTTATCCGGAGAAAACGATATACAGGATGGTTTTTATCGTTCTATTACAGGCTGGAAAAGTTTTACTCAGAATATGGTGTATGGCAGAAATACAGTGTTGAAAGAGGTTATGACACGGTCGATGCGATTATTGCTTACGGAAATGAAAATCCGATATATTTTGTAAACGAATTTTCGAATATCCATCTCACAAAAGAGGAAGTAAAGAAAAAGAAATCAAAGCTTGCCATGGTCTGGCTAACATCAATAGCGGTTATGGCTGGGATTATACTTGTTATTTCACTGTATGTGAATATTACGTCAGCGATCGAGTGCAGGCAAAATGAGGCAAGGACAGCAGCAGTTTTAGAAAAGCTGCAGAATGCGATCGATGAAAAAACGACAGGTCTTGGTGAAAAATCGGAATATTACAATTATGCGGACATGATCGACCGGGCAAGGGATACATTCCCGGAAGAAGATATCTACTACAAGCTTCAGACAACGGAGGATTATGTCACGATAATTGTCACAACAAAAAAGAAACAAAATGTTTGCTTTGACCGGTATGTGCCGGTTCAGGGATCAATTGGTGATGAGGATACAGAGTATAAGCTTGAGATTGCCATGGTATCGGATGCGATGCAGCCGGACGACATTTTACATAATTATACAGGGATACTTAAGATAAAGTAAGGTAATGGCAAAAAGATGATTCTGCGAAAGGACAAAGGAGAAAATTTATGAAAAAGAAAAGATTTGCAATGGCAGTAGTATGCGCAGTCATGACTATAGCGCTTGCGGGATGCAGTATGCTCAGCTCCAAATTGAACGATATTACAGGAAAATTAGTGGGGAATTCGTACACGATCACGACCTATGATAATTACGGGAATCGTGTAATGACAACCACAGGAGACAAGATCAATGTGCAGGGAAATGCAGTGGAAACTTCAAGCTATGATTCAGACGGTAATGTTATCACGGGATATGAGCTTTCCTCTGTCATTACGATTACAATCGATGGAAAGGAAATCGAGAGTTGTGGTGATACCTGTATTTTTGCGCAGGACGCGTTGAAAGCGGATGTGGATTTTACGCAGGAGGATATTGAAAGCAATGCAAGCGGTAAGATTACAGACAATACTGCGATCGCAGGTGTCCTGAATAAGTATAAAAATATGTTTGGAAAAGCCAGAGTTGTTGTTATCAAATCCCAACTGGGACAGCCGATCGTAGCGTATAGTGGAGAAGATGTGTACTGGGAAATCCCGGATGATCTGCCAAAGTTTACGAAGTTGATGATCGATGGGAAAGCGCTGTACATACACCGGGCGAATTTCCAGATCATTGATAAGAGTTTGTTGGAATCCAACTGATAAATTTACTGCGTCAAAGTTTTAGAGCTGATATAATCAAAACATGGGTGCTACCATAACGGTAGGTGGTTAGTCCTTCTTCAGAGGGTGCAGAGTGCTAGTGGCACTCGTTTTGCAACGACCGAAGTAGAACGGAGACCTGTGACCCTCTG
>OGFF01003189.1_pt1 | contig 12746 bp, 5 predicted proteins | sample 1570751 | NCBI WGS metagenome assembly OGFF01 (sample SAMEA2581951, study PRJEB24529) | metagenome | biome: Human gut stool | place: China | collected 2011 | reverse complement strand
TCGTCACGGCGTCCGCCACGGGTTTGCCCATGCCGTGCGCGATGAGGTAGGGCGAACCCATCTGGTCCATGAACTGCTGGTCCACGGCCCACCCGCCCTTGTCGCGGAAACTCTCGGCCTCGACCAGGACGCCGCTCCCGAAGGAGGCGGTGACGGACAGCAGCAGCGCTGCGGAAAGCAATGCAACCCTCTTCATGGTTTTTCAGGCGTTAGTTGATCTGTACTTCGTGCAGTTTCACCCAGCCTTCGGCCGTTTTTTCGTTGTTCACGGCGAGCTGGATGGCAGGCCGGTTCTCCTTCGTCGTGTCAACGATGGCGATGCCCCACGTGTATTTCCCCGCGGGAAGATCGACGGCCGGCGTTTCGAAGGTGTAGGAGAAGGGCTTGCTCTCGACCCAGGTCGAAGGCTCGCAGTCCTTGTCGACGAAGACCTTCTGCGCCTTGTCCGAAGCGTCGATCAAAGCGAAGGCCACCTTGTATTTGTAGTTCCACTGCGGCAGGTTGTTCGGGAAATAGCCCCAGCCCATGTTGCGCCAGCGCGAAGCGACCTTGACACGGCTGCCTGCGCTCACCTGGTCGGGAACGATCACCTGGTCGGGATAGAGACGGTAGCCGCCTTCGGAGACGAAGCGCTGCACGAGACTGAAGGCGTCGTTGAACCACGATTCGGTCTCCTGGCCGACTCGGAAGTCCATCATGTTGACGCGGGCTTCGGCCGAGGAGTCGAATTCGCCCTGGCGGACATCTTCGGGGTGTCCCTGGCGGTAGCCGGCCGGGTCGTTCCAGTAGCTGTGGCTGCTGACGATATATCCGCCCTCCATGATGATGGGGACCTTGTAACGCCATTGTGCGGCGATTGCCTTCTCCCAGGTGCTGTAACCCCAGCTGGAGTTGTTCATGCCGAAGGCGTCGGAGCGGATGCAGTAGCCGTTGCTGATGGCCAGGGCCACGAGGCTTTCGCTGTTCGGGTTCGCCGTGCCCTGGCTCGTGGGATGGCCCAGTACGCGGTGGTAGTTGATCACCAGGGGAACCTTCGTGAAGTGTTTGGCGTAGAGCTTGGTGATCCAGTCGAGGACTTCGCGCTTCACCGTTTCCGTATTCTCATCGACAGCCGATACGTCGTCCTTGTTGTAAGCCACGCTGTGGCCCTCGCCCCACTTGCCGAGGCCGTAGCCGTCGATGAACGAGGTGTATTCCGGATCGTTGAACTCCTCGGCGAGGGCTGCGACGAACTTCTCGTAGTAGCGCTGGAAGATCGGGTCCTGCGGCATCGGGGTCTTGCGGTCGGGGTATTTCGGCTCCGACATCGCGTATTCGGCTCCGGCATCGTAGACGAACTGGGGCGTATTGGCGCCCTGGTCACGTCCGTCCACCACGACGCGGAAAGCGATGGGGAGTTTCAGCTCCCGGGCTTTCTGAACCAGTTTGTAAACCTTCGAATCGGGGTCTTTCCAGGCGTACTGCCCGTCTGCGGGATTCAGCACGGACCATTTCGTGCGGATATAGCAGGCCGAAGCGTAGTCCGCCACCTTCACGTTCTTGCCCAACAGAGGTACGTAGATCTCCTTGTCGAAATAGGAGGGATCGTAGTCCGCGCTGACATACATCACCCAGCCGTTGAGCGGGTTGTGCAGCACTTCCGACTTGTTGTAGGCGGGCTTTACGGTCACACCGGCAACTTGGCCGCCTTCTTCGCCGCCGCCGTTGTCCTTCGAACAACCGCAGGAAGCGGCGCAAAGAAATGCTGCCAGAAGACAGCCGGTCATCAGATTTCTCATGTGTATCATGTTGCTGTTTTTACGATTGATTGTCGTTGTAATGGAATATTGCCGTATCTTCCTGTCGGCCGGAACCCAGTCTCCATTCCGATACGGCAATATTTTTCAGTCGTGCGGTCCGGCGTTATTTGTTCCGGGCCAGGATCGTTCCGTGACGCAGATCGAAGATCAGCAGGTCGGAAGCGGGGATCGTGTAATACGAGTCGCGCGTCGCTTTGTCTACACCTCCGTGCAGTTCGCCCTCCTTGCCGAGAGTCAGCGTGAGGTTCTGCTTCTTGCCTTCTGCCGTCAGCGGACAGGTGAAGCAATAGGCATTGTTCTGGTTGTAATCCTTATCGCCGACCGAGAAATTCTGGGCTACGCAGAACTTCATGCCGCTGGAAAGTTTCGTACCGTTGTGTTCTTCGGCGTCATAGATCAGAACCTGCGGGTCGGCGGAACTCTGCTTCAGGTTGAGTTTGCGCACGCCCCAGCCCGTACCTGCTCCGTAGGCGTAGAGATCGAGCACTTCGATCGTTGCCTCGGGATTGGTTTCCGCACCGCTCGGGTGGAATGTGACGGACAGCGGCTTCAGGTCGGTCGCCGACGAGTAGATGCGCACCTGTTTGTTCTCCATGTCGATCAGCAGGCGGTAGTTGCCGGCGCTCGGGATATTCCACGAAACGGGGGTTTCCGTCATCTTCACGTCGACAAGCTCCCCGTCGCGGAGCGCGCCGTTGCCGTCGCTCGGAACGATGTAGTAGGTCTGGCCCTCCAGCTCGACGGGAATCTGCAACTCGCCGATGCTCAATTCGCCGTACCAGGCATAGAGGTTCGCATTCTCGACCGTCTTTTCGATCTCCGTCACGCTGCTGATGGCCGTGCCGGAAAGCGACACCTTGTCGGCATCGAAGACATCGACCTTGATCGGGGTTACGGTCACCTCCACGGTGCGCACTTCGGGCATTTCGTATGTGGGGCCGCCCGCATACTCCGCGATGACGCGGAACGCCAGCGTGAAGGTCTTGTTTACGGGCACTTTCCAGCGCTCGTTAGCCCAGTTGTTGATTTGCTCGGAGGTGTAGCTCCGGCTGAAGATGCCGTCGTCTTCGCTCGTCACGATGGCGGTGGACGAACCGAAGTTGTTGTTCAGCAGGTCCAGTTTGGTCGTGTAGGACACCAGATACTCGTCGGGCATCGGACGCGCGGGCGTCCAGTCGAAGGTCAGTACCGTAGCCGAAAGGTCGTTTTCGTCCAAAGCGATCTGGGAGGAGGAGGCGGTCAGCTCCAGAGTTTCCCGGACCGGGTCGCTGTCGTGTTCGTACGGGTCCCATTCACAGGCCCACTGGCCGAGTGCGAAAAGGGTCAGCAGCGACAGGTTGCATGCAAATTTTATCTTTTTCATAACTGTTTTTTTCGTGGTTGCTGATACGGTCCGGAATCTGCCGGACACATTCTTGTCTGATCCGCCCGGAGGCGGGGACGAAGGTTTTTAGCCTTCGTAACCTTCATATCCGGGATTCTGCGGGAAATTGCCGACATTCGCGTCGCGGATAGCCTGCGGAATGGGCCACAGCACGTGGAAATCCTGGATGAGGTCGCGCGCCTCGGGGTTGTACTTTCTCACGCGTTCGAGCAGCTTGCCCGTGCGTATCAGCGTGAAGCGGCGGCTCTCTTCGCCGTAGAGTTCGCGGATGCGCTCGTCGAGCAGGAAATCCATCGTCATCTCCTCGTCGGAAACGTCGGACACTTTGGCGCGGCGGCGCACTTCGTTCACGGCATCGGCGGCCTTATCGGGCATATCCTGACGCAGGTAGGCTTCGGCCAGCAGCAGGTAGGTCTCGGCCAGGCGGAATTTCATGCGGTCCTTGTATGCGCCGGTAAGCTGGAGGTTTTCCTCCTTACCGAAGAAAAATTTCTTCAGCGCCGGGAAGAGCTGGGCCTGCGACCACGATTTGTCGTCGATGGGGCATTTTTGTCCCAGCTTGTTGGGCGTCAGCGGGTTGTTGTAGTACCAGTTGCGCTTGATGTTGTACTCCGAGTTGCGGATGTCGCCGTCTTCGAAGATGCCTTTTTCCTGAATATCGGGGAACCCCTCCTTTTCTCCGGCCGTCGTGGCGTTGGTTCCCTTGACGCCGATCCACCACTTCAGCGGATAGATCTGCGCCAGGCCGCGGCCGCCGAGCGAGTCGGCCAGTGCGAATCCGTCGATGGCGTGGTACTGGGGATTCCAGGCGCGGCGGGTCCAGTCGTCGGAATTCGTGCCGCCGCCGACCGTGTTGTACTGAAACTGCATGACCCAGATACCCTCGGTGTTGCCGGCCGAACGGTTCTGATTGTTTTCGACGAACATGTCGCTGAAATAGTCGCCGGGATCGTTCTTGGCGTTGCCGAAGCGGCTTTTCATCAGACTGTAATACGGGCAGTCGATCACGTCCTGGGCATTCTCCTCGGCCAGCTTATAGTCGCCTTCGGCGCCGCGCAGCAGGTACATTTCGCTCAGCAGGTGGCGTGCGGCCCACGTCGTAAGCTTGCCCTCCTTCACGTTGTCGGGATTGTCGGGAAGGTACGTCTTGGCAAATTCCAGGTCTTTGATGATGTTTCTCAGCACTTCGATCTTGGGATCGCGCGAGAACGAGAGCAGGAAGGGCTTCTGGATGGTTTCGACCCAGGGCACGTCGCCGTAGAGGTAGACCAGCGTGCGGTAGGCGTAAGCCCGGAAGAAACGGGCTTCGGCCTGGTAAAGCTGTTTGTCGGTGGGATAGTCCCAGTTGTCGTTCTTTTCGGAATAGATCAGCAGTTCGTTGGCCGAAGCGATCAGGTTGTAAGCCCAGTTCCAGTACGAGCCGACGAAAAGCGTCGACGGGTTGAGCGTCATTTCGGCGAACGGAACCAGCGAACCGTCGCGGACGGTTCCCATGCGGCAGAGGTCGGTCGAAATCTGGAGCACCTCGTAGGCGCAGGCGCCGTTGTGCATGAAAGCGCCGTTTTCACCCCAGGTGTTGTATTCCGAGCGGGCGATGGCGTAGAGCCCCGTGGCTCCCACCTCGAAGCCCAGTGAACTGGTGTAAGTGTTGTCGGGGGCCAGCGAACTTTTCAGATCCTCTTCCAGGAAGGAGGTGCAGCCCGCAGCTATCGAGAGGATCGAACTCGCGATGCCGATCTTGATATAATTCATCGTTTTCATAGTCAGGTCTTGATTAGAAGGTTAAGGTTAATCCCAGTACGTAGGAACGGGCGGTCGGGAACGATGCGAACCAGGTGTTGTCGTAGTTCAGCATCTGGCGCATGTTGGAGAAGGCGCAGACGTTGTTCACGCTGAAATTCACGTCGATGGCGCTCAAACCGATCCGGCGGACGAATTTCTGGTTGACGCGGTAGCCCAGCGTGATGTTGCGCAGCTGCACGTAGTTGAGCTTCTTGTAGTAGCCGTGGCTGAAGGAGGCCTGGTAACCCGGCGAAACGACCTCTGCGTCGGGGGTCTCCGGCGTCCAGTATTTCACGCCGTGGATGTAGTTGCCCGAACCGAACGTATACGAGGAGATGTTGGCCACGTTGTCCGTCATCCACTTGCCGAAGACGCCGTTGAACAGGAACGAGAAATAGAAGTCCTTGTAGGAGAAACGGTTGCCCATCGACATCGTGAAGCTCGGCTGTTTGCTGCCGATCACCTTGCGGTCTTTGGAGTCGATGACGCCGTTGCCGTCGACATCCTCCAGTTTGGCGGCTCCGGGCGTGGCTCCGGTCTGGTGGGCCACCTCCTTGCCGTCCTTGTCGATGAACGTGAACTCGTCGCCTTCCTGCCAGATGCCGATCATGTTCCAGTCGTAGTAGACCGACAGCGGCTGGCCGATGAACCACTTGTTGTTGATGTCGTCTCTGCCGTCGCCGCGCAGCGCGACGATCTTGTCGCGGTTGAGCGAGAAGGTGAAGTCGGTCTCCCACCTGAAATCCTTCTTGCGGATATTCTGCGAATGGAGCGTCAGTTCGATACCCTTGTTGCGGGTCTGGCCGACGTTGTAGAGAATCTTGCTGTAACCGTTCATAATGGGAACGGTACGCGACATCAGCAGGTCGTGCGTGTTGGAGAGGTACATGTCGATCGTACCGCCCAGACGGCCGTTGAAGAACTGGAAGTCGATACCGAGGTTGGCCGTATAGGTGGTCTCCCAACGCAGGTCGGGATTGCCGATACCGTCGCTCGGCAGGTAGGCCGAGTTGGCGGCGTCGCTGTTGTCGCCCCAAATATATTTGACACCATTGGTCGAGTAGAGACGGTCGAGCGACTGATAACGTGAAATGGCGTTGTTTCCGTTGGCGCCGTATGAGAGGCGGATCTTCAGCATGTCGATCCAAGAGGCGTTGTCCTTGATGAAGCTCTCCTCGCCGAGATGCCAGGCAACGGCAGCCGAGGGGAAGAAAGCCCATTTGTGGTTTTCAGCGAAGGCCGAGAACGAGTCGGCGCGTCCGGTGAGTGTCAGAAGGTATTTGCTGTTGAAGCCGTAATTCACACGGAACATGCCCGAAACGAAGTTCTCTTTCCAGAAAGACGAACTGATGGCGATCTTGTTCTCGGCGCCGTCCATCCGGTAGAAGCTCGAGTCGTCGTTTACGAAGCCTTCGCCGCTTTGCGAAGCGGCTGTATACTGGGCCTCCTGCATGGAGAAGAGACCTGTGAAGTCGATGTGATGTTTGCCGAAATTCCGGTCGAATTTAAGCACGTTCTCCCACGTCCAGTCCGTCGTGTGGTTGTTGGCCAGCTCGGCGCGGCCGTCGACTTTCTTACCCGTTACGGTGTTGCGGCCGTAGTAGGTTCCGTTCATCTGGCTGCGGTAGTTGTAGCCGAACTGCGACCGGAAAGAGAGCCCTTTGACCGGAAGTTTGAGATCGAGGAACCCGTTGGCCATGAAGTTGCGGCCCGTGCGTTTCTGGTCGGCGTTGACGTCCTTCATCGGGTTGGGCAGGTTCGAGTAGTCCATCGGCTCCTCGTAGTAGGCGCCGGTCTCGTCCCTGTAGATGCCGTAGGGGCTTTGCTTGATGGCATGTTCGAGGTTCGGCGTCGCACCGCCGGTCTCACGGTTCACGAACTGCGTGGTGAGACCTACGGACAGCCAGTCGTTCATTTTCTGGTTGATGCTGGCATAGACGTTCGTGCGCTGGTAATTCGAATTGTAAACCACGCCGGGGTTGTCCAGGTAGGAAACCGAGGCCATATAGGTGGTCTTCTCGTTGCCGCCCTGGAAGCTCAGCTGGTGGTCCATCGTGAAGACCGTGCGGAAGACGTAGTCCTGCCAGTCGTTGGTGATGCCCTTGGCGTAGTTTACCTTCTCGCTGGCGCTGATAATCGAACCTACCAGCGGATCGAGCTGCTCGCCGCTGTAATTGTTCTTGAGCCGGCCCATGTCCTGTTTGAGGCGGATGAACTCGTTGGGACCCATGGTTTCGATGCGCTGCATCGGCTCGGCGATGGCGAGCTTCGTTTTGTAGGTGACATGGAATTCGCCCTGCGAACCCCGCTTGGTCTGGATCAGGATGACGCCGTTCGAGCCGCGCGAACCGTAGATGGCCACGGCCGACGCGTCTTTCAGCACCGACATGTTCTCGATGATGTTCGGGTCGAGGTCGGCCAGTCCGCCCGAGTAGGGAATGCCGTCGAGAATGATCAGCGGGTCGTTGCTGGCCGTCAGTGAGTTCTGGCCGCGGATCAGCAGGGTCTGGTTGCTGCCCGGCGCTTCGTTGCCGGTCGTGATGTTCAGACCGGCGACCTGGCCGACCAGACGGTCCATCAGGTTGTTGGTCGAGACCATTTCCAGCGTCTGTTTGCTGACGACGGCGAGACCTCCCGTGAGGTCTTTCTTTTTCTGCGTACCGTAACCCACGACGACCACTTCGTCGAGGGACTGGGCGTCTTCGGTCATCGTCACGTTTACGACGTTCGATGCGCCGAGTTTCACTTCCTGGTCGGTATAGCCCAGACAGGTGAAAAGAAGCGTCGAGGATGCGGGAACTTTGATTTCATAAACACCTTGCGTATTGGATACGGCTCCGTTGTTGCTTTTGCCGTCCTTTACCACGACAACGACTCCCGCCAGCGGGGCGCCGCTTCCGTCGGTGATTTTACCGGTTACTTTGACGTCGTTCTGCTGGGCGAACGACGGTGTTGCAGACAGCAGGAATAAGAGGGAAATCGTCAGGCTGCCTATAAGCTTTTTGTACATGCTCATTATCATAAAAGGTTTCTTTTTGGTTAGTGCTTGTATCTCCGTTATAAAGGGATTGTCTGGAGGGGCGGGAGACACTTCGTCGCCTGGTGTGGTTTTCCGATCATCTTTTCATAGGTTTCAGGTTTTAATTTTTTAAATTTTTTATGTATTTCAAAGGAAAAGCGGACGCCGGGGACTTCGGACCCCGTATTGCAAAGGTCAATAAAACGGGGCGACCGGATGGGCGTCGTTTATTCGGAAATGGTTCCATTTCGTACGGAGGGGTAAAAAAAAGGAGCATATCCGGGCGCTGCGCAGACCTGCGAAGAGTCCCGTCCGGACAAAATGAAACCTCCCTGCCGGTCGCGCGGGGCGACGGCGGGAAGGTTTCTGCGGGCAGATGCGGACGCTGCTCCGGCGGATACGAAAGCACGAGATATTCATAGCCGGTTCGGTCGGCTCCTTTCGTGCGGTTTGCGTCAGGATTTCTTCTTAAATTCGGATGGGGTCAGTTCGAAATGCCGTTTGAAACAGATGCTGAAATATTTGGGATTGGCGAATCCCGTCAGGACCGAGATCTCGGAGATGGTCAGGTCCGACTCCCGGAGCAGCTGGGCCGACCGTTTCAGCCGGACGTCCATGATGAACTCCTTGATCGACATGCCCGTGATGTCGTTGATCTTCTGGTAGAGGAGCGTGCGTCCGATCGACATGTCCGACACGAACGAATCCACATTGTAGTCGCTGTTGTCCATGTTCCGTTCGATATAGTTCATCGCCTTTTTCAGCAGTTCCTCGTCCATCGACGAAATGGTGATCTTCGACGGTTCGGCGATGTACTTCTTGCTGTAACGCTCCTTGAGTTCCTGCTGGCTGCGGATGAGGTTGGCAACCTGTTTGAGCAGGAAATCCATATCGAAGGGCTTGTCGATGAACACGTTGGCTCCGCATTCCAGTGCCTTGATCTTGTTTTCGGTGTTTTTGCCCAGAGCCGAAAGCATGATCACCGGGATATGGCTGGTCTTGATGTTCGAACGCAGCGAGCGGCATACCTCGAAGCCGTCGGCTTCGGGCATCATCAGGTCGGTGATGACGATCTGGGGGCAGATTCTCTCCGCTTTGGCGATGCCTTCGCTGCCGTTTGCCGCGGTGTATACGTTGTAGTGTTTCGACAGCCGTTGTTCGAGGTAGCTCCGCAGGTTGGGGTCGTCCTCGATGACCACGATGTTGCACGCCTTGCGGTCGTGCCGGTCGTTGGGAGCCATGGCGTCGGATTCGGTCAGCAGGTTGTCGATTTCGGAGACCGTGTATTCGTACGATTCGGCGGCGCTGTCGGTCTTTTCGGCGTTGAGCGTGAAGGGCAGGACCACCGTGAACGCGACTTTCGAGTTGCCCGAACGGAGGGTGATGGTTCCGTTGAGGTTGCCGACCAGCTCCTTGACGATGGCCAGTCCCAGGCCGCTGCTGCTCTCGAATTGGGGACGGCGGTCGGAGAGGTGGTTGAACGATTCGAAGATGGCCTCCTTCTTGTCGTCGGGGATTTCCGCCCCGGTGTTGGTGACCGTGAAGGCGATGTATTCGGTGCCGGCGGCCGGCGGAGCGGACTCCGGGCGCTGGTCCTGCCGCGCCGGGTAGATTCTCACGCCGACATAGCCGTTTTCCGAGGCGTACTTGATCGCGTTGGAGAAGAGGTTCGTGAAGATTTTTTCGATCACGTCGTGGTCGAACTTGGTGTAGAAACTTTCATACTGGGAGTTGAAGCCGGTTTCGATCCCCTTCTTGTTGGCGTAGAACTCGAACAGCGAGAAGATGCTGTCGATGAAGCGGATCAGATCGCCCGGCTGGCGGTTCAGGGTGATCTTCTGGCTCTCGATTTCGCGGAACTGAAGCAGTTGGCTGATCATGCGCTGGATGCGCCCCACGTTCTTCTCGATCAGGTGCACGTAGGCATTGCCAGGCGCATTGGCGGGCAGGTGTTCCTTGAGCTGTTTCAGCGGGTCGACGACCAGCGTGAGCGGAGTTTTGAGGTCGTGGGAGATGTTCGTGAAGAAGTTGATCCGGGCCTGGGTCAGCTGCTTCATGTTCTGTTCCTTGATCCGCTCCAGTTCGAGCCGCTGTTCGAAAATCTTCTTGTTGGTGAAATACCGCCAGATGAAGTAGGCCACCGCCGAGAGCAGCGCCGCATAAACGAGGTAGGCCCAGCGGGAGAGGAAGGGCGAGGGGTGCACCCTGAAGCCGAGCGCCGAAACCTCGTCGCCCCACAGGCCGTCGTTGTTGGCCGCCTTGACCTCGAAGACATAGTTTCCGGCGGGCAGGTTGAAGAACTGCACCGCCTTCTGTCCCTGCGGCAGCAGGGACCATCTTTCGGAGTGTCCCAGCAGGCGGTAGGCATACTGGTTCTTCTCGGCGTTCAGGTAGCTGTTCGCCGAGAAGCGGATTTCGAAATTCGACTGCCGGTGCGACAGTTCGATCACGTCGCCCTCGCCTCCGCGGTAGGAGAGCGTGGAAATGGCTTTCTCCAGAGGCGAGTTCTTGGCGCCGGGCACGGCCGGCCGGCTGTTGATAAGCAGGTCCGTAAAATAGACTTTCGGCTTCTGGTCGTTGTATTTGATCTTTCCCGGGGTGAAGAGGATGAAGCCGTCCGTCCCTCCGAACAGCATTTCGCCTTTCGAGGTCTTGTAGCAAGCCCGCACGTAGTAGGCCCCGCAGCGGTTCGGGATGTCGATCTGCGATTTGCGGATCACTCCGTCGGTATGGTCGTAATAGTAAAGCCCGTCGTTGGTGCTGAACCAGACATCTTTCGAGGGGGTGTCTTCGAGGATGCCGAAGACTGTTTTGCCCTCCAGCCCTTCGCCGTTCCGGTCCCTGAAATTGACGTAACTGCCGTTGCGGCGCAGCAGGTTGACCCCGCCGCCACGGGTTCCGAACCAGATGTCGGAGTCGGAGGTGACGCAGTAGGAGCAGAGGTTGTTGACCGAATAGGGGGCCTCTGCGATGTAATGGCGCTTCAGAATCCGCCGTGTGGCGGGATCGACGACGTATGCGCCGTCGTGCCCGACGAGCCACAGGTCGCCCCGCTCGTCGTGGAACAGCGTTTCGATATGGATGCGGACGGCGTTTCCCTGTGCGTCTGTCAGCCGGACCGTCTCCACGCGTCCCGTACTCGCATCCTTGTACATCAGCTCGGCGTCCGGGTCGGTCAGCCAGATGCCCCGGTCGCCCTCCTTGGCGAAGTCATAGACGCTCAAAGGCTGTCCCGAGGCCGGATGGTTCATGTACAGGTCGGAGAAACGTCCCTGCCGTTCGTCGAAGACCCGCATTCCGCCGTTGAACGCCGAGACCAGCAGCCTGTCGTTTCCGTCGTGCCACAGCTTTTTGATCATGTTCGACGTCAGGCCGCAGCGGCTCTCCTGCGTGTAATAGACGAACCGGCCGTCGCGGCGGTCCCAGCGGTTAATTCCCCCCCCCTCCGTTCCGATCCAGAGATTGCCCTCCGAATCCTCTTCGAAACAGCTGACGATGGGATGGTTCAGCCCGCCCGGCGTGGCTTTGAAATAGTCCACGCCGTTGTCCGCGAAGGTCATGTAGGCCAGTTTGCCGCCGTATGTGCCGACCCATACCCCGCCGTCGGGATCGGGGAAGATCGACCATACCGAATTGTTGGGCAGGGAGTAGGGATAGTGGAGGTCGGAACGCAGCAGCTGCGTGCTGGCGGTAAGCGGCTCCAGCAGCAGCAGTCCCGATTGCGTCGCTACCCAGATGATGCCCTGCGAATCGAGGTGAAGCTCCTTGGCGCCGGCGGATTTCTCGTATTCGAGCGGCAGTCGGAAATACCGTCCGATCCTGCCGTTGCCGTCGCATTCGTAGAGCCCGTCCATGAGCGTGAGGACATATACCGACCCGTTGCACTCCACCACGTCGCGGATCACGCAGCTGCCGCCGCCGACGGATGCGAAGAGGACGTATTGCCCGGTCTCCCGGTTCAGGCGGTAGAGATCGCCGCCCGACGCGGCGTAAACGTACTCCTTCGTGCACACCAGCGTCAGCGTCCGCCCGGGTGCGGACATCTCCGGAGGCATCGGATAGCGGGTCACGGCGGGCAGCCGTTCGGGGCTGAACGATTCGATGCCGTTGTTGCGGATCAGCCATACCGTCCCGTCGTTGTTCGCCGTGACCGAGCCGATATTGCCCTCCAGAACGAATTCGAACTCCAGCTTCCGGTAGTTGAAGCGCAGCAGCCCTTGGTTAGTCCCTACGTACAGGCCTTTCCGGTTGTCCGTGATCACCTGTCCGTAGGACCAGTAGGAATTCGGCGAGAGGTTCGTGACCAGGTCGGTCATCCGCACGAACGACGTGCCGTTGTACATGAACAGGGCGTCGTAGCCGCTGAACCACATACGCCCGACGCTGTCCTTGGCGATGCTGTGGATGCCTCCGTAATAGGAGGTCTCGGGCATGGTGTGGAAGCGGTAGTCCGGGATGTTCAGGGCATGGAGCGCCGGAGAAATCAGCGTTGCGGCGAAAAACAGCGCCGCAAACGGAATTTTCGTATATGCCTTATGTCGGGTCATCGTTCCTTCTTTAGCACAAAGATAGCAGAAAATGCGAAAATAGATGCATCGGCGGGCGGTTTTTCGGCTCTCCTCCCCCGGGCCGCGCTGAAAGGCGGTCTGCGCCGTAAGGGAATGAAAAAGACGGCCGGGAAAACTCCCAGCCGTCTTTTTTAATGAATGGAGCGCGCCGAACCGGAGCGTAATTCCGGGGGCCGTTTACCGTCCCTAACCCC